>ERZ795031.3257-NODE-3257-length-14608-cov-5.082801_pt1 | contig 14608 bp, 10 predicted proteins | sample MGYA00375123_ERZ795031 | MGnify/ENA primary metagenome ERZ795031 (study PRJEB30166, sample SAMN05720159) | activated sludge metagenome | isolation source: anaerobic digester from wastewater treatment plant | place: USA | collected 2015-04-21 ... | reverse complement strand
GCCCGTAAACCACATCGTGCGCGGATATTGGACCGGCAGCACTTTGGTACAGAACATCATCCAGATCGATCCGCTGTTCCTGAACAGCTCCAATGACTTTAGCGATGTCAGGTACGCGAATCTCAGCAAATCCATTGCCCTTCAAAATATGAACAAATCCCTGCAGAACCTTAAGCCCTTCGTGGCGATAGTAGTGCTCCAAGTTGTGCGAGCAATACACCGCCTCATATTGACCAGGTTCTAGTTTCCCAAGTTCGCGCGCATCACAAACGAGGTCCGGACTGCCCCTATCATCGATGTCTAAAAGGTCATGCTGCCAATCTGAAAAATATGCAGGAATCGGTGTTGCTTTGCTGCCGCCACCAACATTCAGAACCTTGTTGACAGCAGGCAATACTGCGTCTTCCTTAACAGGCGCAATTTGCGTTACCCCACGACGAGCAAAGATATCCTTAACGAGTTCAATCAAGACTCCCAAGACGAGGTGCTCCTATGTAGGCATAAAAATTAGCTAAAACCCTGCATCGCGCATTTTATGCATGGCATCAGTATTGAGACGGCGGGTTCACTTGATACAAACCTGACGCACCATCTTTAAATCTGTCAGACCCATCATGATTTTTTCCATGCCGTCCATCTTGAGGGTGCGCATGCCACCTTCAACCGCGGATGCAAATAGCTCTGCTACCCGAGCACGCTCCTGGATCAACTTCTTAACGCCATCGTCTGCCACCAACAGTTCGTGTAAACCTACTCGCCCTTTGTAGCCGGTCTTGTTACATTTGTCGCAGCCTACTGCCTTGTAAAGCTTGATCTGACCATCCTCACCGTAGGTCTTGGTCCAGGTCTCAACCAGTCTCTTGCTTTCACCTTCGTAATCAGCTTTCCAGGCTTTTGAGTGACGAAGTTCCTCTGCATATTCGATAACAAAAAGTCGGAATTCCTCGGCATCAGGCACATATGCGGATTTGCAATCACACAATTTTTTCGCGAGTCGTTGCGCCAGAATACCCAGCAAAGCATCCGCAAAGTTGAAAGGATCCATGCCCATATCCATCAAGCGCGTGATGGATTCGGGTGCAGAGTTGGTGTGCAAGGTCGAAAAGACCAGGTGGCCAGTCAAAGATGCTTCAACGCCCATGGACACGGTTTCCTTGTCACGCGACTCGCCCACCATGATGATGTCGGGATCAGCTCGCAAGAACGCCCGCATGATGAGCGCAAAGTCTATGCCCGCCTTTTTGTTTATCTGAACCTGGCGTAGCCCTTTTTGAGTAATTTCTACTGGGTCTTCAGCGGTCCAGATTTTGGTATCTGGCGTGTTGAGAAACTTCAATATGGAGTGCAATGTGGTCGTCTTACCAGAGCCTGTTGGACCGCACACATAAAAAAGGCCGTAAGGCTTACTGACGGTTGCTTCCAGTCTGGCCTTGTTATGGGGTGTAAGTCCCAATTTCTCCAGCGGTATGGGCTCGCCTGCGGCCAATATCCGCATAACAACGTCCTCTACACCACCGGCAGAGGGAATCGTAGCTACACGCAATTCAATATCTAGCGGGCCATATTTCTTGAATTTTATCTTTCCGTCTTGCGGCTTTCTGCGCTCAGAAATATCAAGGTCACACATGATTTTGAGTCGCGTGACCATCGCCTGGCGCAGGTGAGCAGGCACTTCCACATAGGGAACCAGACTGCCATCAATGCGAAACCGAATGCCGGTTTTGAATTTTCCAGGCATGGGTTCAATATGAATATCTGAGGCCTTCTGGTTGTAAGCGTCCACAATGACTTTGTTGACGAACTTGACCAATTCGTTGTCCGCAGCTGCAGACTCAAGTGAATCGTCATTGACTCCATCATCGAGCGGCGCGTCATCCATGCCAGCCAGAAAATTCTCGATGGTCGTTTTGTCTTCAGTGGATCCAAAAAGCTGCGCCAGAGTTTCTTGAAACTCCGTTTGCGTCGTTACGCGGTAAGCGAACTTCGAAATGCGCGGAAACACTTGCGGCACCACCCGGGAGCCACGCACAGCCTCTGGGTCCATGCACATGATCACCAGGCCCTCAGGCGACTCCTCAAGTGGTATCCACCCCTGTTCTTCAATGAAATCCCGTTTAAGGGCACCGTGCAGCATCTCGGACCGTATGCGACCTGCATTGAAGGCTTCGTAAGGCACACCAAAGAACTTGGCAACTGATGGACCAATTTGCAATGGCTTAATCTTGTACTGTGCCATCAGCAAGTGCTCGACCGATTTGCCCTCCGCCCGTGCATCCTGAATACATTGATCGAGTTCTTCGTTGGTCAACAGACCATCAGCGACCAGAGCATCATATTTAGTTGCCTTCTTGCGCTGCATGGCACTGGCGCCGCTAGCACGCTGTCGTATGGCGGTGGCCAATGTCTTGCAAAGCTCAGAAACGCCATCTACTTCCAGATCCCCAAAAGGCTCATCACTCTTGTTGTTGATGACTTGCAGCACTCCATGCAAGGTTGCGCCCTCTAGGATGGGCGCAACAAGCATTTGCTTGGTGCGATAGCCTGATCGCTTGTCTACAACTTTCAAGAACGTTAGGGATGGGTGCACTTGTCGGAGTGCCTCGTCATCGTAGACATCGGGCAGATTGAGTGACTTTCTGCTGAATGCGACATAGCCGGCAATACTTTGCGGCGAAATTGGCAGCTTCAAGTCACTACTGCTGTTTAGTCCGGTTTTGATTTTCGAAACGATCGCTGATTGATCGTCGTTGACCGCATAGAGCGTCAATCGGTCAGCATTGAGGAGTTTGCAAATATCCTGACTGGCCTCGAGCATGATTTGCTCCAGGTTTTCTGTATCGTGGATGCGCGCAGTAACGTGGTGCAATTGACGGTAAAACAATGCTTCAAACGTCATGCCTCGCTTCTGAGATGGTAGTTTTTGTGACTCAAAAAAAGCCTGCTCGGTCGCTTTTCCCGAGGTATCAGGGGAGACCACTGCATTCATATTTCGAACTCCTGACCCGCACGCATACTGCGAATGTCGTGGACTACATTTGGCCCAAACGGCATGGTTTGGTCAAATCGTTGTACCTCGGCCATGATGAGTTCTGTCTCAGCGGGCTTAGTATGTGTAATGAAGATAGGGTAATTCTTGCCCTTAGCAATGCAGTCGAGTTCGTTTGCAAGCACCGTCGGAGACAAATGCAAACTTCGCCGAGCGAGGTCTTTTTCACGGTTGCTGAAAGCGGTCTCAATAACCAGCATGGCAACGTTCAGTTGGTTGACCCGATCCCAAAAGGCTTGGTTTCGTTCCGTGTCTCCAGTAAATACCCAGCAACCATGTCCTGAAGTGATGGCAAACCCGGCAGCTGGAACCGTATGTACAGCAGGTAACACCTCTATGTATTTATTAGAAAGTTGAATGGTTTGCCCAACCCGAATCTCATGAAAGCTGATAAATGGCGCGTCCGGTGAAGGAATGCGGGAAAAATCGGGCCAGATCACATTGTTGAAAATGTGGGTCTTTAGCGCCTGAATGGTTCCTGCCAACGCATATATCTTCAGCGGTCCCTTACGTTGGGACGCAATGGCATCGACCATTAGAGGCAGGGCGGCAACATGATCAAGGTGGGAATGACTCAACAACACATGATCAACCCTGAGCATTTCTGCAAGGGTCAAATCCCCCACTCCGGTCCCAGCATCCACCAAAATTTCGCCATCGATGAGAAACGAAGTAGTCCTGCAATCCTTAGCAATGGCCCCCGAGCATCCCAGTACACGTACTTTCACAGCAAGCGCCTCATTTGGTTTCGAAATTAGTGGCGCCGTCCCAATTGGGGTCAAACGGCAACAAACGCATAGAGGCTACACGGTCTGCATACAGCTGGTAAAGGAATTTCTTCGCATTCATACGCATTAGGTTGATCAGCAAAACGTCTGCCTGATCCCAGCTTTGTGCGCGGTAGGCTTTTACAAAGGTACCCCACGTCTTCATCTCGGTGGAAGTGGATTCTTTGATTTGCGCAGCTGGAGCTACAGGCCAATATATTGCGACAGCTTTCTCTTTTCCCTTGACGCGCACCCTGTCGAGTTCCTGCCATGCAAATTCAGTCGCTAATTTGCGCGTGGTCTCGCTAACAACGATGTCAACCCCATAGGTTTTTGAAAGCCCTTCCAGTCGTGATCCCAAGTTGACCGAATCACCGATGACCGTATAGGCGCGGCGAATATTTGAACCCATGTCTCCCACACACATTTGGCCCGTGTTAATCCCAATTCCGATACCGATATCTGGCAATCCACGGGACTGGTGATCCATGTTGATGTCTCGAACAGCGGCAGCCATTTCTATAGCCGATTTGACAGCAAGGTGGGCATGCTCGGGTGTTTCTACCGGTGCCCCCCAAAATGCCATGACGCAGTCACCCATATATTTGTCAATTGTTCCCCGGTTTGCACGAATAATGCGGGTCAGATTGCTGAAAACACCCGTCAACAATTCCTGCAACTGGGTGGGCTCCATATGCTCGGACATTTTCGTGAAACCACGCATATCACAGAACATTACTGTTAGTTCTCTGTTTGTAGCCTTCATGCTGTAACTGTCTGGATCTTTTACCATCTCATCGACAAGCTCAGGTGGGACGTAAGTTCCAAAGAGATGCGCTAATTCCCGCTTTGACTTGGATTCAACAAAGTAGCCATAGCTCATGTTTAGAGCAAACGCCGCGAGGTTCATAACAATCGCAGCAGCCAATGGCATAACCAAACCAAATGCCAGATACAACCAGGTGTTGATCGCCGTCACCGCAAACAGAACACTAACACTGAGCAAAACGGCCCGCGTTGCCGTCAACAAGGGCAAACCCACCGCCAACAACAGACCCGCCAATGTAAGTACAAAGACGTCGTAGCCCATTGCATAGTCGGGCTTGAATGCGATTCTGTCGTCCAGCCAACCGGAGAGAACACTCGCATGTGTCTCAACGCCGGGATAGGTCTCTCCAACGGGCGTTGCCCGCAAATCCAGCAACCCAGGCGCCGTCGTTCCGACCAAAACAATCTTGTCCTTCAAATTTCCGCGAGGCAGCTTTCCAGCCAGCACATCTGATGCCGAGACGTACCGAAATGACCCACCTGTTGCGCCCCCGGGTCCACGAAAAGGTACCAACGTTGCAACATGACTATCTACGGGAACGGACAATGATGACTGGCCACCTTTCCATAAAATTCGCTCCAAACCTTGAAAGCTTCTAGAGAACCATTTTTCCTCCGAGAAACCGAGCGACAAGGAGGGAGAACCGAACAATCGGCGAAACATGGCCAGCGATAATGACTCGTAGTATTCCCCTTTGTACTCAGCAAGCACAGGCACAGTCCGAACCACACCGTCACTGTCCGCAACCGGATTGAAGTGACCGGACAATGGGGCAGCCTGAGTTAACGCCGCGATGTTCGCACCATAGCCGCTGAACGAATATGCCGGCACTGTGCGTCCTTTAATGTCAGCAATCGACAAAACCGGAGGCGGTAATGATCCGGCGATTCGCCCATCGCGATCACTCGTGAAGTAGTACCCCAAAACCACAGGGCGCCCATCAAGCGCGCGGGCAAACACGGAGTCGTAGTCAAGTTCCGACTGAAGTTGTCTAACTCGTTCCGCAAATCCGGAGTAATCTTTGAACTCGTTTCGGGCCATCTCACTCAATCGCCCCAGGCCTGAACTTTGGTCTGGTTCGGCAAAGACGATATCAAAACCCAATAAGGCAATTCCTTGTTGCTCAAACAGTACGTCTACCAACTGAGCCAGCTTGTTTCGCCCCCAAGGGAACCGACCGACTTCGGCAAGACTCTTTTCGTCTATGTCGACAATGACGATTCGGTCATCAAGCGTTCCGGGCATCGTCGCCCGAAGTCGAGCATCGTAAATAATGTCGTCGAGTCGTTGAAAAACGCCAATCGACATAACCCCCACGGCATGCAGCAGTGCAATGACGAGAGGGATCAACGCAATGGCAATCCTTTGCCAATGCTTGGCTATCATTTCCATGCCATGTCACCCTGAAAATTGGCACGCGACGGCCGCAGCCGTAGAAAACAAACCGTCAGGTCTGCACAAACTGCATTTGAGTTCCGGCGAGCTCGATCAGATCACCATTCTTTAAGGAAATCGGATCGGTTTTGATCGGTGAACCATTCAAAGTTGGATTTCCAGCACCTTCAACGTGATGCACAACAAAACCATGTTGACGTCGTGTTATCGCCGCGACAGCAACACCCGGTTTTCCGATCGTTGTAACAACTTTTGTCAGCGGAACTTCTCTCCCCGATGCTGCACCAGACAACACCTTGATGGACGCATGGAATGCACCGAGTCCGAGCGACTCACCCGAACCCAATGATCCGGTCGGACGCGCGGGCGGTGGAGTTGTCGGCATTGCCCTAACTACCATGGTTTTATCAAAATTGTCCGCGGCGCCATCACCAACGAATTTGATCTTGTATTTTCCAATTTCAATGCTGTCACCGTTGTGAAGCTGTTGCTTCTTAATGGCTTTACCGTTCAAGTAGGTGCCATTGGTGCTGTTGAGATCTTCCAGCAGCACTTCGCTGCCAGTCATTTGCAGAACAGCATGCTCCCCACTAACGGCCAGGTTATCAATCACGATATCGTTGTAAGGTCTGCGCCCCAAGGTCGTCTTGTCCTTGGTGAGTTGAACTTCCTTGATCACGACCTCATCGATCGATACGATCATTTTCGGCATGATCGACTCCTTTGCGTGTAATTTGTTTTTCGAAACTGTTGACACATATTACTTCCCTAGTAACCGAGAGATTAAACCGCGCTTTTCTGGGGTCTCGTGCAACTCTACCAGCAGGACAGAAATATTGTCCCTCCCACCATTCTCGTTTGCAAGATCAATGAGTTGCTTGGCTTTTTGCTCCAGAGTCATATCCGAAGACACTACTCCAGAGATTTCGATATCGTCAATCATGTCTGACAGTCCATCCGAACACATGAGATACAGGTCCTTCGCCATCACAGGATGCTCATTCACCTCTAGCAAAACTGACTCATCTACGCCCAGAGCACGCGTGACCAAGTTCTTTATTGAAGAAGTTGCGGCTTGCTCAGCAGTAATGAGCCCCGCATCCATTTGCTCTTGAAGCAAAGAGTGGTCCTTGGTGATTTGCGTTAACACGCCCTCACGCAGTCTGTAGCATCGCGAATCTCCAATATGCCCCAATACCAATTTATCTTCCCTAAAAACGCCCACAACCAATGTAGTGCCCATACCGGCATAGTGCGCGTTGGAGTTCGCAGAGTTGAATATTGATCGGTTTGCGTTGTCAACGCAGATTTCCATTGCTCGTCGTACTTCGCGGGCCTTTGCTCCGACACCTGCTTCAATCAACCAGCGACTAAGTTCTGACTTAATGAATGCTGTCGCCATTCCGCTGGCGATTTCTCCAGCGTTGTAACCGCCCATTCCATCGGCCAAAACCGCTGTCAGGGTTGGTTCATCGAATGCCACAGAGTCTTCATTGTTTTCCCGAGCACGTCCGGCATCAGTCATTGAGCAAAATTGATACATCATGGTTTTATTCTTTTGGATCCGTGCTACTTACGCCTGCCGCCAATCTGCGCGCGGGGGATTGAATCGTGGTCTTGTCAAAATCAGCGGCGGTAGCAGGTACGGTCTCCATGAAGTCCATCTTAGCCTCTACGGCTGCGACAGGATCAGAAACAGTGGCGGCCACGCCATCTGCCTTATCCACTCGTTTTGGATCTGCATTGCCTGGGCGGTCCATGACGCTTCGCAAATCCGCTGCAAACTGTTCGCCTGTCTGGTAACGGGTTTCAGGCCGCTTGCTCAACGAAAGCGCCACCACATCCGCCAGTCCTTGCGTTAGTTCTGGTCGGATGATGCGGATGTCCGGAGCCTCCTCATTTGCAATCTTGTACATCAGTTCCGACATGGAGTCGCCACGAAATGGTAATACTCCAGCCAGCAACTGAAACAACATAACGCCCAAAGAGTACAAATCAGAACGCCCATCAACTTTCTTGCCCGCCAGTTGCTCAGGCGACATAAAACTGGGTGTTCCCAGCACTAATCCGGTCTTGGTCTTACTTGAATCAGTAATGCGTGCGATGCCAAAGTCGGTAACCTTGACCGTGTCACTCGCGGGCTCATACATGATGTTCGCGGGCTTGATATCACGGTGCACTACATGCTGCTTGTGTGCATAGGCTAGCGCCTCCGCAACCCTCGCAACGATGCTGAGCACGGTTAGCACAGGCAACAACTGATCGCCTTTGCAGTGTTCCGCCAAGTCTTTGCCCTTGAGAAATTCCATGGCAATATACGCTAGATCGTGCTCTTCTCCGGCATCAAAGATCGTCACAATATTCTGATGTTGCAAGCGCCCCGCGGTTTCCGCTTCACGGAAGAATCGTTCGCGCGCATCCACCAATTCGTCGCCTGAAAACTCCTGACTTAAAGCCAGGGTCTTGATAGCAACCACGCGGCCAATCTTGGGATCTTTGCCCAAGTAAACAACACCCATGGCTCCTTTTCCAAGCTCCTTTTCCACTTGGTAGCGGCCCAGCATAGGTTTCTCAACCGCACCTCCATCCAGCAACATCGTGCCGCCCGGATGCGAATTTCCTCCCAACATCACAGTTTCGGAGAGGTTCTTGGCGCGGCTAAGTTTGGCTTTGATATCTTTGTAGTCTTTATCGAATGCAGCCATGTGCTGATAGACCGCTTCTGCCTTGTTGAACTGGCGTTTACGCTCAAAATCCATTGCAAGGCTATACAAATTACCCAGTACTGCCTCATTCATCGGCACGCGACGAAAACGATCAAAGGCCATGTCCAACTGACCCTGACCCTGAAGTGCCAGACCCATCATGCGGTTGGTCTCAGCCGACTCTTCGTCAGTCTTTGCTTTGCCGGCCTCTGTCATCAAGAAGCGCTTGGTGGTCAACGCGAGATGCCCCAGTATCAGCATGGTTGCCGGAAATACAAGCTTCAGCCAGGTAGCAGCAACAGACAGGAGACCGAATTCAGTTGCCAGCATCCCAACAAAGAGCACGAGCGTGGCACTTGCAGCCATACCCGCGGACAACCTTGGCAGCACAAAGACAATATAAGCAGCGACCGTCAGAAACAGTCCCAGCAATGCCCAATCACCCCATGTCGGCAGTATGATGAAATGCTCATTGAGAATGCTCGAAGTGATGTGCGCGATGGTTTCGGCCGGTGACAACGATGAATTTCCCGGAACGGGGAACTGAACGCCAACTCCAGCCGCTGTGGCGCCGATGATGACAATTTTCCCCGCATATTTGGATGCTGGAATCTTTCCAGACAACACGTCGTAAAACGAATCCACTGCGAATGCGGACTTACCATCGCGCCCCTTGTAAAACTGCGGCAGCATCAATGCGGACGGGTCAGTCTTGACTCTCAACTTTCCAATCTGCACTGACTCACCGTCATTCAGACGAATATCAGAGGGCGCCAAATTCAAACTCTTTGCAGCCGCAAGTAGCGCCAATGATGGAATGGCCTGTCCATAATAATTGACCAATAATGGCTCCTGCCGTACGGCGCCATCCACATCCGGATACTGGTTTAAATGCCCAATGCCAGCAGCCGCAGCTCCTATCAATTCAATTGGCTGCTGGCCACGATTTGCAGAAATAGAGAACCCTTTGGGATCATCAATCGAACTGGCAAGCGCAAATGGGGGCAATGGTGAATCCGGCTTTCCACTTTGATCGCCGAACGCCATTACTGATGGCAAAAGAACATTGCCCGCTTTTTTGAGACTTATCGCCAAAACCGCATCCGTATCCAGCGCCAGTTCTGCTTCAGATATCAATTGCGCAAGCTGCGCAGTCGCTAAATTCTGTTCAGGTTCCGTGCCCAAGGCTGATTTCATTTTTCGAATGAACACCAACCCTGGGTCGATCTGCGGCTCAGTGAAGAAAACAGTGTGAACGATAGTTTTTGCTTTTGCTTGAGCCAGCAAATCAATCAACTTGGCGTGAACATCGCGCTGCCACGGCCAGCGCCCAAGATTGGCTATGCTCTGGTCATCAATAGCGATGACGGCAATTCGATCCGATGGTTGGCGAGAATTGCTGGTGCTTGCAAAATCGTAAAAACGCCGCTCCATCGTCCCAATGGCATCGGTCGACAAATGCAACACCACCACCGCAAGCACGACCGCAACACCGGCAAACCAGTCGGTTCTCCAGAATACGCCCGATTTTGTAGAAAATTTTGCCACGTACCAGCCCTGCTCTTATTTGCTATTGCCCTTCACGGGCAGCACCCACCCATAAACTCTCCGACCGATGGATCGAGTCAAAAGCCAACGTTAGCAGATGCGCCAACTTCCGACAAGCATCTTGTTCACGCATTCGCCTACTTTTGCGGTGCGTACCCTTGCATTCAGGATTGCCATTTACAAACGTGGGGGCCCCAATGCAAAAAGCGCTTCAAACTATCTGTTTGAAGCGCTCTTAGCGCGATCAAGCCAAGTAGCGACTAGGTCGCTTGGCACGTTTAGAGCAAGGCTTTGAGCAGTTTGGCCATTTCAGACGGGTTACGCGTGACGGTAAAACCACACTCCTCCATCACCGCTAACTTGGCATCGGCTGTATCAGCGCCACCGGAAATCAGCGCACCGGCATGGCCCATGCGCTTGCCTGCGGGCGCAGTCACACCAGCGATAAAGCCCACAATAGGCTTCTTCATGTTGAGTTTGCACCAACGGGCTGCTTCGGCTTCATCCGGCCCACCGATTTCACCAATCATGATGACGGCGTCGGTATCAGGATCGTCATTGAATGCACGCATGACATCAATGTGTTTCAGGCCATTGATAGGGTCACCACCAATACCAACCGCAGATGATTGGCCCAGACCGATTTCAGTCAATTGCGCAACCGCTTCATAGGTCAGCGTGCCGGAGCGACTAACCACCCCGATTCGACCCTTGCGGTGGATATGGCCAGGCATGATGCCGATCTTGATTTCGTCTGGCGTGATCAGACCAGGGCAATTGGGTCCCAGCAACAGAGTTTTTTTACCGCCAGCGGCTTCCTTAGCCTTCATGCGGTTGCGTACTTCCAGCATGTCTCGGACGGGGATGCCCTCAGTAATGCAAATTGCCAAGTCCAGATCGGCTTCAACCGCTTCCCAGATGGCAGCAGCTGCGCCAGCGGGCGGCACATAGATCACCGACACAGTCGCGCCGGTTTCCGATGCAGCCTCCTTGACTGAAGCGAAGATTGGAATATTGAAGATGGATTCGCCGGCCTTCTTGGGGTTTACGCCCGCCACGAAGCAATTCTTGCCATTTGCGTATTCCTGGCACTTTTCCGTGTGGAACTGACCGGTCTTTCCGGTAATTCCCTGGGTGATAACTTTGGTGTCTTTATTAATGAAGATAGACATATTCGTGCTCCGCCTTACTTGACCGCTGCCACAATTTTTTGGGCCGCTTCGGCCATGGAGTCTGCGCTGATGATGGGAAGACCGGATTCAGCCAGCATTTTCTTGCCCAGATCTTCGTTAGTGCCCTTCATGCGCACCACCAGCGGCACAGACAGGTTCACGGCCTTGCAGGCGGTTATCACGCCTGTAGCAATGGTGTCGCACTTCATAATGCCGCCGAAGATGTTGACCAGAATGGCCTTGACCTTGGGATTTTTCAGCATGATCTTGAAGGCTTCAGTCACCTTTTCAGGGGTAGCACCGCCACCCACGTCCAGGAAGTTGGCAGGCTCTGCGCCAAACAGCTTGATGGTGTCCATGGTCGCCATTGCCAAACCGGCGCCGTTAACCAGGCAGCCGATGTTGCCGTCCAGGCTGATGTAAGCCAGGTCAAACTTGGAAGCTTCCACCTCGGCCGGATCTTCCTCGTCCAGATCGCGATACGCCACGATTTCTGGGTGACGGAACAGGGCGTTGGCGTCAAAATTGAACTTAGCGTCCAATGCGATCACATTACCTTTACCGTCGCGATTGAGCGGGTTGATCTCGACCAGAGACGCGTCAGTGTCCATGTAGCACTTGTAGAGCTTCTGGAAGATATCAACGGCCTGTGCCGTCGAGCCTGAAGGCATGCCGATGGCGTCAGCGATCTTCTTGGCCTGCGCTTCGCCCAGACCGGTCAAGGGATCGATGAATTCGGTAATGATCTTTTCGGGCGTGGAGTGCGCTACTTCCTCAATGTCCATTCCGCCTTCGCTGGAGGCAATGAAGGCCACCTTTTGCGATGCACGGTCTGTTACCACGGAAACGTAGTATTCCTTCTGGATGTCTGCACCGTCTTCGATGTACAAACGACGCACCTTCTGGCCTTCGGGGCCAGTCTGGTGGGTCTTAAGCTGCATGCCCAGGATTTCACCGGCCAGACGCTTGACGTCATCGATGGACTTGGCAACCTTCACACCGCCGCCCTTGCCACGCCCACCGGCGTGAATCTGCGCCTTGACGACCCAGATAGGGCCGCCGAGCTTTTGGGCAGCTTCCACCGCCTCTTGAACTGTAAAGGCCGGGATGCCGCGGGGTACGGGCACACCGAATTGGCGCAAAATTTCTTTGCCTTGGTATTCGTGGATTTTCATGACGTCTCTTTGGGAGCTGGACAATTTTCACCAAATTGCAACATGAAACTGTTGCGAATGTGGCACTGGACACACCAATTGCGAAATGTATCATGTTGCAATGCACCAAACTTGTGGCTAACTTACAGCCCGCTTTTGGCGTTCATCCGTTTCACTATGGAGTCGCTCTGTCGGCACGGTACATGAAAAAAATATTTATTGATGGCGAAGCCGGTACCACGGGTCTGCAGATCCGCGAACGCCTGCAGACCATGCCCGATCTGGAAGTGATCAGTATCGATCCGGCGCTGCGAAAGGATGCGGGCGCAAAAAAGTCCCTGATGGCCCGTGCTGACCTGGTTGTACTGTGTCTGCATGATGACGCCGCTGTGGAGTCCGTAGCCATGATTGACGCCATTGAACAGGAGACCGGCAAACCAGGACCTCGCATCATTGACGCTTCAACTGCCCACCGCACTTCGCCTGGTTGGGTATATGGCTTTCCAGAACTGACGGCGGGGCAGCGGAACGCGGTGGCCCAGGCACGGCGCGTGGCAAACCCTGGTTGCTATGCAACAGGTGCGATTGCACTGATTCGGCCCTTGGTCGATGCGGGGTTAATGCCAGGGGACTTTCCGGTGTGTCTGCCATCCATCAGCGGCTATTCAGGCGGTGGGCGCAGCATGATTGAAGCCTACGAGGCCGGCAATGCACCACCCATGGAGTTGTACGCTCTGGGACTCAAACACAAGCACATTCCCGAAATCATGCGTTACACCGGTCTGACGCGCCGGCCGCTTTTTGTACCGTCAGTGGCCAATTTCAAACAGGGCATGCTGGTGCAATTGCCACTTCATCTGGACACCTTGCCGGGCAAGCCCACGGCACAGGATGTGGAGGCAGCGTTGCGCAGCCACTATGCTGATAGCGAATGGGTCACCGTGGAACCTGCCAACCCCGACCAAAAGCTGGACGCTGTGGCGCTGATGGATACCAACAAAATGGAGTTGCGCGTGTTTGCCAATGACGCCAAGGCCGATGGCTTCGCACACGCAGTGCTTGTGGCGCGGCTGGACAATCTGGGCAAGGGCGCCAGTGGCGCGGCCGTGCAGAACCTAAAATTGATGCTGGGTATTTAGTCTTCTACGTCAAAGCCGCCGGATACCACTTTGTGAATGGTGTCGCCGCCGAAACCCCGGCTTGCCAAAAAGCGCATCTGCTTACCACGTTGGGCGGCATCCGTGGGCAGCTGCCCGAACTTCTTACGCCAGACTTCGCGCGCGCGGTCGACCTCGGTAGCACGCAACTGCTCAACAGCACTTATCACGGCTTCGGGCGCCAAGCCCTTGCCTAACAGTTCCTGTCGGATGCGAGTGGCTCCCAGTTTGGCCGAGCGGCGGTGCAGCACTGACTCGACCACGCGCTGCTCATTGATGAAGCCTTTTGCTTGCAGGTCATCCAGCGCTTGGACCAGGCTTCCGGGCTCGTCCTCAAACGACGCGAGCTTGCGCTCCAACTCAGCGCGGGAATACTCGCGCGCGCCCAGCAGGCGCAGCGCGCGGCCTTTGAGGGATAGAGGCGGTTGGGGTGTCACAGCGGACTCACGACGCATTTACCTACGAATGCTATGTATTCGATAGCTACATACGCCTATTTCTATCGGGCTAATCGGCTTTTTTACTTGAAGTTTTTGGCTTCACCTCAGCCTCCACCGCACCTGCAAGCAGCGGGATGCCGAGCGACGCACGCACTTTGTTTTCAATTTCTATCGACAAGGCAGGGTTCTCGCGCAGGAACTCACGGGCGTTGTCACGGCCCTGGCCGATCTTTTCGCCGTTGTACGCATACCAGGCGCCTGACTTGTCGAGGATGTTGGCATTTACGCCCATGTCGATGATTTCGCCATGGCGGCTGATGCCCTCGCCAAACAGGATGTCGAACTCCGCCGTCTTGAAAGGCGGCGCCACCTTGTTTTTTACCACCTTGACCTTG
>ERZ795031.3244-NODE-3244-length-14637-cov-4.198738_pt1 | contig 14637 bp, 18 predicted proteins | sample MGYA00375123_ERZ795031 | MGnify/ENA primary metagenome ERZ795031 (study PRJEB30166, sample SAMN05720159) | activated sludge metagenome | isolation source: anaerobic digester from wastewater treatment plant | place: USA | collected 2015-04-21 ... | reverse complement strand
CTGATTGCTGTTATGGATCAATGTGATCAGGAGGACATATGTATCAAGGCTACATCGGACGGATATATTATATACTTTGGAAACGGGACTAAAAGAATAAAGCGTTTTGCAGATCTGATCAAAATTATTATACATTATTATCAATAGTCAAATTAAGAACTCGTGTTTATAGAATATTGCACGCATCTTTTCGGCGGATTTTACCGATAACTGCGTTAAAAAAGCTCATCATACGGCAGTATGCTTTCACTTTTTCGCCTTGCTCTCGGTAAAAATTATGCTCGAAAACACACACATAAATCCTATGAACACGAGTTCTAAGGCAAAATTAGTACACTAAAAATAGGAGGAGAATATGATCGTGAGAAAAAAATTTATTGCGGCATCAACTGTATTTTGTGTTTTATGTTCGTTTACAGGCTGTGCGAAGGATTTCGGTGATGATTTGGTAAATGCAGATGTGATTGAAATTACCAGACAAGATTTAAGAGATGATATTAATATTGTGGGATATATTTGTGGAAATGAGATTTCAATCTATAATAATCAGACTACTGCTTGTGTAGAGGTGAAAGTAAAGGAGGGAGACAATGTAAAAGAAGGCGATGTACTTTTTGTTTTTGATAAAACTGATTTGCAAAATCAGTATGATGATCTTCTGATGAAATATAATGCGGAACGTGATAAATCAAATCATCAACATGAGGTAAATGAAAAAATGCTGCAGAGCATTATCTCTGAACGAGAGATTGCTTTAGGACAGGCACAGACATCAATTGATTTCGCAGAGAAAGTATATAATGATGCTTTATCGAATCTGCAGGATTTGGAGAAGCAGCATACCGATCTTAAAAACAAAATTGACCAAATCAACGAACAAATCACAAATTGTACAGATGAACAGCAGGATTTTCGTGAATCTCTGGAGTTGGAAAGCAGCAGATTATATGGAACCCTTGAAAGCATAGCTGATTCTAAGTTCTCTGTGAAACAGAGCTTGCCGGAGCTAGAAAGGGCAGTGACGCTTGCAAGAGATTCTTATAATAATATAGTCTCTCAATATGATAGTAAAATATCAGAAGCACAAAACTTAATTGATGAAGAAAAATATCAGGAGTACAATATCAATCAGAGTGATCTCGACAGATTGTCTAAGAAAATGGATGAATGCGTTGTAAAAGCTCCTGTCTCAGGCATTATTTCCGGTGTAAATGTTAGCAATGGCATTCCTGCATTTGGAAATGAACTTGCTAAAATTATTAATACCAGTGATTACCATGTGACAGCCACGATTTCTGAAAACAAAATTGTTGGTATTTCTCAGGGGATGGATGTACTTATAAGAACGGTTGCTACAGGTGATAATAATCTTAAAGGAGTTATCAGCAATATCTCAAGCTATGGCAGCAAGGTCGATAACAGCGTGATCTATTCTGTAGATGTAGACATTACGGATGATAGTAATATGGAAAACGTTCTGCTGAATATGACTGCAAATGTCACTATTATTAGGGATGTGATCCATGATACATTTGCAGTTCCCTATGATGCGATCGGTTTTGAGGATAATGAGGATTATATCCTTATTGCAGAACCGTATGAGAATCACTATAAGCTGAAGAAAATCACTGTTGAAAAAGGTGTTGATACTAATTATCTTTGTGAGATAAAATCTGATTCATTACCAGATACCATGATGATCATTACATCGCCGGATGACTATGAGAACGGCGAAGAAGTCGATGTATCGTTTAAGTAGAATATGGTTTTATTGCGAGTTTTAAGAAAGGAGATATATGTATATGATATGTGTGGTATACATATGATTCGTTTAAATGGATAGAGAAATTATTGTGGTAGACAATATTAAGAAAACATTTAATATCGGAATGGGTAATGAGCTTGAAATTCTTCATGGTATTTCGCTTAAGATAAAGGAACATGATTTTGTTGCCATTGTTGGTTCTTCTGGTGCTGGAAAAAGTACACTTATGAATATAATCGGATTACTGGATCAGCCTACATCAGGGCAATATATATTAAATGGCAGAAATATTAAAGGTATAAGCGATGATGAGATGGGCAACATCCGCAGTTCAAATATCGGGTTTGTATTTCAAACATTTAATCTTATCTCAAGGATGAATGCACAAAAAAATGTAGAGCTGCCTATGTTGTATAAAGGATATTCCGGAAAAAAACGTGCCAAGCGTGCAAAAGAGCTTCTCGAAATCGTGGGTATGGGAGAACGGCGTTTTCATTTACCTAATCAGCTCTCAGGCGGTCAGCAGCAGAGAGTTTCTATTGCAAGGGCAATGGCAAATGATCCAGACATCATTCTTGCAGACGAACCTACTGGAGCATTGGATGTAGAGACAGGAAGGAAAATTATGGATATCTTCCACGAGCTGAATCAAAAACATCACAAAACAATTATTCTCATCACACATAGCAAGGAACTTGCAGAGGAAGCAAACAGAAAAATACGCTTGCAAGATGGAAGGATAATTTCTGATACTGTGAGGAGGGTTATATGATTGTCTTCGAATGTATAAAAATGGCACTTTCATCACTGAAGGCAAATAAAATGCGTTCATTTCTCACTATGCTTGGAATTATTATCGGGATTTCTTCTGTGATACTGATCTCCACGATAGGAAATTCTATTCAAAGTACCTTAGGTAACGTGTTTGACAGTATGGGTATCAATTACCTTATCGTTGGACTTGATTACAAAGGAGATAGTCGGGAAACTCCGCTCAGTTCGGAGGAAGATATGATAAGCGAGCAGATGCTCCTGAACCTCGAAAAAAAGTATCCTAATGAATATAAGGTGAGCTTCAACGATTTTTTGGATGAAGGAAAGGTAATGGGAGAAAATGGGGAATATCTGAATGTTGAGATCAATGGCGTGACTGCCGCTTATTTTGATTACACCAGAACAAAAATTGTAAGTGGAAGAGAATTAAATGCGAGAGACAATGATGAATGTCGATTTTCTGTTGTGGTTTCGGATGAGTTTGTTTCTAAATATAATGGTGGCAAATCAATCATTGGCAAGCCAGTCAACTTTATAACAAATTCAGGTGAAGAGATTATTTTTTATGTTGTAGGTGTCTATAAGCAGAAAAAATCGGAACGCTCTAATTCGGATCTTTTTTCAGTATATATCCCGGACAGTGTAGTTCGTTCACTGAGGAATATTGAAGAAAGGAATCGTGATATGGCGATTGTTGTTTGGAACCGAGATTTGAATTTGGAATCCCCTGAAGAACATGCACAGGAATACTTTGATGAGTTGTACAAGGATAACGAAAACTGGGGCGTGTATGTTGACAATGCAAGCGAATTTACCAATATGGTGGGTTCGGTAATGACTATCATCACCATTGTATTTGTGATTATTGCAGCCATTTCTTTGATTGTCGGTGGAATAGGCGTTATGAATATTATGATGGTAAGTATTGTGGAACGTACTCGAGAAATCGGAATTCGAAAAGCTATTGGTGCGAAGAGAAGAGCGATATTGCTGCAATTTGTGATCGAAGCGATTGTACTTTGTTTTGTGGGCGGTATGATCGGTATTCTGGTCGGCATCGGACTTTGTGCAATCTTACAGTTTATAGCACAATATGCAATCCAACTTTTTTTTGCAGCACAAGCCAGTGTTCTTAGTGTAACAATCAAGCCTACGCTTAAGCCTATGCTTATCGCTTTGCTGACTTCAACATCAGTAGGATTGATTTTTGGATATTATCCTGCTAAGCGTGCGGCAAAAATGAATCCGATTGATGCACTGCGATATGATGGATAATACTTGAGATAGTTAACTAAAAAAATAAGGTGGAAATTATGATGGATATTGAAAAAATAATTGAATTGATTCGGCTTGAAGTGGACGAGGAGTATACCGATATAGAGATAACTCCGGATACTGATTTGAAAGAAGAACTTCAATTCACCTCTTTAAATATGCTTGTTGTAATGAATGAGATTGAAGAACAGTATGGTGTTGAAATCAACGCTGATGATCTGAGATTCATAAGAACTATACGTGACATAGAAAAGCTTCTGGACTAAATCGAAAGAGGGAATCATATGCGTAGGGTTGTTGTAACTGGAATGGCTCCGGTTTGTTCGCTTGGTACTAATGCCGATATGGTGTTTTACAGAATTTGCAAAAAGGAGATCGCTGTTGCGGAGATATCCAAAAATACAGAACTCCTGAAAAAAATGAAAACATCTTTCTACACACCGATTGTTGAAATTGATGATTCAAGGTATGATGGCAGGCTTCACACTATAAAAAGAAAAGCAAAAATAAATGCTTATCTCGCCGGATATGCAGCTCTGGAGGCTTTGGCAGATGGTGGAATCGACAAGGTAGACGAAGATGCTATGGTTATTATCGGGACATCTGTTCCATTGATTCAGGATGTTATAAACATTCATAAAACATATATAGACAGCCAAAAAATTGAACTGATGTCCGTACCGTCCATGATGGTAAATTCGCTCGTATCATGGGTTTCCATTTTGCTCGGCATCCATGGTGGAAGTATGCTTGTCAGTTCTGCTTGTGCATCCGGCACAGAAAGCATCGGATATGGGTATGAGAAGATATTGATGGGTAAAACTGATATGGCAATTTGCGGAGCCTGTGATTATATGCTCGATGATGTATGGTTGTGTATGAAAGGATTTGAAAAACTAAAAGTTATTTCATCAAGTCCGGATGGAAAATCATATCCGTTTTCGGAGGAAAGATCGGGTTTTCTGTTCAGCGAAGGCGGAGCTGGAATTCTGATACTGGAAGAGCTTGAACATGCACTGCGGCGCAACGCGAAGATTTATGCAGAGATCACGGGTTTTGAAATGAACTGTGATGGTTACAGTATCATCTCCATGCCGGAAGACGGAGAAAACATTGTTTCAATGATGAAACGTCTTATCGGAGATAAAAAAGTGGATTATTACAATGCGCACGGAACCGGAACGCGCCTGAATGACTTGGTAGAGTCGCGTGTAATACAGCGTGTATTTGGGACAAAACTTAATCAGCCTGCAATTAATTCTTCAAAGGCATTCCTGGGGCATACACTTGCTGCAAGCGGTGCTTTGGAAGCAATCATTTGTGTGGAATCTATCTTAAACAACAGGGTTCACGGAAACATATGCAAAACCGTCATGGAAGATCTGAATCTGAAATTAGAAACAAGAGAAATGGACGTAAACTGTGCAGTATCAGCCTCATTTGGATTTGGGGGACATAATGCTGCATTGATGATAGAGCGATATAACTCGTAATGAAATACAAACAGGTATTGAACTGTGATGCGTATTATACTATCAGTATCTGCTGATTTTTGGAGGAATTATGATATTAGAAGTAAAAAATTTTGAATACAAGATCAATCACCGGATCAGTTGTTTTGTCTCATCATTGATCAATGCACTGAAAAACAGAAACGTGACTATTGATGCTACTGAAGCAATGCTTTATGCCAGAGCTGTTACATTTACAACGTATATTGATTTGGAGGAAACAGGAAAACCGACATTGATCATTATGCCTTGCAAATTAGATTTTTTTGAAAATTTTGCATGGTATACAAATATCAGCATCTCTTTTTATACAGGGCAGAAGCCGGAAGAGGATATTCGTATTATATCTGATGCTGTCTCCAGAAATATATGTCTGACAGCTGTTACAGATCAAATTGAAATGCTTTACGCCTATTCCGATCAATACAAGAAGTTGTTTACCCCGGATCAAAGAATACCGCATCATTATATTACGATCCACGGTGTAAATACCAAGACCGGTGCATTGCTCTGTGCTGAACCCAATTTTACGATTAAGGATTACGATTACTGGCATTCTTATGACGTTATGGAAAAAGCCAGAAGCTGCAAATTGTATAGTAGAAGTATCAACAGAGATCTTTATGTCATCGAAGATGTTTCAAGCTATGCTCCACCTACCATGTTGGACGCATTCAAAAAACAACTTGAGTTGCTTGTAGATCAGATCAACGATGCCATTAGGATGATAGAAGATTTTTTGAAGACACATATCGTTGGACATGCTGATGACACCGAATTGATTGCAAGCAACTTTAATGCTATGGCAATGTTTCTTACAATGGTCGACCAGACAGGATATCTTTATCGGGATTATCTTTATAAAGCAGCTAAACAGGTAATCGCTCATGAGGGGATAGTTTTGGAATACCAAAATTTGTATCAGCAATGGAAACGGGTGGTAAATGATATCACTGAGAAAAAAGATAATGGTATAGTCACTTATGAAGAATATCTTGTACTTTATAAGTCGATCATTGAAACTGCTAAATCAGAGTGCGATCTGCATAAAAAAACTTTAGGCGTCCTTTAAAAGCCTCTTTGGGTAAAAATAATCATACTTTATCACCTTAGAGCCGCAGTTATCTCGGCTCTTTTTTCTGCCATCGGGGTTGGTTGGCACTTACGTTATGTTGACTTAAATCATCTAAAATATTGGGAAAAAAGTAACCGCCAACCACACCCATACGTTGACGAGGCTGTAAAAATGCGTTAAAATAGTTCCAAAGGGATTTACCCCGAAAGGAGCTGAGAATATGCCAACGATCAGAGAAGTAAAGACCGAGCTTCGTCACAGGGAGTGGGCAGAGCAGATACAGGAATGCCAAAGCAGCGGTATGACCGTAACAGCATGGTGCAAGGAAAAGGGAATCAGTCAGCACACATACTACTCACGCCTGAATGTGGTGAGAAAAGAACTGCTGAAACGAGCTGGATTGCCTTTGCAGCAGATCGTACCGCTGAGTGTTTCTCAAAGCGTCACCTGCACGACAGCTGCGGTGCAGACACAATGTGTTGCGAACAGCGCTGAACCTGGGAAACCTGAACCGGCTGTCCCACAAAAGATGATCGTCCGTAAAGACGGGATCGAGGTCGAAATGCCGGCAGATATATCCGAGAGGCTTCTGCTTACGCTGCTGAGAGGTCTGAAAGAATGCTGAAAGACTTAACTGCTGACAATATCTACATCGTCTGCGGACATACGGATATGCGTAAGTCCATTGACGGACTTGCGGCACTTGTACAGCAGCAGTTTCAGCTTGACCTGTTCGCAAGCAGCGCGTTTCTGTTCTGCGGCAGGCGCAGAGATCGTATGAAGGTGCTTTTATGGGAAGATGACGGCTTTCTGCTGCTGTATAAACGTCTTGAAGACGGGAAATTCTCCTGGCCGCGCAATGAGCAGGAAGTCAGGAATATTACCCGTGAACAATTCATCCGGCTCACGCAGGGACTGTCGATCGACCAACCAAAGGCAATCAAAAAAGCAGCCGGCGGTGTGGATATATGCTGACTTTTCCACGATGAAAATATACAGTAATGTGGACAATATTTCGTAAGCGCCTAATAACATCACACCCCTAAATGAAAGATCCCCGAGCTTCGGTTCGGGGATTACTCATATTGCTTTACAAATTTTCTGCACAGATTCGTTCCACGGCAGAAGTTCTTCAAGAATATCAGGATTTGTCAGGAATGCCATACTTGGCAGTACAGTGAGAAGCAGTTCAAAATACTTGAAAACATCAAGTCCGTTTGCTTTTGCAGTTTCTACGATACTGTAGATATCAGCACTTGCTTTAGCTCCTTTAGGTGTATCACTGAAAAGCCAGTTTTTTCTGCCGACTGTAAATGGTCTGATAGCATTTTCGGCTATGTTATTTGAGATTGCACAGTTTCCATTCTCAAAATAATTACCAAGATATTCTCTGCGCTTGAAAACATAATCAAATGCCTTTCCAAGCTGCGTTTTCGGAAGAACTGTCGGTGCGATCTTTTCTGCCCATGACCAGAAAGCCTCAAACACTTCTTTTTCCTGTGTCAGACGCTTATTGTATCTTTCTTCACTTGTCAGGCTGTCAAGTTCCGCCTCTATCGCAAACAGCTTGTCACAGAAGTCTCTGCCTGTCCCGGCTATGCTGTTTTCGCTGTCCACGACAATGGCTTCGTGGAACTTTCGTCTCAGATGAGCCCAGCAATTGCAGTGTTTGACTTTCGTAAGCTTGTTGTAGCCTGCATATCCGTCTGTATGAAGGTATCCGCTGAAGTCTCCCAGAAACTTCTTGGCAACATCTCCTGATCTTGACTTGTTGTAATCATAGATCACTATCTGTCTTTCGGAATGCTTGCCTGTGCGGTATACCCACATATACTGCTTAATGTTGTCGGAAACATCTTTTTCCCTGAGGACTTTGACGTATGTTTCATCGCAGTGCAGAACGTCCTCTTTCAGCATTTCCTCTTTCAGTCTTGCGACAAATCTGCTGAAATAGTCTTCACTGCATCGTATCACCCAGTTCGCCATTGTTGTTCTGCTGAGCGAATATCCAAGGCGTTCCCAGTCCTTTTTCTGGCGATACAGCGGCACTGAATTAACGTACTTCTGATATATAACCCATGCGACTGTTGAGGCTGATGCAAGTGAATGCGGAAGTACCGGTGCAGGCACAAGTCCGTGGAGAAATACAGGCATATTCTTTTTCTCGCATTTCTTGCAGCTGTATGTATTGCTGTAATATTTCTTCACAACCAGCTTTGCAGGTATCAGCTCTACTTCCTCACGAACATATTTCCTGCCGATCACTTTCATTTCTGATCCGCAGCGTGGACATATCTGTTCTTCTTCAGGAATAGTGCAGTTGATGATCTCTGTTTCAATATTCTTTATGAGTTCATCACGCTTTGTTTTAGGACTTTTTCTTGTATAGCCCTTAACAGTTTTTGAAACAGGTTCCTCAGCTTTTTCTGCATATTCAGTTTCAGCTTCGTTAAAGAACGATTGCTGTCCTTCAACTTCTGTATGCTCGCTTGACTTTCCGAATATTTTATGTTTTGAAAGTATCAGTGCTTCAAGGTAGATGTGATTATCTCTTTTCAGACACTCGTTTTCTACTTCTAATTTATCAATTTTCTTGTCACGCTTTTTGATTTCAAGTTCAAGTTTTTTTATTTCACGAAGGTGTTCTTTTTCAAGTGCAGCGATATATTCTTCGTCTGTCATATTACCTCTTTTTATCACTAAACTCACCTCCGGGATCAAAAATATCACTTTTAAATTATATCATAAAAAGCCCGAAAAGTCCAGTGATACCGAACTTTTCGGGACGTAGAAATATTATTGACATTTGTGTATACTTTAACTGTGGAAATCTCAGCATACCGCTCCTGTTTTCGCCGGTTTTATTGCTGTTTTCTGTTCAATGGACAAGCCTTCCATCAGCCAGCGAAATTCCTGCTGTGTTATCTGTCTTGCTTCATCTGAATCTCTCGGCCATTTGTACTTACCGTTTTCAAGCCTTTTGTACAGCAATACAAATCCGTCTTCTTCCCACAGCAGAACTTTTATCCGATCGCACCTCTTGCCGCAGAACAGAAACAGGCTTCCTGAAAATACATCAAGCTTGAAATTCTGCTGTACAATTGCTGCAAGTCCATCTATCGCTTTACGCATATCTGTATATCCGCAGACGATGTAGATATGCTCCGCACGGCTTATATCTCCGATCATCTCAGTACTCCAAGCAGCCGTCTGAGTGTAGATTCATTAAAATCATCAGGCAGCGATATCTTTACATCTCCTACGGATAATTCTATTTTCTCTGCTGTAGTTTCTGTTCCTGCGATCGGTTCTACAGGTACTATGTCATGCTGTTCGATCTCATTACATACCGCCTGACGCACTCGTTTCAGACGGTAGTAATATGTCTTGAGATTGATACCATTCTCCTTGCACCAGTCAGTTACGGTAAGTCCGCTTTCATTTCGCTTTCTGACCATCTCTGCCCACTTCGACAGCTTTACTTCCTTTTTTACCTTTGCTATCTCATTCATTCCAATCAACTCCAGTTAGACCTTATTAGTTATTTCTATTTTAATCTATTTAGACTTCATTGGATAGGGTGGTTTCTTTTTAGGCGGTTACTGAAAATAAAAACCTCGCCGGATATTTCGGCGAGGTGAGAAAGGTATCATTCCTTCCACGGCAGCAGTATCGTGCCGGCTGGATGTGAAAACAGCTCAGTCAGATATTTCTCTGAATCCAGACCGTTTGCCTGAGCCGTAGAGATGATCGAGTAGAGGATGGCACTGCATTTTGCTCCGCGCTCTGTATTATTGAACAGCCAGTTCTTACGTCCGACCGCAAACGGTCTTATTGCATTTTCAGCACGGTTGTTGTCGATCGGGACATTTCCGTCCTCTAAAAACGTGTAGAGATACTTCTTTTCATTCAGTGCATATCTCACTGCCTTAGCAAGTTTGCCCTTCCCACTGACGTTTTGTTCTTCAAGCCATGCGAAGAAAGCATCCAGCAAGGGCTTCACCTTCACAAGACGCTGCTCATATCGTTCAGTTGCAGTCAGATCTGCCAGCAGTTTTTCTTCATGGTAGATCTTGTTGCAGAATTCCACCGCTTTTGCTGCGACAGATGTGCTGTAAGCGGACTTGTCTTTCGGGATCACTTCCGCAAAATGGCGTCTGGTATGCGTCCAGCAGCCGCATCGCTTTGCGCCGATCACGGCATTGTATGCATCATAGCCGTCACAGATCAGAAAGCCGGTAAATCCATCGAGAAACTTTGCCGGGTGAACGCCTCCTCTCGTTTGTTGGTATTCAAAAATAATGATGCTGCGATCATTCATTTTGCCATTACAGTATACCCACATTCGAGAATCTGTCGTGGCTTTTCTGTCTGTTTCGTGCAGCACCTGAAACACGGTTTCATCGCCGTGGATGATCCCCAGCAAGAGCAGCCGTCTGTGCATTTCTTCAAGGATTGGCAGACACCAGCGTTCTGCGACTGTGCATACCCATTCGGACATGGTTGCTCTGGACAGTGCCACACCTTTGGAAGCAAAATCCTTTTCCTGCCGATACAGCGGAACGGCTTTTGCAAACTTTTCATAGGTAATATGCGCAGTTAATTCTGGAGAGCAAAAGCTATGCGGAATCATCGGCTGAGGATACGGCGCGCAGCGAATATAGCACCTTTCGTTTGCGTAAGAATCTGCTTTATTCTCGGATTCCTGCACACAGTCGGTACACATATATTTTTCAACATAGTGACGGCGAACAAAAATCTGTGCCGGCTGATAAACCACTTCGTCATACAGCTTTTCTTTGCCAATCACGGTCATGGGTGAACCGCAGATGTCACATATCGGGTTTACCTCTTTATGTACAATTTCCTCTACCGGCAGATTTTTCATCCACTCATCGTGTGTGCGTTTCGCTTTGCGCTGATACTCAGGAACAGTCACCGTTTTCTCTGGCACAGAAACAGCCTGCTCTTTTTCATCCGGAAACAGTGTGAGCTGTGTGCCGTCATCCATGATGGCGGCGGTCTGTTCGGTCTTTCTGCCGAAAACCTGTTTTTTCAGCCAGTCAAACTGTTCCTGTAAAAGGGCAAGCTGTTCTTTAAGAATATTCACTTCATTTCGGAGCGAAGCATTTTCCTGTGTCAAAGATTGTTCATCTTTTGATGAGATACGCACGTTCATACTGCACTCCTCCGATCACTTTGTAACTATAATTATTATAGCACAAAATCCCCGAAAAATCAAGTAAAATCAGAGGATTCACGCAGAAAATCCAAGCTTAATATATGGCACCTCTGTGTCCTTCCTGTATTGCTTTGGGCTGCTCAATTTTCAAGCCTTCCAGAAGCCAGCGTCTTTGCTGTGTTGTAAGAAGCAATGCTTCAGTTTCATTGCGCGGCCATTGGAATCTTCCGTTATCAAGTCTTTTGTACAGAAGCAGAAATCCATCGCCTTCCCAGAGCAAGCCTTTGATGCGGTCACACCGTCTTCCGCAAAACAGGAATAATGCAGTGCTGTACGGATCAAGCTGTAACTGCGCCTGAATGATTGTTGCGAGTCCGTCTATGGAACGACGGAGATCGGTATATCCCGTTACGATGTACGTCCGCTGATCGGGCGGCAGGTCATTCAGCATAATTCATGTACCAGTGCGATCAGCGTTTCAGATGAAATATCCGTGGGCAGAGATATCTGCAAACCGTCCTTCTCAATATGAATGTCGGATGTGCATTTGGGTACGCCCAAAGGTACGATAGCCGGCGCAGATGCCACACATTTCTCCCGGAGTTTCCGCAGATGATAATAGTAAGTCTTGGGATTGATACCGTTCTCGGCACACCATTTCTGCACCGTCATCCCGCTTGCCTGCTGCGCTGCGATCTGAGCCGCCCAGTCACGAAGCTGTACCTCCTGCTTGACTGCTGTGATTGCTGTGGTTGTTTCTTCCATAATCCGTTCCTCCTGTGTCTAATTTAGTCCAGCTTGCTCCATAGACTGTTTTAGTCATTCTCATCTGGTCTATGGACTTGCTTAGACTCTATTATACAACAAATCTTGGAACTATGGTAGACGAGGGGGTATTTGACGCTTACTAAATAACTGAGAGTTTATATTGCAACAGATAATAATGCTAAAAAGCGGATACAACCTTCGTGGCTGCATCCGCATACAACATTCACTTTATTGTTCAATTGAGAACATCAGTTGAAATGACTGTGTTTTCATCATTGATACTGAAAATATGATTAGCTTTTGCATAGTAATACTTGCTTTCTTCAATAATAATCGATTTTAGTTTCAAACTGCCTTCAATAGCAGATATTGATATAAAACTCACCGATGAGGGAATCACAATCCGTTCCAATTTCTCACAAAATGAGAATGCGCCCCATTCTATTCTTGTAACTGAACTTGGGATTTCAACGCTGACTATTGTGGAATTATAGCGGAATGCTTTCTCATGGATTATGCAGACAGAATCAGGAATAACAATGTTTACTGCATTTCCTGAATATTTATATAAAATACCATCTCTGATATCAAAGCCATTATTCATTGTGCTATTCTCCTTATCACATATACAAAAGCTGATGTCGCACCCACGCACTTTCAAGCACATCATAGATATACTGATTCGGCGTACCTTCCTCAAAATATTTGTTGTTATCGCCGCCAAGCATATCAACGGCAAATGCCCCAACTGCTCTGGAGCGTGACTGTCCTGCGTAGCAATGAACTAACAATGTATCAACTTCAGCTTTATTCTTCTCTATGAAGTCGATAATCTGATCTGCCATGTCATCATCAAACAGAACAGCTCCGTCCACCTCCGTAACGATATCATCGAAATACAGCGTCAGAACACCTTTGCAGAGCTGATTCTCAGCAAACGTCACTCCGAAACCGCCTGTGTGGCTGTCCTGTATGGAAATCACAGCATAAGTATCCGTCAACGCTCCTTGCTCTGCGGCTTCATCGGCCATTTCAAACGGGTAATAATGTTCCATAACATAGTCGAATGCTCCGTGCACGGATTTGACAAGGACTCTTTTCATACTCCTGTGCCCCCTTTCTACAAATAATCTTTCTAATTCTATACAACTGTTCTATGTATAGATATCCATCGCTTCAATCCTAATAGGTGATGTTTATAATGATTTATTTGCCAGATATTCAAACAGCACCGGAGTAATTGCCGGGTATGTCAGATTTTCAGGCAGTGCAGTAAATTCGCTGATTGCAGCCATTTCACTATCCGGCATCGCTCCGAATTCACGAATTACAGCGTGAAACACCACACCATTTGCGCCCTTTCCGGTTTCTTCATGCCACGCACGATAATCACATAGAGGCGTTATGTTATAATTAACTGCTCCTGACTCCTCATAAAGCTCACGTTTGGCGGCTTCAAGCGGCGTTTCGCCTTGCTCAATATGTCCGCCTTGTGTTTCCCATGTGGTTCTCTCTTTATGGCGGCTGAGAACGATTCTTCCATTATGCTCTGAAAGAACAACAACATACTTGTAGCTGCCTAAAGAGTTAAGTTCATATACTTGACACCGCATAAAAAATATTGTCCTTCCTCATCAAGAATACCAAGATGCTTCTCAAAGATCAGCATTATCTCCTCGGCTTTCTTTTCGCCGATGCCTTTAATCCCTCTAATCTCCGACTCTACTTTACGCAGGTCTAAAGTTCCACCTCTGTCGTCAGCCATGCTCTCATCAACTATCACACCTGCCTCAGCAAGTCCCTTCTTCCGACCACGCTCGAAGATGTCCTGTATAAGCCCTTCAAGCGTGGCTCTGTCCATTTTCTTGATGCGTCTGTATGTATCTCGATCGAGAAGAGGTTCGGTCGGCTCTAACTGCTCAACCTCATTATTGTCTGTGGTCATTTATACTTCCTTTCTATGAAAGATCATATAGTTGTGTTTAAAACTTTGTGGAAAAGCTGTTGACGAATGTTGAAAACTCAAAGATACTCCGGAACAACACTCTCCAACAGCTCACACAGGTCATCGTCCATGTAAGAATAATCATCGGGAATATTCAGACAGATGACGGTCTTATCGGCTATGATATCTGAATATTTCTCTTTCAGCCTCCGGACGTGTTTTTTCTCCATGCAGAAGATGATATCCGCCCAGCCGACCAGTCCGGGAGTCAGCTTGATACGCGCATTGTTCTCTGTGCCGGCAGAACGAGCCTGATGTTCGTTTTGTCCGTCAAACAGCTTC
>ERZ795031.3237-NODE-3237-length-14657-cov-12.489727_pt1 | contig 14657 bp, 13 predicted proteins | sample MGYA00375123_ERZ795031 | MGnify/ENA primary metagenome ERZ795031 (study PRJEB30166, sample SAMN05720159) | activated sludge metagenome | isolation source: anaerobic digester from wastewater treatment plant | place: USA | collected 2015-04-21 ... | reverse complement strand
TGAGAATGGTTGAGAACGGCAATGTGGGCATTGGTAATCCATAGTTGCAAGACATACCATTGTTACCAATTTCATTACTAGATCGATTATCTCCTTCCAGGCAAAGCCCTCATCGAAAAGAAGTCCCTTGCACATTTAATTGAGTATATTTTTTCGAAACATGGACACAGACTTAGAGAGTTAATCAGAAGGACAAGGAACTATAATGGGCATGGTAAATCGATAAGATAGTATTGGATTCAGACAGATTAGGATTAATAAACGCGATACATGAAAAAAACAATAATCATCTTTGTGGGCATAGTATTGGTGTTAGGTGCGCTATATGTTTTGGGTTCAGGTTTTACAAAAGCAGGCAGTGCATTTATTCAAGACTATGCCGTCTCCGACGACGGGACAAGCATGACCATTACAGTAGGGATTAGCGGCTCTGTTGGCTATATAAGAAAGGTATCTGTTCGCCAGCAAGAAGGCGGAAAGCTCCATCTCGATTGTATTTCAGCTTTCGGAGGTATCAACGGCTCGATTGGCGCAAAAAGTGAGTTTGTCATTCCGTTGGATGAAAACACAAATACGATCGGATTGTACAGGAACGGTAACACCTATGAAGTTGTCTTAGAAAGAGACGCTTCTGGGGAGTGGAACAGAGTCAAGTAACCTCCGATTTGCCAATGCTTTATCCAATCAAGAAGGGTCTTGCAGTCCGGGCGGGCAGGGGTGGAGCAATGCTCAGCTCTGCGGGCACTTGCCCTCTCGTACAATTAAAAAGAACTGATCCATCAGGTATTAGGACCTCTTATGGGGAGCGGCATAGCCGGGTTAAGGGCGGCATCGGGATTTCGCGCTCCTCATCCACGTCAGTCCCCCTTCCCCCGCGTAGGTAAGGCGAATCAGCTAGGCTGACACCCAGCCATACGAAACATTTTTACCCCCTCTTTTTGCCTTACCATCCAATACCAAGCGGCTGGACCAAGGCCCAGCCGTATAGTGGGGGCATCGCTCCCGCCATCAGACCCGCCTTTTATGGTTTATCGGCTGGGTGTCAGCCCAGCCGCACGGAACGTTTTTGCCCCCCTCTTTTGCCTTGCCCTCCAATGCCAAGCGGCTGGACCAAGACCCAGCCGTACAGGGATACGCCTTGCGTATCCTGACGATTTATAAAAATGGCTGCATTAGACCCTGGAAAACATACTTTTCAAGGAGGGTTAACGGTGGAGGGGACAGAAATTTATTGTCCGTAATTAATTCTCCACATGTAACAAATTCTCACTCTGTTATTCTCGGAAAAAAAACTTTACTCCTATTGCAAAAATACGTATCCTGATATATTATGAAGATATGAGCAATTATTCAGAAACGGTGAGGCGGTATGAAGACCAAACTATCAACTCAGGCAGACTTCGACAGCATGGCGGCAACCTTCAAGGGGCTTTCCGACCCAAGCCGGCTGCGGCTGCTGGCAATCCTTTTTGACGGGGAGACCAATGTCAACGACCTGGCTGAACAATGCAGGCTAAGCCCAAGCGCCACCTCGCATCAACTGCGTGTGCTGCGCAATTTGCGCTTCGTCAGCGCAAAGCGGGATGGGCAACAGGTGAATTACCGCATCAGCGATGAACACATTCCGATTCTGATAGAGCAGGCTTACGAACATAGTCTCCACCTTGATGCCTGAAAGGACGCTGGCTTATGGCGAAAATCGACCAACCTCATGAACCCTGCACTGAAAAATCCGCTTGCTCCTGTGGCTGCGACTGCGCCACGTCCATCCAACCCCTGCCCGCGGCGGACGCGGCAGCGAAAACAGCGGCTGTTTTGAACTTCAGAGGCTTCTGGCAGTACTTCAGGCGGATGCCTGACCTGAAAATTGTCGTACCAGGCTGGATTCTCCTTTTTGCAACCTTCTTTCTCGAACGCTTTGGAGTCTCGCTAACCCTGACGCGCGTCTTGCAATTCGCAGTCCTGCCAATGGCAGGCTGGATGGTATTCCGTAACGGAGCGATCAGCCTTTTCCGGGATCGCGATCTGAACATGAACGTGCTTATGTCAGTCGCGGCGATCGGCGCGGTTGCGATCGGAGAGACGCACGAAGCCTTGATCATGGTGATTTTGTTCACGCTCTCAGAGACAATCGAGTGGTACACCAACGATCACGCCCGCGCCATCCTGACCGAATTCGCCGACCTCGCACCGCATCAGGCGCTTTTGGTCGCGGAAGGCTGCGAGCAATGGGTCGCGATTGAGGAACTGAAACCTGGGGATCACATCCTGGTGCGGGCGGGCGAACGCTTTCCGATGGACGGTGAGATCGTGCGCGGAAGCAGCGAGGTGAACCAGGCGCCGATTACCGGGGAGAGCCGGCTGGTGCCCAAAACTGTTGGCGATGAGGTTCTCTCAGGCACGGTCAATGGGCAGGGCGTGCTCGAAGTGCGCGTCAGCCGCCTCGCCGCGGATACGACGATTCAGCGGATCATTGCCATGGTAACGGAAGCGCAGGAAAACAAAGCCCGCAAACAAAAATTTATCGACCGCTTCGCCCAAGCTTACACCCCCGCGGTAGTCGCCGTATCGGTTTTAGTGGCGCTTGTTCCCACGCTGCTCCTTAAGCAGAGTTTCTGGAACACATCCGCGGGTTACGGATGGTTTCACCGCGCGCTTTCCGTCCTGATGGTTGGGTGCCCCTGCGCGCTGATTATTAGCACCCCAATCACCATGATCAGCGGTCTGACGCGGGCAGCCAGAGCCGGAGTGGTGTTTAAGGGCGGAATATTTTTGGAGGGACTGTCCGACAGCAAAGTGATGGCGTTCGATAAAACCGGCACCCTCACCCGCGGCAAGCCTTCGGTGATCAAGGTGCAAGCCACGGACTGCAATGGCGATGCGTACTGTGAGCCCTGCGATAACTTGGTAGCAGTTGCCAGTTCGCTCGAAGCCCACAGCACCCATCCTCTTGGCACCGCGGTCACGGAAGAAGCACTCGCGCGCGGAGTATTCGACCGTTTTCCTGCCGCAGAGGACCTAAGAGTATTGGAAGGGCGCGGTCAGCAGGGAATCGTAAACGGCAAGTTGGCAACTGTGGGCAGCCTTCCTCTTTTTCTGGCGGAACATAAAACACCGGAGCGGATCATCGCTGCTACGCAAGCCTCCGAAAAGCAGGGGCAGACCACCATGCTCATTTGCGACGGAGAGCGGGTGATCGGCTACCTGGCTGTGGAGGACGAACCGCGCGCTGGTACGAAAAAAGTGATGGAGGACCTGAAAGCGGAAGGCATCCGCACCGTTATGCTGACGGGGGATAGTTTGGGCGTCGCGGAACGAGTGGCGAAGGAAATAGGTTTGGACCAGGTCTTTGCCGGTCTGCTTCCGGCTGACAAGCTGGAGAGGCTCAAACTCCTCAAACAGGAATACGGACAGGTGGTGATGGTCGGGGATGGCATCAACGATTCCCCAGCGCTGGCTCAGGCGGATATCGGCGTGGCGATGGGCGGAGCTGGCAACGCGCAAGTGCTCGAAACAGCGGATGTGGTCCTGATGAAAGATGACCTCACCAGGCTGCCCTTCGCACTGCGCCTCTCAAGGCGGGTCAATCAACTGGTTCGGCAGAATGTGATCCTCAGCATTGGCATCAAGGCGCTGGTGGCGATCGCGGCGATGGCGGGATGGACGCCTTTGTGGGTGGCGGTCTTCGCGGATATCGGCATCTCTTTGATCGTAACGCTCAACGGGCTGCGCGCACTCAGGTTTGAGGCAAAGCCTGTCTAATTTGCCACGAAGGTAATATCCCAAACGCCTTCTTCGACCATTTCGATGCGGGAAGTGGTGCTGGCAAAGGTGATCCAGGTCTGCCCAGGTTTGAGGATGTAAGGGTTGCCCCGCTGATCAAAAAATTGAAGCGGCATGTTGTTGGCTGGCGCGTACCAGGTGCCGTTGGTCATTTTGCCGTCGCGCAGGAGGATGGCAGCTTGTTCTTTATCCCCTTCGCGAAAATCGATATCAAAAAAGGCAGGGTTGTATTCGATGTAGTCAGCCAGGAGGATCAATACGTTCTCAAAGATCACCGGCTGCTGAGTGTCGCGGTCGAGCGTCTGCTGGAGCGTGTAAGTCCCATCCTCCTTTTGGAAGTCCTGCCAGAGCTCATAACCGCCGTAAACCTTGTTGTAGCGCCAGTCCATCACTGAAAAATCAGCGTAAAGGTAACTGACCCGCAGAGCAGTTTCATCCCAGGCAGAGATTTCTTTATCGAAATGCAAGTCCGGAAGGCGTTCGATCGCGTTTTCGGGATCCTTAGTGCGGATATAAGCACGCAGAGCGGCGGTATCTACGACGGTGTTACCGCCTTGCGCCTCAGTTTCTGTGCAGATACCCGGGCAAGGTGCGTAGCCGCGGTAATAAACACGGTCTGGCAGAGTCTGCTCAAACACGCCCTCCACCGTGGTCGGTGCGCTGGCTACCGCCAACGAAGCCTGATAACGGTGCGCCAGGCGGGCGTCCACTAAGCGTCCGGGCGCGAGAGGACCGACTGCCTCAGCCCCGCCGCCATAAAACAGCGCCAGGATGTGGTTGGTCTGATGACCAATAAAGTACTCAAAAACAATGTCCGCCTTCAGGATCTGATTGAAGGGGCGCAGAGACTGAGGCCAATTAGCCAGTTTGACCATCACAGGGCGTTCCAAAAGCAAGTCCGTGTCTTCCACTTCCAGTCCAGTCAGCGGATTGGTCCTATAAGTCTGATCGGGAACGGTATTTTGAGTCGCGGTTGGTGTAACTACCCGCCAGGGCGTGGGGCTAGGACGCGGCGTGGGGGTTGCCTGGTAAGCAGCTTTAGTCTGAGCTTGCTGCGAATCGAAGGTCGCTGTCGCAGGCAAATCCGTGAAAAGAGGCGTAATCTTCGGGGCAGGGTTCAGCACGCTGCAAGCGCTGAGCAGCAGAATCAAAACGCCCCAAAACAAATGTCTGACAGCGCGATTGGCATCCATTGCTTCTGATTCTAACACGCCTTCCAACACGCTCGCCGCCAGGGGGATTCCAATTAATAGCAAGACCCTAAATATGCCTTAATTTGGATTTAAACTGGAGTTAACCTTGGTCTATTAACATTTCTAGGTATTAACCATTTTGTAAGAATACATAGAGGAGAATTAAAAATGAAGTACGCTAAAAAAAGTTTGTTAGTAGTTTTGTCTGGTCTAATGTGCCTGGCGCTGATTGCGGCATGCGGCAGCAAAAGCACCCCGACTCCTGCTGCTCCGGTTGCAGAAGCTACCGAAGCTCCCAAGGTCACCGAAGCCACCGAAGCCCCCCAAGGTGAATCCGCGATTTCCCTTTCTGGTTCCACCACAGTCCAGCCTTTGGCTGAAAAGCTTGCTGAAGCCTTCATGGCCGCCAATGCTGGCGTCCGCATCGATGTGCAGGGCGGCGGCTCAAGCGTAGGCGTCAAGGCTGCCGGCGAAGGCACCTCGGATATCGGCATGGCTTCCCGTGAGGTCAAAGACACTGAAATGACTGAGTTCCCCAACCTCCAGGTCTTTGTTATCGCGCGCGATGGCATCGCGATTGTTGCCCACCCGGAAGTGCCGGTTGGCGATCTGACCGTTGATCAGGTTCGCGACATCTTCAGCGGAAAAACTACCAATTGGAAAGACGTCGGCGGTGAGGACCAGAGCATCATCCTCGTCTCGCGTGAAGAAGGCTCCGGCACACGGGCAGCCTTTGAGGAGATGGTTATGGGGAAAGAAACCGTCATTGCAGCCACCGCAATCCTGCAGCCTTCCAACGGTTCAGTGCGCACGACCGTTTCCACAACCCCTTACTCCATCGGTTACCTGTCCTTTGGTTACCTTGATGAGTCCGTGAAAGCGCTGAGTATCGGCGGTGTGGCACCCACTGAGCCAAACGCAGCCGATGGCACCTATCCAATTGTCCGCCCCCTCAACATGCTAACCAACGGCGAGCCTACCGGCGCTGTCAAACAATTCCTGGATTTCATCCTGAGCGAAGCCGGTCAGAAGATGGTCGTCGAAGATGGTTATATTGCAGTAAAATAACCGGTGACAGAGCACAGTAGCACATATAATATAGAGGCGTCTCTGCGAATTCGCAGAGACGCCCGATTAGAAGATAAAGAACCCGGGAGGCAAAAACAACCTATGTCAGGACGCATGATCGTTGATAAAGCTGTAAAGGTTGTCTTATTTGCGAGCGCGATCATTTCGATCCTCATTGTCCTGGCAATCGGTTTCTTTATTTTCCGCGAAAGCCTCGATGCCTGGGCAAAGATTGGCATCAGCGAGATGCTGTTCAAAAGCGTTTGGCGACCAGGTCAGGACCAATACGGCATCCTTGCAATGATCGTTGGATCAGTTTCGGTCACTTTTGGTGCAATTTTGATGGGAGTTCCGCTGGCTTTGGGCTGCGCAATTTTCCTGGCTGAGATCGCCCCTGCGGGGGTTCAGTCCATCGTGCGTCCTGCTGTGCAGTTGCTCGCAGGCATCCCTTCCGTGGTTTACGGTTTGTTCGGATTAGTCATCCTGGTGCCCATGATCCGAAAATTGAACGTGCCGGGTAACTCGGGTTTCGGTTTACTGGCTTCCTCAATTGTATTGGCAGTCATGATATTGCCCACCATTGCGAGCATCGCTGAGGATGCTATTAGGGCAGTCCCCGAAAACTACCGCCAAGGCTCACTCGCCTTGGGCGCGACGAAATGGCAGACGATCACGAAAGTGGTGCTGCCAGCGGGCAAGTCCGGCATCATTGCCGCAATCATCCTGGGAATTGGGCGCGCTTTGGGCGAGACGATGGCGATGATCATGGTAATCGGGAACTCGGTCATCATGCCCAAACCCCTTACGGCTAACCCGCTGACTTTTTTCCTTTCGCAAGCCCGCACGCTCACCGGCAACATCGCCGTTGAGATCAATTACGCCACGGGTCTCCATGCCAACGCGCTTTTTGCGACCGGTGTGGTGCTTTTTGCATTGATTATGATCATCAATGCCAGTGCCCGCTGGATCATTACCCACGACCAAAGATCGTCTGAAAAGGCACGTTAGGAGGCGGTATGATAGGAGAAAGATCATCTGAAATCACCTTAGCCCATACCGCAAAGACGCGCAACCTTAAGACGGAACACCGAGTCCAAAAGTTCTGGTTCTCGCTGATGTGGCTTTTTGGTTTGATTACCGTCCTGATTCTTATCCTGGTTATTGGGTATGTCCTCGTGCAGGGCGGCAAGGCAGTCAATTGGGAGCTGCTGACCACGCCCCCAAAAGGAGGGTTATCTGGAGAAGGCGGTATCTCCACCACCATCGCGACTACGTTTTATCTGGTCGGGCTGACCCTGCTGATAGCGACCCCTCTGGGCGTCAGCGCGGCAGTTTATCTGATCGAATACGCAGGGGAACAAAGCCTGAGTTCCAAATTCCTGCGAACGATGATCAATATTGCCAATTTTGCGGTCGAGACCCTGGCAGGTATCCCGTCCATCATCTTTGGCTTGTTTGGATATGTCCTCTTTGTCTCAACGCTTAAATTTGGCTTCTCCCTGCTCTCAGCCTCACTGGCTGGTGCGTGTTTGGTTTTACCGACGATCATTCGCACTACCGAGGAAGCTCTTCTGGCAGTGCCTGATGACTACCGGCGGGGAAGCCTGGCGCTCGGAGCGACCAAATGGCAGACGCTTTCGCGGATTGTGCTGCCGGCTGCTATGCCAGGAATTATTACGGGTATCATTCTGAGTGTGGGACGCGTTATCAGCGAGACCGCAGTCTTTTATGTCACATTGGGTGGAAGCTACCGGCTGCCAACCTCCATCATGGATAGCGGTCGCACGCTCGCGCTGCACCTTTATTACCTCGCAATGGACACACGCGCCTTCGATAAGGCGATGGGAACTGGGGCTGTGCTGGTAGTGATGATTTTTCTCATCAACCTGGTCATTAACCTTATATCCCGAAAACTTACAGCCGGAGTACGGAAAGTACGATGAACGATTCGAAACTTGTTACTATTAATTACAGTCTTTATTACGGTAACTTTCAGGCTCTGAAAGATATCAACATCAAGATCCCTGAAAACAAAGTCACTGCCCTGATCGGACCATCAGGATGCGGGAAAAGCACCTTTTTACGCAGCTTTAACCGAATGAACGACCTTATTCCTGGAGTGCGGACTGAGGGTTCGGTATTGCTTGACGGCGAAGACCTGTTCAAGATGGATCCTGTAGCGTTGCGCCAGAACGTTGGCATGGTATTCCAAAAACCCAATCCATTTCCGAAATCCATTTTCGATAACATTGCCTATGGTCCGCGTGTGACGGGATTGAAAGATCGGCACAAACTGGAAGAAATTGTCGAACGGAGTTTGCGCTCGGCTGCGCTTTGGGATGAGGTGAAGGATAGCCTCGGCAAATCGGGGTTGGAACTTTCGGGCGGGCAGCAGCAGCGTCTGTGCATCGCGCGCGCGCTGGCGGTGGAACCAACGGTTATCCTGATGGACGAACCCGCCGCTTCTTTGGACCCGATTGCAACCTTAAGGATTGAGGACCTGATCCACAAACTTTCTGAAAACTATACGATTGTCATCGTCACACATAACATGCAGCAAGCGGGACGTGTTTCTGACTATACCGCGTTTTTCTACACGGATGAGACCCGCACAGGTCAATTGGTGGAATTCGACGAAACCAAGACGATTTTCACCAACCCCAGCGACCAGCGCACTGAAGACTACATTACAGGGCGTTTTGGTTAGACGTGCGCGCCTCCCGCTAACTTTCCTTCTGTTTTAATCCTAACTGACGCAGGCTGTGCCTCCAAAGCGCAGCCTGTAAACGTTTGGACTGCGCCACAACAGACGGCTTGCTAATCTTATACCGTTCAAAATACTCGCCGGTGACCCTATCCAGTTTTGGATCAGTAACCAAACGGAACACGGTCGCCGCTCCGGATTGAGTGGAGGCTCCCCACGAAACGGGCAGAAATCGAATCACCTTGGTCCGAATAACGCCCGGATGGACGCAGTTGACAGTGATCCCATCTTCGCGAAACTGATCCGCGAGTTCGCGGGTCCAGGGAATGATGTTGAGCTTTGACCGGCAGTATGCCACCCACCGCCAATAAAAGGGATGTTTTTCGGAAGCGTGCAGGTTCGACCAGACATAGCGGTGACCAATCGAACTGAGATTAACGATCCGCATCGGCGCGGAACGAATCAAGAGCGGGCGCAAAAGCCAGGTCAGCAGAAAAGGCGCGAGGTAATTTACCTGGTTGCACTCCTCAAAGCCGTCCTCAGTGATGACCCGCTTCGAAGGGTAAAGACCAGCGTTATTGACCAAAATGTCGATCCGAGGAACCTCAGCCAAGAGCTGTCCCGCCATTGCCCTGACCTCCTGCAATCTTGAATAATCCGCGCGGACTGTGGAGGCAGTCTGTCCGGAAAGCCCCTCACTAAAAGTGCTTAGGAGAGATTCGAGCTTCTGGGGATTGCGCCCGTGCAGGATCAGACTCGCGCCGGCTTGCCAGCACATCTGCGCAAGGGCTCTGCCAATTCCGTCCGTAGCTCCAGTGATCAGGACCGTTTTGCCATCCAATTCTCCGTGTTGTTTCATAGTCGCTCCTCGACTGATAATCATACCTGAAACTGTGTGGCTGGAAAAAAGTTTGGAGAAATGTGTACAGGGAAAATGAAAAGTTCACTCCCTCAGACCCTATTTTTGGGCGCAATGTACCGGTTGCACTTGCGCAGAAAATTGGCTGCAGGACTATAATTCTGCGAATACTATGGAACAAAAATCTAAGAATCCTATTCGGGATCTTCATCCAAACATCTGGGCAGTCAGTCTGACCAGTTTTTTGATGGACATCTCCAGCGAGATGGTCCTCAACATTCTGCCCCTGTTTTTATCCTCCGTGTTGGGGGTTAGAACGAACATCATCGGTATTATCGAAGGCATTGCGGAAGCTACATCGAGCGTGCTCAAGGTCTTTTCCGGCTGGCTTTCCGACAAACTCCGCAGTCGAAAATGGCTGGCGGTGACGGGCTACGCGATCTCAGCGCTGGCAAAGCCCTTTTTCTATTTCGCGAACACCTGGAGCTCGATCGGCGCGATTCGTTGGGCGGACCGCGTGGGCAAGGGCGTGCGCACAGCCCCGCGCGACGCGCTGGTGGCAGACACCGTCAAGCACGAACAACGCGGGCTTGCTTTTGGGCTCCACCGCGCCGCGGATACCGCTGGCGCGATGATTGGGATCCTGATAGCGGCTCTCGTCGTCTGGAAGTTCCAGTCCGCGGGGTCTTCCCTGCAGGAGAGCACCTTTCGCACAATCGTTTTGGTCAGCATTATTCCCGCGATTCTGGCAGTGATTTCGCTCGCGGTGATGACCAAAGAGAGAAAACCCAAAGGCGAAGCCAAAGCCCCCAGAATCAGTTTCAAAGGACTCGGGAAAAACTTCCTGGTCTTTATGATCATTGTTGGCATATTCGATCTGGGCAATTCCTCCGACGCCTTTCTCGTGCTGCGCGCGCAGGACCGCGGTATGAGCGCCCTCCACATCCTGCTGATGCTGGCGGTTTTCAACCTCATTTACGCCCTGATTTCAACGCCAGCAGGTTTCATCTCCGATAAAATTGGGCGTAAGAAACTGATTCTTGGCGGTTGGACCATGTACGCCCTGATCTATCTCGGTTTCGCGCTGGCACAGAATGCGATCCATATCTGGCTGCTTTATATGGCTTATGGGCTTTACTACGGCATGGCATACGGCACTGCCAAAGCAATGCTCTCGGATTTGGTCCCGGAAGACTTGCGCGGAACAGCATATGGCACGTATAATGCGATTCTTGGAATATTAGATTTCCCCGCCTCGCTGATTGCGGGCTTGCTTTGGAGCGGTTTTGGAAACTGGAAGGGATTCGGTCCTTCTGCCCCCTTCTACTTCGGAGCATCGTTGGCGGCGATCGCCATCGTTTTGATGCTCCTCTGGAAACCATCTAAGCCGCAAATCAAAGTTGTTGAGGGAACAACAACAGTTTAAGGAGTTACCAATGCAAAAATTGAGAATAGGAGCCCTTGCCTACCGCATGGACTTTTATACCAATCTTAGGGTGATGCTCCACAAGCTCCCTGAAGCGGTTTATATTCCGGTGAAAGACACATTTTCTTACCGACGCGCGTTAGCGCTCAAGATCAATCAGGTAATAGGGAAACCGCTCATCCAGACCTTCGATTTAAACAATCAGTTTGATGACTTTGATTTAAACCGGGTCGACATCCTGCATTTTTCCAACGGAATCAGCTATGGGAAGACCCCCTGGGTTTCCCATTTTGAGACCATCCTCCCGCGGTTTGCGGAGGTATTGGGCGGCGCAAAGCAAAACTACTGGCAAGACGTGCAGCCTGGGCGTCTTACCCTGAGAGGGCTCGAAGCGCTTCGCGGCTCCGCCTGCAAACAGATCATTGCATGGTCCGAGAACGCGGCTGGTATTGAACGCAGGTTTCTGGAGCAAATGCCGGAGGAATTCCGTCAGCCGATTACAGCAAAAATCCGCGTTCTTCACCCCGCCCAGGAACCGCTCGTGGATCAAGTCACCCCGCGAGAGTATGACCACGACCATCCCATTCGTTTTATGATGGTTGGAGCTGGCTTTTTCCGCAAAGGAGGGCGTGAGCTCTTCCGAGTTTTCCAAAAATTGGCTGATGATGAAGGCTTGCCTGTTCGCCTCGTGATCGTCAGTTCGCTCCGCATTGATTCTTATGCTGCCCACGAAACAGAGGAAGACGTTGCCTGGGCGCGCGAAATCATCGCGGGGAAGCCTGAGTGGCTTGAATATTACGAAAAACTCCCGAATCCGAGTGTCCTGGACTTGCTCAAAGGTGCCGATGTCGGATTGCTGCCGACCTGGGCGGATACCTATGGGCTTTCCGTGTTGGAGGCGCAGGCTGCAGGATGCCCTGTAATCACCACAAATGTGCGTGCCCTGCCGGAAATCAACAATAACCATGTCGGATGGTTGATCCGTGTGCCAAAAGATGATTTGGGAGAAGCAAATTACACGACCCCCGAAGACCGCGAGAATCTCAGTCAGGTCATTCAAGACGGTTTGGAGAGCATCATCCGGGCGATCGCGGCAGACCCATCGGTAATCGCGCAGAAAGGGCAGGCTGCCTTGGACCGCATCCGTGCAGAACACGACCCCCAGGCTTACACGGAATCCCTGCGCCAGATCTACCGCTCCGCGCTTGCTTAGAAGTTTTTTCTTCTGTAAATTACTCACTTAAAGATAGAACGAATGCAGCTATCTTCACGATTTAAGGTTTCTTGAGCATGTGAGATGAAACAAACGATCCGTAAGCCAGCAATTTCCGGTTGCTTTTCAGGCAGACAACCTTTGCAGGAGGGCATGAATATTCGGAAAGGTTTCAGATAGACCGTCCAGTTCCGCATGCCAGAGGTAGGCGCCGCCCTGGTCTTCCACCCGCACGCGCTTGCAGCCCGGGGTCCAGGCTTCTTCCACTTTATATCCTGCCCGATGGAGCGCCTTGCGCGTCCAGATCAGCGCGAGCCCCTGCCCTTCGAGGAAGATAGGTTTTAAACCGCCGCTCTGCGTATCGAAGGTGCCGGAATGCGGATCAAAATGCACACCGGCGCGGTTGAAGATTTGAGCGAAACTGCCGTTTAAAACCAAATCTTCCGGAGCGCCCTGGAGAATCTGCCCCGCTTCGTCCATCAGCCAAATCCGATCGGCATGCCGCAGGGCAAGGTCCAAATCGTGGGTGGAGGTCAGCACAGCTTTTTCGTGCCCGCAGGCGAGATCATGGAGCAAGTTCATAACCACCACCCTGCCCGGCAAATCCAGATAAGCCGTCGGCTCATCCAACACCATCAGCCGCGGTTCCTGGGCGAGCGCCCGCGCGATCATCACCTTTTGGCGTTCCCCATCGCTGAGGGTGTGAACGTAGCGGTGCTGGAGTTTATCCACACCAACCACTTCAAGCGTCTGCCGCACCACATCCCAATCATGCGCGCTCATCCGGTCAAAAAGCCCGGTAAACGGGAAGCGTCCCATGGCGGTCAGTTCATCTACGCGCATTGCTCCAACTGAGATCGGACTGGTCAGTACCACGCTCACCTGGCTAGCTAAGTCCCGCGGAGCATAGGCTTCCAAACTCTTGCCCGAGAGCAATATCTCACCGCCCAACTTGGGCTGCAAGCCCGTAACGGTGCGCAAAAGCGTTGATTTTCCCACCCCATTAGGTCCGATCAGACAGACAAGTTCCCCCACACGCAACTCCAGGTCCAGAGAATCGGCGATGATTTTTGGCGTTCTACTGCCATTTTTATAACCTATCTTCAAAGCGCTGGTCTGCAGCACCGGGGGCATCAGACGTTGAACGATGCGGCACCTCGCTTTCGCTTGAGCAGCACCCACACCACAAACGGCGCGCCAAATAGAGATGTCACCACATTAATGGGCAGCATGAGCTGACTGCCAGGCAATTGGGCAATGAGGCTGGCTGCCATCGAGACGGCAGCGCCGATGACAACGATTGCCGGGATGAGGATTTTATGGTTTGAGGTTTTAAATATATTTCGGGCAAGGTGCGGTACCGCCACGCCAATAAAGCCGATCGGTCCGCAAAAGGCTGTCACCGCGCCTGAAAGCACAGAGGCGCTGAGCAAAATCACGAAACGCAGCAGACCCACATTGAGCCCCATCGTTCGGGCATAGTCCTCCCCAAGCAGTAGCGCGTTCAACCCTTTCGGGAGCAGCAGCAACAAGGCAAGTCCTGCCAGGATCACGATTGCCATTACCTTTAACTGAGTCCAATTGACCCCGCTATAAGAGCCAAAAGACCAGATGGAATAGGCATGGATGCGTTCCGGGGCGCTGAAATAGATCAGAATGCTGACGATGGCGCTGGTGGCATGTCCAAACATCAGTCCCAGGATCAGCAGCGTGGTGGGGTTTTTCACCCAGCGACCAACCAAAAGGATCAGCGCGAGCACCGCGCCCGCTCCGGCAGAGGCTGCCAGGGCGAGCGTAAACTCACCCCCGCTATTCGCCGCCGGCAGGAACAATCCTCCCACGAAACCTGTCCCGAGGATGGTCAGCGCCACTCCCAAACTGGCTCCAGAATTGATGCCCAGGATGAATGGGTCCGCCAGGGGGTTGCGGAACATGGTTTGCATCTGCAGTCCGGAGGCGCTCAGAGCGATGCCGGCAAGGGCAGCGGTCAGGACGCGCGGCAGGCGTGAGTTGCGCACGATGTATTCCCAGCTTTCCCGCACACCCTCCCTGGCCATCAAAACGCCCCAAACCTCCTTGAATGGGATCCGCACCGAGCCGAGCATGATGTTTAGCAGAAAGAGCAGCAGCACCGCAAACAAAAACAGCCCAAAAAGCCACAGGCGATTTGATTTGATACCTTTTTTGCTTTTCAGGCTGTTTGTCATCTGCTTACACTCAAAAATCAGTCAACAGTTAGTTCAGCGCCTGATAGTAATACGATTCATAATCAGGCAGAAGGTCGGGATAAAAGGCTTTGATCAGGTCCTTCAGAATCAGGTCCGGCGCGGCAACGCCGCTCTCAAAGTAGTCCGCGCCGCCCGCGGCAGTTATCCGCTTACTGTAAGTGTAAACCTTGCCCTGCTGATAGG
>ERZ795031.3223-NODE-3223-length-14716-cov-4.746948_pt1 | contig 14716 bp, 9 predicted proteins | sample MGYA00375123_ERZ795031 | MGnify/ENA primary metagenome ERZ795031 (study PRJEB30166, sample SAMN05720159) | activated sludge metagenome | isolation source: anaerobic digester from wastewater treatment plant | place: USA | collected 2015-04-21 ... | reverse complement strand
AGCTGAGAGTTCCAACGGGAACCAAACATATTCGCACTATCGCAGGAGATGACCGATACGAAACGGAGATCAAGCATATAAGTGGTTATATTCGTAAGCTGCCAGACGGACAGAAGGCTTCGGAACGGGCGGTAACTCTTGCTCAGTCGCTCGGTTATGACCTTGCAGACAATGAAACCTATGTACAGCCGTTTGAGCGTTCAAGCTGGATAATCAGGAAATAATTATTACAAGAGGGCTTTTGCACAGTGCAGAAGCTCTCTCTTGTTTTGATTGCAATTATATTCTATACTTTTTACCACCTTGGAGCGTTTGTGCAAAGTGTATCAAGGCGTTAACCAAATACACCTGGTTTTATGTTGATTTTGGTTCGTGATTTCTTGACTTTTTCTTCAATCTGTGATATACTTATATAGTGTATACCATGTTGTTTGAAGGCAGTGGTTTTATGTCAATAAGAGTTCCGTGGGATAAGTTTGAAGCTGCCATTTTGCTTGATGGCTGGCTCAGAGTTAAGGAAGGTATTCCGAGAAGTGAAGTAATAACTTTGGTTTCCTATAAACTGCGCAAAAAAGCTGTTAATCAGGGAGTCGCAATAGATAGCGTTTTTCGCAACACTAATGGCATTAACTTTCAGCTAATGAGCATGGCATCCGCTTTTGAAGCAACTGATATGGGGAAAGCTCCTTCTAAACTTTTTATGGAAGTAGCTGATCTTTATCATAATGATTTTGCTTCTTATTCAAAACTTATAGAGGAGGCAATGCAGATGCTTGAAAGTGCATCCGAGGTGAAGGACAGCTTTATACAGTTTCTTTGTGAACAAGTTCCTGATAAAGCAGATAAGATTCTTGTCGCTATAAAAAGCATAGACGAATTTGCGATAGCAACCAAAGCATTGCCCTATTCTTTTTTTGATGTGTTATCAGAAGATACCATATCTTTGCTCAGGAAAAAGGTTCTTAACCATAAATTCTTCATGGTGAGACATAAAAACTTGCAGGAATATCCGGCACTTGCTTTGTCTCTATTGGAGAAGTTTATATTGAATACAGGCGATACTGTCGCTACTAACGGTAGTGAAGAAACTGAAAAGTATCATACCGCCGAGGAAAAACAAGTGAATAACGAAAAAAAACAAGCAGATAACATTAGCTTTGCTGATTGGATTACTCAGTGCGCTGGATTGAGTCCGGCAACAGCACGGAGTTACAGATCGGCTCTTAACACTTGCGACGCTTATGCTTTTGAGAGTCAACTTTATTCAGAGAGCATAACGCTTTGCACGACATATAATGATTTCGTGACAAAATACGATGCCCTTATGAATGATGAAGGGTTCTTGAAACTTAGCGAAATAAAGCATAACTACCTTGTAGCTGCCTTGAAAAAATATCATGACTATTTTTACGCTTTGGATACAGGGTTTGTTTCAAGTGCTTCTCCATCAAAGAAAGTTCAACCAAACAATCAGCCGTCTGTATCTGATGAGGTACAAAACAATTGTAACAGCATTCTCAGTCAGGATTTTGAGGACGGCTATCAGGTTGGCGATTATATGCATCAAATGCGCTTCTTGTCCTGTTATGAAGATACATTCGGAAGCGAACTCGATATTACGGAAGATGAGCTTGACAAATTACTGAAATACGTTGGGCAAATCCGTGATGGGCGTATATTCTGTAAAGGCAATAATGATACTCCACTGCTTACTTCAATCTTTACGGACGTGGAGAATGCCTTTGAAAATGGTGCTACAGCGGTATTCTTTGAGTGTATCTACGAAAGATATGCGGATAACCTGATCTCTGAAATGAGTGTATACAATGCTGATGCATTAAGAGACATAATGAAAAATGATAGTCGTTTCCAAGTAGACTATCATATCGAGCGTGCTGCTGTTGTTAAAAATGGAACAAGCGCTGATACAACAAATGAGATTAAAGCAATTTTACAGAGCAGTCATACCCCTTTGACTTTTGAGGACTTCAAAGAGCGACTTTGGTATGTGCCTATGGATAGGATCAAATCCGAACTTGCACGTTTTTCCGAAGCCGTATGCGTTGACAGGGGTACATATCTCTACGCATTGAACTTATACATCTCACCTGACGAGAAGGTTGCCTTGATAAAGGCTATGCGCTCCGCAATATACAGTAACGGTTATCTTGTATCAAAAAATTTGAGAGAAATATTCAATAATGCCTGTCCGTCGGCTGCACTTGACTCTGAATATCTCAAGGACTTCGCAATCAGAGATATTCTCAAGATAATCCTGCAAGACGAATTTGATTTCAGCTCTTCCGTGATAACGGAGAAAGGAAATTCGCTTGATATAGGACAGTTGTATCGAAACTATGCATCCGAACACGAACAGCTTACGCTCCGAGAAATCAAGGAATTTCAAGACACCATCGGTCTGCCGATATATTGGGGCGACATTTTCAAGGAAATGGTTCGCATTTCCGCTACTGAACTGATTCGTAAGGATAAGGTTCAGTTTGATGTCGATGCCGTAGATGATGCATTGGAGAAGATGTATCCCAATGAATATACTGCATTGAAGGATATTACGCTTTTCCTGTCATTGCCTGCTGCTTCTGTTCGTTGGAACGGATATGTACTTGAAAGCTACCTGAGAGACTACAGTAAGAAATTTAGATTAGTTCAGGTCAGCATATCTAACGATGATTATTATGGCGTTATGCTCAAAAGCACATCTAATTTGGAGAGCTATAACGATGTTGCCGCAGATATGCTTGCCAAAAATGAAAGCTGGACTGATGAAAAGTCCGCTTTGCGATGCCTTGTTGATGCAAAGTTTCAGCAGAGGGCAAAAAACAGTAATATCTCTGCGATTGTCAAGGCAGCAAGACAAAAGCGAGCAAATATATAAGCGAAGGAAGAATTGATCAATGTACGAATATATATGGGACGATCAGACAGGAGGAATACTACTGACCACAAATCAGTCGAAATTCAGCAAGGAACCCAGACCTGTCTACTCCCGTGAACTGGATATTCTTGGTTTCGATCAGTATTGGAATTATCCGCATGATGATTCTGCTCCGATTATGTGGGCGGAAGCAAACAACTACTATTACCGTGGAAAACTTGTCGCTAAAACAAAAGGCGGCTCTATATATACAAAACCTGAGATTATTATACTTGATACTCCTGAACCTACTGGAGAGATGCTCCAATTTGTTGATGTTAAAGCAATGTGCGACAAGAACAGGAATACTCTTGAAACGCTCGTTCAGGAAACCATTCAGAAAATTTATAACACCTATATGGAATATAGGAAGAAGATAGATATTTATTATGTCGCATTCAGCGGTGGAAAAGATAGCGTAGTAGCACTTGATCTTGTGCAAAGAGCGTTACCGCACGATTCTTTTTTGGTACTCTTTGGCGATACTCAAATGGAGTTTGAGGATACATATTCTTTGGCGGAAAAGCAAAAAGAGCTATGCGAAGCGGAAAACATCAATTTTATAGTTTCAAAATCCGAGCAATCGCCTGATATAACATGGCGCGAATTTGGCTCGCCGGCACAAACTATGAGATGGTGCTGTAGTGTACACAAGACAGCTCCGCAAATTATGGCGTTAAGAGAGCTGACTAACAATCCGTCTTTTAGAGGAATGGCATTTACAGGGATCCGTGCAGATGAAAGCTCAACAAGGAGCCAATATGATGATGTAACCTATGGCGGTAAGCATAAAGGTCAGTATAGCTGTCACGCAATACTTAATTGGGGATCAGCCGAGGTTTTTCTGTATATCTACGATAACGGCTTGTTATTGAATGAAACATACAAGAAGGGCAATAGCCGTGCTGGTTGTCTTGTTTGCCCTATGGCAGCTAATAAAAACTTCTTTTTCAAGGAACAATCATACGGTGGTGATCCGAAATCACGGTTATCAACCACTATGTATACGGATATTATCTTAGAAACCACTTCTAAAGTTTTCGCAACCGAGAAAGATAAAATTGAATTTATGGAAATGGGCGGTTGGAAAGCGAGAAGAAGCGGACGAGAACTCAGTATTTCCGAGGATTATTGTACTGAGTCTATGGACAAAGGTATATTAACGGTTACTCTTGTTCGTGAAAGGACAGATTGGCGTGAATGGATAAAAACGATCGGAGATGTGATAAGTATTACGGATTCAGCAATCGAGATCGTTTATGAGCAAAAGAGTTATACCATCAGCCGAAGAATTAAAGGCAAACAACAAGTTTTCACCGTAGATTTGAGTGATAACTCTAAAACGGATATATTCTTTGGATCGGCATTAAAGACCGTATTTAGAAAATCAGCATACTGCATCGGCTGTCATGTGTGCGAAGCAAACTGTCCTAACGGCTTCATAAAGATGCATGAGGGCAAGGTTATAATTGACGATAAGTGTGTGAAATGCAAAAAGTGTCATGACGTTTTTCATGGTTGCTTAGTTGCTAATTCGCTTAGATTACCGAAAGGAGATAAGAAAATGGGTAGCGTAGACCGTTATGGTAATATTGGCATAGAGTATGAATGGGTAGTTGATTATTTTTCAAAGAAGGACGACTTTTGGGAAGATAATGAACTTGGAACGAATAAAATCAAGAATATGAAAAGTTTCTTGTCGGATGCGGGAATTACCCTTCAGAAGAAAAACACGATAACTCCTTTTGGCGAAAAGATCGCTACCATCGGAATTGAGACAGAAGCTGCATGGGGTATTCTCATCAGCAATTTGGCTTATACAGCAGAGTTTAATTGGTGGGTAATGAATACTTCTTGTGGAATGACTTACACTCCCATTCAGCTTCAGAGTATGCTGTCAGATAAAGTAGCTTCGGAAAACTCGCAGAAACATATAGTCTCTGCTTTTAAGAATATCTTCGCCTCCAATGAGATACTCGGAAAGGCTTTAGGATTGGGCGTATGCCTCCTGAAAGAAAAAAGCTCTAACAGAGTTCTTCTTGAGATTCAGCGTACCACATGGCAGCACCCCATTCCCGAAGTAATCCTCTACTCTCTTTTCAAGTTTGCTGAAGCGTGTGATGGATATTATCAGTTCTCCCTCTCTACGCTTATGGATGACTCGCTTGAAAGAGAGGGTATTAGCCCTTCTCGTATGTTCGGACTTGACAGAGACACAATGATAGGGCTTCTTAACAACCTTAGTACACACTATCCTGAGTTTATCCGTGCTTCGTTCACACTTGACCTTGAAACGATCACGCTTTCAGAGGATAAGTCGGCTGAGGATGTGCTTAATCTGTTTTAATACAAAGGGGTATTGACATGGCTGAGAAAAAGTTATACAAAGAATACTTTCAGATAGATCCAAAATACTTTCCACAGGTAACCGAAGCTCTCATCAAAGAGGGCAAGGTTAATTGGAAGAACTATTTTGCGAACGATTCGTTTATCGCAGTTCTGAAACAGGCTTGCGATATGGTCAACGGATTGAGTCCTCTCTCTATGTTCACATGGGGACCGTATGGTTCGGGTAAGTCACATCTGTTGCTTACCCTTATCTCTATGCTTAAAGCAAAAGATGAGGAAATCACCGATTACTTTACAGATCAGAACCTTTCCAATGACCTTCTCAACAAATTCATCGCTATGAAGAATAGTGGAAAGATTATCACTATCCATAGAATCGGTTCATCTGATATTACGACTGAAACTGACCTTGTTCTTGCAGTTCAGCAGAGCGTAATGGCAGCTCTTGATGAGAACGGTATTGATAATCAGGGTTCTGCTTCTATGAAGGATTCTTTCCTTGAATATATCAGCAAGCCCATCAACAGAACATATTTTGACAGTCTTATCAAAGAGGACGATTATGCTTGGGAATTCCCTGAGATGTCCGTTGATGATGTTGAGAAGATTATCACAGGTGACAATGCAAAGCAGTCTGAAGAAATGCTCCGTAAGGTAATGACCGTGATGAAGAATATCGGTCAGTATGGCATTCTGAAAGACACCAATGCTATGTCTGATTGGATCAAGGATATTATCGAAAAAAATAATATTAAAGCTATTATTTTTGCCTGGGACGAATTTTCTGAGTTCTTGCAGAATCACCCTATGGGACTTACCGGCTTTCAGACTTTGCTTGAAATCAGCAACTCGCACCCGTTCTACTTCATTATCGTAACACATGAAGCCGAAAAGGTATTTGCTGACTCTAAGGCTGCGAAAAAGTTCCTTGACAGATTCCAGAAGCCCGTTGAAATATCTCTGCCTGAGAATACAGCTTTCAAACTTCTGCATCAGGCAATGAAGATCACAAGTGATCCTGTTCTTGCTGAGGAATGGAATACAAAAATTCTGCCTGCTGTCAATGGCAGATTGTCCGAGGTCAGAAAGCGTATTCTGAGTTTTGAAAGAGCTTCATCAAGTAAGAAGTCAAGTTTCACGGACGATGATCTTCAGGGCGTTGCGCCTATTCACCCTTATGCTGCCCTGATACTTCGTCAGATTGCAAGTATGTTCAATTCTAATCAGCGTAGTATGTTTGACTTCGTTATCAATGAAAGCAGTGATTCACAGGGTTTCAAGTGGTTTATAAATAACTACAGTCCCTTTGGCAAGATGAACATTCTGACCGTTGATATGTTGTGGGACTTCTTCTGCGGAAAACAAGTCAGCGGGCTTAGTGACGATGTACGAGGAATTTTCCTTAGCTATGACGGACTGAAATCCGAGAGCCTTCTCCCTGAAGAACAGAAGGTATTAAAGACGATCCTGATTTTACAGGCTGTATCTGTAAGAATATCAAACGATGATCTGCTGTCTCCTAATGCTGAAACTCTCGATCTTTCGTTTAGAGGTACAGATTGGAGTGTTGGTAAGGCAAAGGCTATCGCTGAGGGGCTCCGTGAAAAAGGTCTTATCTTCGAGAAACCTATGGCGAACGGTAAAAAAGAATATTGCGTTGCAAACGGCAATGTTGGCGACGGTATCAAGAAATACCGTGATCAGGCAATTGCTGAAACAAAGACAACAAGCCTGATTACAATAGCAGGATTAGCTGAAGCTGTTGTCATTCCCAAACCTGTCGAAATGAGATATAAGCCCGAATACACATCAGAAAGCGGATTTACTACGGCATATAACAATCAACTCAGACATACCTATAATTGATGACCTCAAAGGATTGATGAGTGACAGCAAGTGCAGAGACGGTATGATTGCATACATTGAACTGTATAAAGACGGAGAATTGAGACAATTAGCTGCTGAAATCAACGATAACGGAGCTTACATTGATGAAGTAAAGAAAAAGTTCAATGCAGGTGACGGTAATTGGGTGTGGAGTACACAAACAGCAGACGAAAAAATCTCAGACGTAATTCTTGAATACAAGATCATAAAAGAAAGCAACAAGAGCCTTTCCTCTTGCGCCACATTGCAGGATACAATATCCGAGTGGAACAGACGTACTAACAACATTAAGATGCCTTGTGAGGTTGTGGCAAAGCAGGTTGGCGATTTAGGGCTTTTCCTTTGGGAATTAAGTTCTATTAAGAGAAACAATGCAATTGCAGAGCAAAATAAGCAGAAATTCTATGATCTGCTTCTCACTCAAAGAGAAAACTTTGATGCTTTCTATAAGGATCAAGTTCCGTATTTCAAGGCAGATGCTAACTCTTTACTTAGTGATCTGAGTGATTCCGAAATTGCTGAGATTTATAACAGTCTGCCTGCCGGACAGTTCACAAAAGGTAAAACCGAGTATTATAATTTTGTTCAGGGCAAGATCGACGAGTATATCCTGAGCCAATGGAAGAAGAAAATGCAGGCACTTTGGCTTGAAAAGACTGGCACCAAAGATCCCGTGGAATGGTCTGAAAAGTATAATACCCCCATTCTCTGCATGGTTTCAGAGGAACAGCGACCGATTGCTCGTAGAATTTTCGATATTATTAAGAGTTCAAATCCCTCTGAAGATGATGCTAAAGCTGCAATTGAGTTTATGAACGGTGCTGATTTCTATGATCGGTTATCGGACAGCAGTGAGAGAGACAGACTCTTTATGGAGCTTATTGTAGGCACAAATTCTGTCCTTTTGACCGATGTCAACGATATAAGAAGCAAACTCAGAGCCAAACTCTTACAGGAGTCGCCTTACTATTGGTTCGGCAGCAGTGAAGTCCAGAAATATCTGAAGTCTATGGTTGATAAGGAGTATAAACTCCGAGGAAGTGAAATGGCAAGTCAGATAATTGATCGAATGGATACCGCTCAACTCCGTGAGTATTTGAAACGCAGAATTGATGAAGATGCTGAATTCGGCATACAGATTCTTAAAGGAGAAGATGGTAAATAATGCGTTGTTACGATGCAGAAAGCTGTTTCAACGAGATAATCGCTTACTATAATTCTGAGGTAAGCGGTTATCCGTTCATAGCTAATATAGATGATGCAACGATATTGCAAGATATATGTTCTAAAATGCAAGCTGACAGCAATAAAAAGATCATTAGGGTATCAGACTATTGTAATGGTGACAACCTTCCTAATGAAAGTGAATTGTTATCTGATGTAGCTTCTACTGATAATGGAGTCGTTCTCGGCTTATCGTCATATTATATGCTTCGTGGAGAACAAGCATTAAAAAAATCTGTATCTACACTTCTTCAAATGTCGGTACATGGTCACGTTGTTATAATCATCTACGGTTGTAGCGGTATTTTGAGTAATGCTATTAGTGCTGACGGGGGAAGACCTGACCACCGCACAATTATATTAGAGAAGTCTCAAATCTGCTTGCCTAAGATAACATTGACACAATCCTCTGAATTGGAAGCGGATTCGTCAGTAATTAAGGGAATATCAAAGCTCTTTGCTGTAATGGAGAATATGTCGTACAGCAGTAATCCACCGTCAGATAACGAGCTTATTGTTCATACTCATTATACTTCTACACTATTCAAGAATGCTATGATGCCCGTTGATACTATAAATGGAATTTTTGCGATTTTATGCAGAAAGTATCCGGAGATAAAGGCATCAGTAGAACAATGCTGGGGTACTGACGCTCAATGGACGAGCTTATCAAAAAAATTAAAAGATCATGGCTCACTATCTGCTGCTATTGACACAGTTTTAGGAAGTATCGTTAATCTGTCTATGCTGATTGATGATGTCTTTGAGGATCTGAAATCGGAAAAGGCATGGTACCTTTGGCTTGCAATGAAGATATTTGGCGTTAAGGAAAACACTTATCTCTCCCTTGCTGTAAAGAAAAGTCAATCCTTAAATGAACTTATAGATTTAGTATATATGATGCTGTTGGATTATAAGCATAATGATTCAAATTTCGTATCCTTGTATAAAGAAAGGAAACGAATCATAGAAAAGCTCCCCGATAACAGCGTATTAACACAAGAGTATTGCGACCATGTAGGAAAATACGAAAAAGACGCTATCTATTATCTTACAGATTTAAGCTATAAGGAAAAAAGAGCTTTTTTGTTCTACCTTGGAAAACCAGAGTATTCATACACTGAATCTGAGATTCGTACTGTTACCGAATATGCCTTCCACGATTTATATGTTTACCTAAATGGGTTTACATTCGATGAGCGAAACACACCTAACCCGTCAAATGATACGGAATTGCTATCTATGCTTACAAACTATTTCCATGACTATAAACTCCAAAAAGTCACAAACAGGATTTATCCTGAGTTCATGGAAGTAGTTGATGAAAACGCTGTAATGCGCCCATTTACCAAGTTGCTGCCGAGAATCAGTATCGTAAATGATATTGATAGAAGTGAAGCTCAGATTCATTTCTTTGATGCTTTGGGTGTGGAATACTTAGCATATATTATTGATAGATGCAAAATATATGGATTGCAGTTTGTCATTCATGTAGCACACTGCGAGATTCCGTCAATAACATCACAAAACCTTGAATTCAAAAAATTCTTTAAACTTGTTCCCGATGAAAATGGCGAGCTAAAGCTGCCCGGTACTAAGGAGCTTGACGAGCTTAAGCACCATAGTAAAGAATTCGATTATCGGAAATGCAAAGAGCCGGTTCATCTGTTTTTAGAGCTTGAAATTATTGATAAAGAGCTGAAGCAGCTTAAAGAGATGCTCGTTAATCAGGAATTCAAGAAGATTATCATTATATCGGATCATGGTGCAAGTAGATTGTCTGTCATACACCAATCGGAATGTATAATGCACTCTTTAGAATGCAATGGTAGTCATAGCGGAAGATGCTGTCCGACTTCTTCTGATCCTAATATTTCTGAAGGCGTATATGAGAATGGCTTTGCCATTCTTGCAAATTATGATCGCTTCAAAGGCGGTCGTCAGGCAAATGTTGAAGTACATGGTGGAGCAACACTCGAAGAAACTGTTGTTCCTATTATTGAGCTGACATTAAAGCCTGAAAAGACGGACATTTATTTCGTAAGCAAATATATTGAGTTTCATAACAAAGAGATTGTTTCTGTTGTGGTTCATTCCAACTTGATGATAGCGACTCCAAAGCTAATAATCAAGGGCATTACTAATCCTGCTTTTTTAAGTGAATGCGGTTGTAGCGGTAATGTTGATAGTAAGCACTACAAGTTTGATATTCCTGAAATTAAACGTAGTGGTAAATTCACTGCTGATTTGTATGATGGTGATACACTTATCCAACAAGATATGCCGTTTGAAACAAAGAAGGCAGTAGGCACAGCAAAGGATTTCTTTTCATAATCGGAGGTCTGTATGAGCGAATTAGAATATCAGAGTGCTGACTTCATTGATAGACTTCGGGATGCGTTTGATGAAATGGTTCTTTATAAAGACCTGAAAAAGAGTAACTTCATTTCCTCTTTCAAATTGCCCTCATTTATGCGTGATTGGGTTATTAAGCGCTTTCAAGATGAAGATGGAGAGATAGACACAGACGGTGCGAGTGAGTTTATTAAGCAGTTTATTCCAAAAAAGGAAGAATGGAAAAGCATTCTGAACCGTGTTGTGAATTTCCATGAGACAGTCAAATTCTTGGGAAAAATCTCTGTAAACATAAATATCAAGAATCAGCTTGTCACATTTAGGCTGCCGGATTTTGGTCTTGAGTTCAAAGAAACAATTATTCCGAGAGAAGTTTGGGATGAATGTTGCGATGAACTGTTGAAATCCGAGGAGAATTGGGGCATTATTGAAATAGGATACTATATGCCCGAAGATGAAAAAGATCCTGGTAAAATCAAACTCGTTAGTTATCAGGATTTTTGTCCCTACGAAGTATCATTGGAAGATTATAAGTCTGCAAACGAGGACTTCTCTCTGACAGAGTGGGTGGACATTATACTTTCTGCTGTTGACTATAATCCGGAAGGATATGAGTCCTTTGAGCAAAAGCTCACTATGATTCAGCGTCTGCTGCCGTTCGTCGAAAAGAGAGTCAACCTTATGGAGCTTGCTCCTCCTGGAACGGGCAAGTCTTATCTCTTTGGTCAGATTTCAAGATACGGCTGGCTTGTTTCGGGAAAGGTTACACGTTCAAAGCTGATATATGATCTGACAACTAAGAAAGAAGGAGTTGTCGCTTTCAGGGATTATGTCGCTTTGGACGAGATAAGAGAAGCAGAATACATGAAAGATGCCGAGATTCAATCTGCACTTCAAGCAATTATGGAAAACGGTAAATACCGCGCCCCCGATAATCATGAAGTGAATGTCGATGCCGGAATCATCTTTCTTGGCAACATATCTTCTGATAAACAGAACGAATATGTCAATATGTGTGTTGAGTTGCCTAAGCCTTTTCACCAGCCACAATTCCTTGACAGAATTCACGGCTTCATAAAAGGCTGGGATTTGCCGAGAATGAAAGATGATATGAAAGCACAGGGCTGGGCGCTTAACTCAGAATACTTTGCAACAATCATGCATGAGCTTCGTGATGATGCATCGTACAGAGTCATTGTCGATAAGCTTATCGTAATGCCACCCGACTCTGATACAAGAGATACAGAAGCTATCAAGAAAATCTGCACAGCCTTCTTGAAGTTACTATTCCCTAAAGTCAGAAAGCCAAGTGACATTAGCAGAAGCGATTTTTGGAATTATTGCTTAAAGCCCGCAATGGATATGAGAGCGATAGTCCGCATTCAAATGGGCTTTTCTGACGAGAAGTTACAAGGGAAAACTGTTCCCGATTTTGATGTAGAGGAACTTGACGAAGAATGAAAAAAGTAAAGGCATCACCATGTATATCGTGCGGTAAAAAGGATCTATCAAAAGATGAAGTTGGTATCAATCTTAAACTTATAGGAGAGGATACAGAAAACTTCTACTGTCTTGATTGCCTTGCAAGCGTACTTGATGTAGGTGTTCAAGATATATTAGATAAGATTGAAGAATTCAAAGAAGAAGGCTGTACGTTGTTTTTGTGAGGTGAAGTATGGTGATATACGCTGATAATGCGGCAACAACTCAATTAGATACAGATGCATTTGAAGCGATGAAGCCGTTTCTGCTTGAAAACTACGCTAATCCATCAGGAGCGTATAGCTATTCAAAGAAAGCAAAACTGGCTATAAAAGCAGCTCGCAAGACGATTGCCGAATGCATTAATGCTGAACCTGAACAAATCTATTTTACTTCTGGCGGTACAGAAAGCGATAATTGGGCAATTAAGGGCTTTGCTCTTTCTGATTATGACTATAAAGCTGTTATCACTTCGCAAATCGAGCATCACGCAATCCTCAATTCTTGTTACGACATTGAAAGACTTAAGCACCCTGTTGCATACTTGCCAGTAGATCGCAAAGGTGTTGTAGCAACAGATACATTAAATAGGTACATATCAGATCGAACAGGGCTTGTTTCCGTCATGACAGCAAACAACGAAATTGGAACAATAGAACCAATCAAAGAGCTTGCTCAAATAGCACACTCTCATGGTGCTTTATTTCACACAGATGCAGTTCAGGCAGTCGGACATATTCCGATTGACGTAAAAGTGCTGGGCATTGATATGTTATCCGCATCCGCTCATAAGTTCAACGGTCCCAAAGGTATTGGTTTCTTGTACTGTAAAGAAGGGGTATTACAGCCTTTTCATAATGGTGGCTCACAAGAGTTTGGTATGAGAGCTGGAACTGAAAATGTTCCTGCAATCGTAGGGATGGCTGTTGCATTAAGGAAAAACATAATTGAAATGGAACAGAATGCAAAACACTTGCGTCGTTTATCAGAAGAATTACTTTCAATATTAGAAGCATCAAATGTCCCATTCATTCTTAATGGGCATCCAACAAACCGACTGCCCGGCAATATAAATCTATCAATAAAAGGGAAAAGTGGCGAAGGACTGATGCATATGCTTGATCTTAAAGGTATATGCGTTTCTACAGGCTCAGCTTGCGACAGCAAAAATCAGCAAGTTTCTCATGTAATTCAGAATATTGGTTTACCAGATGATTACGGTATAGGAACAATTCGTATATCTTTAGGTAAATATAACACTGAGCAAGAAGTAAAGAGAATAGCTGATATACTAATTAAGCTTTCAAGTCTATAATAGTAGCTATATTGTGTTACTCGATAACCTAACAACAAATCCGACAGAGTGCGGCTCTGATGCCGACACCGACATATACAACACAAAAGGTCGTTGTTTTAGTGAACAACGACCTTTTGTAATTATGTTGTTAAATCATCAAGGCTAAGACCTGCAATTTTAATGTCACCAGCACCTTCTGCTCCAGTAATAAATAACAGGAGAGCGTATAGTATATTCGGAACATCCTCATAAACGCCCTTGTTTTTAATCTCAAGTGATAAAAAAGAATGAATTTCTATTTTGTTTTCAATTAGTGTTTCCACATACTTATAAAGCTTTTTTACATACTTATTGTTCAAAGATAGCAATTTATTAAGTTCCTCATCTTTATAAGAACGTAAACGGAAAACACATAGAACAAATTCCAAGCACATTGTAATGTCTTTGGCTTTTTTCTTATCTTTCTTCACTTCGTTGATTAATTGTCCAAGATAATTTATGGCTGCTTCAAAATATTCTAGTGTTAATGGAACCGGAATGTTCTTAATCAAGTCTTCATTTCCCCATACGCCCTTTGATAGAATACACACTGCTTTTTCTTTTTTCAATGAACATATATCGCTTAATAGCGCCTTCTGGTAATCTGTAGTACAATCATCTAATGAATAACCAATATAGTCGGGCAGTTTACCGTATCCGTTCAAATAAGCTTCAAGGTACTTATGTGCAATAATGTAATAGTTTTCTCCTAAATCTGTAGAAACTAAAGCTTCTGCGCCAAGAGTCGAGCCTTCGCATTTTACCGCCTTTGAATAATTACCCAATTTGACCTTTGTGAAAGACTTTGGCAGTTGATTAGCATACCTTGAAGCACATTTGTTTTCGGCATCTTCCTGGGACAGTACATTCTTATTGAGCAATTCAGAATTTGCTTTCTTTAGTTCTTCTTGAACAATTCGATAAAGCACTTCAATATATTCTCTTAAATCGGGGAGAGCTTGACCTTTTTTATCAGGAGAAATCTTCAACCACTCATTCCTAAGACCCTCAGTCATTGAATAATATAGAAGTGAACCAAAAGCTTTTTCCAAGCTGATTTGTCCAATCAGTTTTAACTGAGAGACATTATCTGTATATGTATGCTAAAATAAAACTGAGCCAGATATGGCACAAATGATAATAAAAAA
>ERZ795031.3213-NODE-3213-length-14734-cov-6.469651_pt1 | contig 14734 bp, 14 predicted proteins | sample MGYA00375123_ERZ795031 | MGnify/ENA primary metagenome ERZ795031 (study PRJEB30166, sample SAMN05720159) | activated sludge metagenome | isolation source: anaerobic digester from wastewater treatment plant | place: USA | collected 2015-04-21 ... | reverse complement strand
GAATCAGTTCCGCGTCCACTTTCATCGGCTGTCGATTCATCGTCTTTCCCCTTTCATCTGGTTGCGTGTTCGGTTGTCGGTTGCGTGCTCCATTGCACGCATCTATATATATATACGTCCAAATGCCGATTTGTCTACAGCTAAAATGTTGGAATGTCACGGGGAAAATCGTAAGGCACGGAAACACAGAGGCTTACGAGCGTTAAAATATCTGCGGAAAATGCGAACATGCGAAAAGGGACACCCGGCAACGCGAGACAAAACACCTAGTTGGACTCCCGCAGTCCGAATCCGGACTCTCTCAGTCCGAGGAGCACGGACGCGCAATGTCCGCGCACGCCGCTCAAGAAGAAGTGCCCCAAATGCCGAGGATCGGTACCGAATACGCAACACGGGAGTATCCAGGGTGCAAAAGACGCAGGCAGCACAGGTCAAGCGCAGCGATCCGCACGCCCCTGAACGGCAGGAGCGGATCAGGAAGTACCGTCGCGACGTCCAGCACAAGAGGCCCATTGGCTGGATTCCACCGCAAATGAGACTCGCAGTAGCAGGGAGGGCATGACAGATGGCGAAGCGCGGAGCACCGAGAACCAAGACGCCGGCGAAGTGGACGAAAGAGCAATTGCGGCAGATTGACGAGATGGCGGAGTCGCAGGCCAAGGACACTATGATCGCCGAGTCATTAGGGGTGGATGTTCAGACGTTCAAGCGAGAATTCACACAGAGATGTCGCACAAAAAGGGCTCAGGGCAAGGCTCGCATCCTGCGCAGGCAGTTCGAGAAGGCGACAGCGGGGGACGTGACGATGCTCATCTGGAGCGGCAAGCAGCACCTGGAGCAATCGGATAAACAGGACCACAAGATTGACGCGAGCAAGGCAATGCGTGAGCTTCTGGGGTGGATTGGGGGTCGCAATGGCGGCAATCACGCCGATGACGACACCGACGACTGAGGCCGGGCTTCGGCGGTGCCTCAGAGACCGGACCTGGCGTCTCAACAACCTCTACACGGTCGTGGACGAGGGTGGCAACAAAGTGCCATTCCGCCAGCGGGCGGTGCAGCGAGACGCCTGCCAGACGACGCACGGCTGCGACGTGTACCTCAAGAGCCGTCAGCACGGGATCACGACGGAAAAGTGCATCGAGACTCTTGACGATGCCATGATGCTGCCGGACCTGCAATGCGGGATCATCGCCCACACCAAGGGCGACGCCGCCGAAATCTTCGCCACCAAGATCGAGACGCCCTATCTGTGTCTGCCCGAGGCGATCCGCCAGGCGAACCCAGCGGTGGAACTGGACCGCAGCCACATCAAGTTCTCCAACGGCTCGACGATCCGCGTGGCGGTGTCATTCCGGTCGGCCACGACGCATCGCCTCCACATCTCGGAGTACGGCAAGATTTGCGCCAAGTATCCCGCGAGGGCCGAGGAGATCAAGACGGGGACGCTGCCGTCGGTCCACCCGCAGATGGGGGGACGAATCAGCATCGAGAGCACCGCAGAGGGGGCGGCAGGGCACTTCTACGACCTCTGCAAGATGGCCGAGGCCGAGACGATCCGTTCCCAGCAATCCGGCAGGCCCCTGGGGGTCAAGCAGTACCGATTTCACTTCTACCCCTGGTACGCCGACCCGAAGAACGCCGTCGATCCCCTGGGGCTGGATAGCTACGACGATCTCACGGAGTATTTCGACGAGCTCCAGGCCAAGCACGGCATCGTACTGACGCCGGAGCAGCGAGCGTGGTACACGTTCACCAAGTTCGGTCCTGGCGGGCTGGGTAGCGAGATGACGCGAGAGCACCCCAGCACGCCCGAGGAGGCGTTTGAGGCGTCTGTCACCGGGGCTGTGTTCGGCGAGGAGATGGCGGCGGCTCGCGCCGACGGTCGGATCGGACGCGTCCCCTGGGTCAAGGATCAGCCGGTTTACACAGGTTGGGACCTGGGAGTCGGCGACGCCACGGCGGTGTGGTTCTTCCAGTTGATCCGCGACGAGGTCCACTTCATCGACTACTACGCGCAGGTGGGACGGGGAGCGGCCTATCACGCCAAGCAGGTCCTCTCCAAGCCCTACATCTATGACCATGAGTCCAAGTGGTGCCTGATGCCCCACGATGTCATGCACCGATCCAAAGATACCGCGACCGTCCTCAAGGACACGTACGAGGCCCTGGGGCTCAAGTGCAAGGTCGTCGAGCGGGTCAGTCAGAAGGCCGATGCCATCGGTGCGGTGCGCGACGCTTTCAACCGATTCCACTTCGACGCCCGCAACTGCGACCACGACAAGACCGAGCTAAGCGGCCTCAAGGCGCTGGCCTACTACCGCTACGCATGGGACGACGAGGCGCGGACCTACAGCAAGCTGCCGGTCCACGATTGGGCCTCTCACGGGGCTTCGGCGTTGGAGACGGTGGCCCTGGGTATCCGATATGGCAAGGTGGGTAAGACCTACGTGGGCGACATGCGGCCCGTAGCCGCCTACCACGACCAAGACGACGACGAGGTGGTCAACTGGTAGCGTAACGACAACGGAATAACGGGTTCGCCGATCCCGCCGGCCAGCGGGTGACGCGACGCAAGGCAAGCAATCAAGGCCGTATAGGGGCCTATACCCCCTGTGCGGCCTTTTTGCTTGCGCCCATCGCACACAAGGAGCATGACAGATGAGTTGGTTGAGTGAGTCAGTACGGAGCGTGGTCCACGGCGAGAGCAAGGCCGAGCGGCGAGCCAGGCGGGCGAAGGAGGCCGAAGAAGCCAAGCTCAAGGCCATCGGCCCGGCGCCCAAAGGCGACAGCCTCGAATCCCAGATCGCCAGCCGCACGGAGACGCCAGAGGAGCGCCGCAAACGCCTGGCCCGCCTCGCCGGTGTGGTCCAGAGCGGCGGCAGCATCTTCGATGACGTCAAACTCGGCAACCGCGGCAGGCTTCTGGGGGGATAGGCGTCGATGCTCCTGCAACCGTACAACGAGATGAACATCTACAAGCGGGTCGAGGATCGGCACGCGAGGGCTGTCAAGGTCCGCCACGACTTCGACAAGCCCCGCGAGCAGATCGTCGAGTATTTCCGCCCTGACCTCACCGATGTCGTGGACAACAAGGGCAGGCTATTCGAGTCCACCAACGTTTACAACGGCGATCCGGCCTATGCGGGGCGCGTGATGACGCAGGGCGTCTTTGCCGGCATGTGCAACCCGGCCCAGCCGTGGCGACGGTTCAAGCTGCCGGAGAAGGAGCTTAGCGACGACAATGACACCAGGGCCTGGCTGCAACAGCTTGACCGGATCATGCTCGACACCTACGCCGACCGCGAGAGCACCTTCTACCGGGCCGTGGCCCGATACTTCCATTCCAAGTTCACGGTGGGTTCGCCGGTGATGGTGATCGAGAAGCACCCGACCGAGAGCCGCATCGTCTACACCAGTCCCCATCACAACCAGTATTGGGTCATTCGGGACTACTTCGGGGAGATCGTCGGGCTGCACATAGTCTACAAGATGCCCGCGATCGAGGTGTACGACACGTTTGCCGGATCAGAACATCTGTTCCCGATGACGCTGAAGCACGCGATGCAGAGCGGCAGCCATTGGGCCGAGTGGGAGATCCTCCAATCGTTCTATCGCGTCAAGGACCGCATCTTCCGGGACCGGCCCAAGACGGACGTTGAGATCATGCAGCATCGGCCTTGGGTGTGCATGTGGCAGTTGCGGCACACCGACCAGGACAAAGAAGAGCCCTTGCAGATTCGCTATTACCGCAGCAGGCCGTTCGTGGTGGGCGATTGGGACCTCAACCCGAACGAAGCCTACTCACGGACACCGGCATGGCACGCGATGATCGACGTCAAGAGCGAGCAGAGGGCGTTCCGGTCCCAGATTCAGTTGGCCGAGCTCAAGGCCCGTCCTCCGATCTGGGCGCTGGCGAGGCTTGCGGCAAAGATCAACCGAATGCCGGGACAGACCACTTACGTCGGGGAGGACGAGTTCCAGTACGCCCCGCAGCCATTCGGTCACGAAGGCGATTTCATTACCGCAGAGCGCATGTGGGACCGCCTCGGAGAGTCGTGCAGGCGTTGGTTTTTCGTCGGCTACTTCCTGCAACTGACCCAGATGGTGGCGAACAAGCAGGCCCCGCCTACCGCCACCCAGATCATCGACATGGACGCGGAAAAGCTCACCCAGCTCTCCGGCGGCATCCAGGGCATCGAGACGGAAGACCTCTGGCCCATCGACGACCGCGTGTTCGAGATTCGCTACGCCGAGGGCGACATCCCGCAGCCCCCGGACGTGTATCTCTACGAGGGCTCTGGCGAGTTGATCCCGCAGTTCGAGGGGTCACTGAGTCAGGCCCAGCGCCTCAACACCATGCTCAGCCGCGTCCGCACCGGGATCGAGATGACCGGCCCGCTCTACGGGCTCGATGAGATGGCCATCCACAAGGTCAAAGTGCCGGAACTGGTCGAGCACATCCTGGAGGAGGTCGGAATCTGGCAGGACACGATCCGGGACAGACGCGAGTACGAGGACATCGTGGCGGGCATCCTGGAGGATCGTGCCCGGCAACAGGCGATGCTCGAAGGCAAGGCCCAGGCCGAGACGGTCAAGGCCCTCAGTGGAAAAACCGACCGCACGAGCCCCCTGGCACAGATGGTGAAGCAATGACCGAGACGATCCAACTGCACCAGCCGATCTTGACGAGCCTGCTCTATCGCCGCGCGAAGGGCGAGTTCGAACCCGACCACGTCATCCGCCTGGACCGCGATACGTTGATTCGCCTGATGCGGGAGTACGAAGGCGGCGACGGTCGAAATCACATGCGACCGCGTGACGTTGTGCGAAAGGCCCGAGAAGGCCAGTTGCGGTTCAAGGAATGCACGATCCTCTTGCAGGAGGACGAAGGTGGCTACTGAGCGGAACATGCTGATTCAGGCCCACAAGAAGGCGGGATCGGCCTATCTGGCAGCCAAGCTCTTGGTCCTGTTCAGCCCCGATGCGGACCCGGCTGTGAGGGCTTACATCCTGGGCGAATTGTCCATGATGCTCGACGAGAAGGAAATCGCCAAGGTGGCTCAGTATGCCGCCAGGATGGCGCTTCGCAGGATGAAACTCGATACAGGAGAACACGATGAATGAGTGGATGAAACTGATGTTCGGCCCGTTCTGGGCCGGAAACCGGCTGTGTGCCCGATTCGAGGGCGACGGGGGAGGCGAGGGGGGCGCCGGAGGGGGCGAAGGCGGCGATGGGGACGTTGCCGGTCCCGATTGGCTTCACGAGGACTTCGAGCTCAGCGACCTGGCCAGCAACCCGGACGTCCGAAAGAGCATGTCGAAGTACAAGAGCTATGCCGAGCAGGTACGCGGTCACGTCGAGTTGCAAAAGCAGTATCGCAACAGCTTGCGCGTCCCGAACAGCCTCGATGACGCCAAGCCAGAGGAGGTCGCCAAGATCACCGGGCGACTCAAGGGCATTCTCAAGCCCGAACACGTCCGCGCTCTGGTCGATGCACCGGACAAGCCGGAAGGCTATGAGTTCGTGCGACCCAAGATGCCTGAGGGCTTGGAGTACGACGAGGCGTCAGAGGCCTCTCTGCGGGTCTGGGGCGTCAAGCACAGCGTCAGTAAGGCGGCGGTAGCGGAACTGCACCAGATGCTCACCGGCAGCCGCATCGAGGCCCACAACGCCGAGGTGACCCGTCTGCAACAACTCTGGGCCGATACCCGCAAGGAGATGGTGGATCGGCACGGAGAGCAGGAGTGGAATCGTCGCGAGGATCTGGCGGGCAAGATGCTCAAGGAGTGGGGCAACAAAGCCGGAGTCAAGGGGGACGACATCATCGCGGCCCTGCTCGAAACCGGCAGCAAGGAGAAGATGGCGCCGTTGCTCGCCGCCATTGCCGAACTCGCCACCGTGGCCCAGGCAGAGGGTTCGACGCGGATCGGCCGGGGTGGAGGCGGCGGCAGTGACGAGATCAACGTCGCGGAGCGATGGCCGAACAGCAAGCAAGTGATGGAGAGTTGACCTACACCCAATCAAGGAGAACCTGTCCGATGGACGAAGAAAGAGCAATAAGAACCGACCGTGGCGAACGAAACATTCCGTTCACAGCCGGCGGCAAGAGCGGCACTGCGACCTTGAGAGTCATCCCGGAAGGCGAAGGGGACTCCAGGACGCAGGAGCCAAGGAGATCTGAGAATGGCAAAAAGTGAGGACAACAAAGACAGCAAACAGGAGCGACCGCAGAACGTCGTCCCGTCCCCGAGCTATCGGATTCGCGTCCGCGTCAATGGCATGGGCATCGTAGACGAGAACGCGGCAAGCATGGAGGCGGCGTTGGCGCGAGCCGACGAGATTGTCGCCAAGGGCATCACGCAGAAGGTGCCCAACACGCGGCAGACCGCCGTTCACCCACCGCACTCGATCCAGCGTGTCGAGATCGAACCACTGCGGTAAGCAAGAGACAGTATCGGGGCTCGTGGCCTCATAGCGAGAACACCCACGAGCCCCTCATAAGTTCAGACCTTCAGACCACCCCGGCACAAGCCGGGCCTGATGCTTCGCTCCGAAAGCAGGAGCCGCCGGAAAGCAGGCGTAAAGCAGCAGGAAAGCCGGCCATGAGGCCGACCACCTTTCCGCCACGTGACCACAAACACAAAGCGAAAGGAGTCTACTCATGGCTACAAACTCGTGGGCGACTCGGATCACGATGGCCGACGCAATGAAGACCGTCCAAAACGGGCGGTACGAAAGCTTCGTCAATACGCTGGTCGAGTCGAACCCAATCATGAACGATATCCCCATCGTGCCGGGCAACGGCATTCTCTCGCATGAGGGAGCGCGGATCAGTGCGCTGCCGACGCCGGAGATTCTGGATATCGCGGAAGGCTGGTCGTCTCAGAGCGTCCAGTTCGACAAGTACAAGGCCGTTATCTCGCAGTTCAAGATGCGGCTGGACATCCCGGAAGACATTCTCGATCTGCACCCGAACAAGGCCCGCTTCCGCGCGGACCTGGAGGATGCGAGCGGCGAGGGCTTCGGTCAGGGTGTCGTCAACCACCTGATCTACGGCACCAGCGTTGGCGCCGGCAACAGCAGCAAGTTCGACGGGCTCGGCACCTATCGCGCTAAGCCGGATGCCTCCGACCCGATCAACGTCAAAAACGGCGACTACGCCACGTTCGACGCCGGTGGGACGGGATCGAACACCACGAGCATCTGGCTGATTCAGCCCGGCTATCGCAAGGTCTTCTTCATCACGCCCGCGAACGACAAGAACAACGGCATGAAGATGATGGACAAGGGCGAGGTCGAGGTGTGGACGAACCAGGCTGAGGTCGTGGCCAACTCCAGCGTCGCCAAGAAAACGCGCTACGATGTCCGTACCGAGTTCCAGCAAAGGCTCGGGCTGGTCATCGCAGACGAGCGTGCCATGGCCCGGATCATCAATGTGCCCACCACGCGGGCCAGCTACACCGATGACGAGATCTTCGAGACGATCCTGCGAGCCCGCATGGAGGTCTTCAAGGGACCGGAGCCGGTCTTCATGTACTGCAACGCCCGTATTCGCTGGATTCTCACGGCGATCAACGTGGGACGACAGAACGTCATCCTCGACAAGAACAACCCGTATGGCATCGAGATGAACCGCATCAACGATGTCTACATCAGGCCGTGTGACGCGCTGCTCAATACCGAAACCGCCGTGGCGGCAGCCTAACCGAAGGGGCTCCGTTGAGCCCGCGACCAGAAAGGAGATTCCCTGATGGGAATGACCGATGTAGCACAATATTTCACCGCTAAGAAGGGCGACACTGTGACGGCCGGCAGCACCGCTTCGAGCAATATCATCGACCTGGGCCGTACCAAACCTCAGATCGGCGTCGGGCAACTGCCTCTCGTGCTGGAAATCCGCACGGTGGTTGCCGCCAGCGGATCGGGAAACATCAACTTCATTCTCCGCAAGAGCGCCACGCAGAGCGCCGGCGCCCTGAACGGGACGATCACCCAGATCCTCGCTACGCCCGTGGTCGCGCAGAACGATGCACGATTGGCAACGGCGGGCAAGTACGTCCTGCGTGTGCCCCTGCCGTACGAGGCCGACCAGCGATACCTGGACATCCTGGCCGTCTTGAGCGACACCGCCAAGATCACCTACGAGGCGCGAATCGCCGAGGCACCGAGCGACAAGCATACGCAGGTGATGGCGAGCAATGTCGGCAACCCTTGATGACATTCACCGGCTCATGGGGGTCTCTCTCTGAGGCCCCCGAGCCTTGCTCTGCAAAGGAGTAGAGTACCATGAAGACGCGACATACGATTCTGATCCTCGGCCTGATGGCCCTGTTCCTGGCGGTTGCCACGGTCTATGGGGCCATGACGAATTCCGCCACCGAGATCACCCAGCACCCGAACTTCATCACCAGTGGCAGCGCCTACATGAACCCGGTCTACAAGTTCTGCGCCGAGGTCGAAGACATCCTCGAAGGAACGCAGGCCCTTCCCGCAATGAAGGCTACCGTTACGGTGACGCGGGGAGACCAAGCCATCACAGCGGCTATGACCGGACAGACCTTCGCTGCCGACGGCAACGATGCTGGCACGCCTGCGGGCAACCAGATTTACACGTTGCCGACGGCAGTGGCAGGCCTGACCTACACGTTCATCGACGCCAATTCGACAGCGGCTGAAGATCTGTATATCAAGGCCGCCTCTGGCGACAAGATCAACCAGGGCACGGCCGGCCAATATCTGGCGTGCAAAACCGACTCGGCGGGCCAGTTCGTGACTCTTCAGGCGATCAATGACGAGCGATGGGAGATCATCGCCGTCAGCGGCACCTGGGTAGCAGACAGCGCGCCTGATTGATGTAACTGCAAACAACAGCGGCCCCCTTATTTTCACTTTTGTGATGGAGTACACCATGAATCGCGCTCTGACAACCTGTATGCTCATCGCCCTGTTGGCCTGCCTGCCGGTGCAGGGCGCGACCGAGAACTTCGCCAGCTGGACGGAGACGGACACCGGGGGCTACCTCGCGCCCTCGGGAACGTCCCTCGTGGCCACGAGCGTCCCGCGCGACCAGACTTGCTACGTGTACAAGGATTATGGGGCGAGCTACTGGAATGGCGACTTTTCCGTCAACTTCCAGTTCGTTCCGGGAGCGGTCTCGCACACGAGCACCGACAGCTTCCTGGGCCTGTGCGCCTTCACCAATGCACTGTACAACTGGTATCACCTGAGCGTCAACGGCGGGGCGGGCGTCACACCCGTCTACAGCAGGGATACGACGGGCTACAAGCTCTTCCTCTGGATGGTCAAGAGCGGCTCGGAGTGGTACGCCTTCAGCGACAACATCTACGTCTCGCTCGGGACCACGTACTACGTGACGTTTGCGCGGGACTACGATGGGGGCACGTATGAAAAAGGGCTCTATACGCTCACCGTCTGCACCGGCAACTACTACGGAGAGTCCGGGGCCTCCCTCGTGGGGCAGGAAACGCTCAATGCTCCCTCCGCCGCCAGCACCGACTTCCAGTACGTGCTGACGGGCCTGTCGAAAATGAACGGCGGCGTGCAGGCGGCCAGTGGTACGATCTCGAATCTCGACCTCTCGGGCGCGCCGAGCGAAGACCCGCCGTCCAAGGTCACTGGCGCGTATCCCCCCGACGACACGAACGATGTGTCTCTCTCTGCCACCGTTTCTTGGTCGGCGGCGGCGGGGGCGGACAACTACGATGTCTACTTCGGTCTGAGTAACGCCGACATCAACGACTCCTACATCGGCAATCAGGTCGGGACCAGTTACGATCCCAATCTTGCCTACGCCTCAGACTACCACTGGCGGATCGACGCCAATAACGCCTACGGAACCACGACCGGCGACCGCTGGAACTTCTCCACGATCGCCGAGGCCAACGAGCCGGCCGGCGTCGAGGACTTTACGAGCGGCTGGATCGAGCTCGATCCGGGCGACGATATCGCCATCACCGACGCCAACACGATCACCGTCACGGCCCTGCCCTCGAACCTCAGCGCGTACGTCTACAAGGACTTTGGCGAAGGGTTTTTCGGCGGCGACCTCCTGTTGCGCGAGCGGATCACCGTCACGGCCTCGTACAACCTGGGCTTCTTCGGGGCCTTATGCCTGTCCAACGCGCCCCGGGACTACCAGAACATGATCTGGTCCGGCGACGACGGCATCCTCGTCTACTGGCGCGAGGTCAATAACGTCGAGACGTTATTCCTCAACGTCCTCGTGGACGGAAACCCCTACACCGACAGCATGACGGGCACGCTCTCAACGGAGTATTTCCTCACACTGTCGCGCGACTACGACGGGGGGACCAACGGGGCGGGACTGGTGACCCTCTACGTCTGCACCGGGGCCCATTACGGCGGGGCCGGCAGTACGCTCGTCGATACGCTCCAGGTCCACGTCCCGGCCGGCGGGGCGCAGAACTTCTCGCACGCGATGGTGGCGCAGTCCATGACCAATCAGGGGACCAACACCGTATCGGGCACGATCGAGTATCTCGAACTCGGAGCGCCCACCGGAAGCGGGGAAGACCCAGAGGAACCGGAGCCGGGCGACCCGAACGAACCCGGCGAACCAGGTCCCAGCGGCCACGGACCCTACTATGTCTCGCCGAACGGGAGCAACGACGCGAACGGCGTCACGGTCAACACCCCCTGGCGCACGGTGACCTATGCCCTGGCGACCGGCGTTCTGCACGCCACGGAGAGCTACAACGTCATCTACCTCATGCCGGGCAACCACGGCGGCATCGGGTTGACAAGCAAGACATGGGACTCTACCGATTGGTCCAGCGAATGGCGGATCGAGGGCATGACCGGCCACACGGTCAGCGGGATCGTCGTCAATGGCATCGAGGCATTCATCGACTTCAACGACATCTACATTCAGCGTCCGTCTCCCGATGGTGGAAAGGCCATCATCTTCCAGGACTGCCAGTCTGTGAAGTTCCGCAATAGCGAAGTCCACGGGACCTGGAGTACCAACGGCTGGAGAGACACCATGACCAACTGGGGCATCTACGTCATCGGCGAACCCGGCTACTGCGACGATATCCTCATCGACACCTGCGAGTTCTGGGACATGAACCGGGCGATCCACCTCTACAAGGACATTCGCGATGACATGGTGGTCCAGAACTGCGTTGCCCACCGCCTCAACGAGGATTTCATCTACCTCGGGGATTTCGCTTCCACGCGAGGCAATTACGAGCAGATCGAGATTCTCTACAACACGTATGTGGACCACCCGGACGAGAACATTCCTGCGAAGAAGCCCGATGGCACACCGGACTATCCCCACGGAACGGGCCTATCGTTCCGGGGCAAAAATGTCCTCGTCAAAGGACACGTCGCCGTCGCTACCAGCGGCAGTGGAGCGACGAGGTTCTACGAAGACTTTGGTCCCTACGACAACGTAGACATCTACGACTCCATCTTCATTGCTCCGCGTGAATACGCTCGACTCGCAGGATTCTATCAGATCGGCAAGGGCTCCAGTGTCGTCAACTGCACCTTCATCTCCGGCCTCGCCGCCAATCCTTACAATCTCGCCCGGCGCTACATGGGCAACGTAGTCATTCAGCCGCACGCCGACTACGATAACTCGTTCATCTTCAAGAATAATCTCATCGTCGGCTGGGTCGAGATCGGCGGCATGACGGTGGACGGCGGCAACAACTACATCTGGGGCCTCTTCCGCAATGGGGACTACGTGGGGACGTGGGACTCCAACGACCTGATCGTCTGCAGCGCCGGCAACACGATCCGCAGCGGCTATACCGCCGATTGGTTCGAGCAGACCGGCAATGTGTTCGTCGGCGGCCCGGCGTTCGACGATTGGTTCACCAAGCACGTCCTGCCCACGGCCTATCAGCAATTCGCCCTGCCCCCCAGTTCGCCGGCCGTCAATGCCGGCCAGCCGTCGGCCGACAGCGGGTACGATGTCAGAGGGCTGGGGCGGGGCGCCTCGCCAGACATCGGCGCGTTCGAGTACGTGGCGGGCTCTGCGCCTCTGAAGCCTACAGGACCGACCCCCGCCAACGCGGCCACGGGCGTCTCGCTCGGGACGGCCCTGGAATGGTCCGGCACCGCCGACAACTGGGACGTCTATATTGGTACGTCCACGGCGAATCTGACGTTCCAGGACAACATCTCGGCCCGGTTCTACGAGGAGTATGACTGGGCCTACGACACCACCTATTACTGGCGGATCGACGCAAACAACGCCACGGGCCTGACCACGGGCGATGTGTGGAGCTTTACCACCGTTGCCGAAACGACGGCCCTGCCCGCCAAGGCCGTGGCCGTGTACCCGGCCAACGGCGCGAGAAATGTCGATACCTCCATCAACCTGCGATGGGGAGCGGTCACCGGCGCCATCGCCTACAACGTCTACTACGGCACGTCGAGTCTCGAACCTCTCATCTCGACCAGCTCCACCAGCGCCGCCGTGACCCTCTCGACAGGTACGAGCTATATCTGGCGTGTCGATGTCGTGGGCTCCTATGGGACCACGACCGGGGACGTCTGGAGCTTCACAACGTACATTCCCGACGACCCCACCGATCCGGGCGATCCGGGGACACCGGGCCTGCCGGTGTTCAGCGCCGAGGGAATCACCGTGCGCCCGCCCAAGGCACAGCGAGAGCGCAGCGACCGATCGACGGCGCGCTACGGGACGGAGTTCCAGGCCCTCACCGCCGTCGAAGTGAGTAACCTGACCGGCCTGCCGCAATCCTTCGCGGTTGGTCTGGCCAATGAGGACGGCGATGGGCTCTCCGGCTGGCTGCACGGCATCGACATCTACCCCACGGGCACGGACACCCAATGGACCCTGACCATCACCGATTCCTGGGGCGGGGAGCTGTTCTCCGCCACGGACCTCGATATGACCGAAGGCGTCGTGCGGTACGACTACGCCAGCCAGGGCGTGCCCTTCATCGACGGCCTCGTGGTCACGATGGAAGATTTCACCGGCGACACCGCTGAGTCCATTCGCGTGCGGCTCTACATCACCGAAACCTGGAGGCGATGATGCTTCGCTCGATGCTGCTGGTCCTGCTTCTGTCCTCTCTGGCGAGTGGCTACACGCTCGACAGTGAGCACCCTTTGTACTCCTACGCCAAGGGCATCTACGTCTTCGACAACCGCGCTGATGATGGGAACAACATCGCCGGGACCGGAACGATGGTCGGGGACGTGGAGGACGCTGATGGCTTCGACACGCCCATCACCCAGACCTTCCAGAGCTGGTACAACAGCTTCGGCAGCGCCTACACCTTCTGCATCTGGCATGAAGGATGGACGCCCAGTGCATGGGCTCCCATCTTTATGATTCACAGTGCAACCGACGATCACTCCTTGATCCTGTCACGGAATGGTACGAGCGGTTCTTGTGCGCTCTACCACCAGAATACCCAATACCTTTTCAACGATCTGCTCACGTCGGAACTGGCTGACCCGATGATGTTTTCCTTCACCTGGGCGACCAGCGATAACGTAGCCACCGCCTACGATGGAAACGACGTGATTGGCACCCAGTCTGCCCTCGTGACCCCCAAGACGACATGCACGGACGCGAAGTTCACGCTTGGCGGTGCAATGACTGTGACACGGGTCTACGTATTCAACACACGGCTGACCCCCACGCAGTTGGGAGCACTCGAGGCCGACCCCAATAGCATCTTCACCGAGGAGGAACCCCCGGCCGAGCCGCCGGCCAAGGCCACCGGCCCTTCACCCGCCGACGAACAGCGGGACGTTCCGGTCGATCAGGTTTTGAACTGGGCCGCCTCCGAGGGGGCGATGAACTACAACGTCTACTTCGGACTGGCCGGCGGTCCGCTCGAACTGATGGGCAATGTCACGGAGCAATGGTACGACCCGGTTTTGAACTACTCCCACGTCTACGACTGGCGTGTAGATCCCAACAACGCATCGGGTGCGACGGAGGGGGATGTCTGGACCTTCTACACCGAGGCCGAACCGATCATCGAACCCAATGAGCCGCAAGCGGAGCCGCAACCCGAACCGGAACCAATCGAACGCTGGCAACGGACCCGCCAGTGGCGTAGAACACGCGGCTGGATCAAGCGGGAAACCGGCCTTGAGGGATGGAGACGACGATGAGCACCTCAACTGCCATCTGCAATGATGCCCTACTGACGCTCTCTGGCGCGATGGAGTCGCAGTACATCACGTCGATTGATGACACGTCGGACCCGACAGCCGTCAAGTGCGCCGACCAGTACCCCAAAGCTCTTGCCGAAGTCCTGAGCATCGTTCAGCCTCACTATGCGATGAAGCTCGGTGATTGCGGGGACGCACTGGAAGATGACGACTTGCCCGAGGCGTCCGACTGGACGTACGTGTTCAGCCTGCCCGACGACTGCCACGAGAACATCGTCGGCTACCAGACCGACGTTCACAACCGAAACCAGCGGTATGACCACAAGGTGATGGGCAGCTACCTCCTGACCGATGCTCTGGGGAATCTCGGCGGCGATTCGGCCTACATCTACTACCTGTTCGCCCTGAGCGACGTGACCGCAATGAGCATGGCGTTTCGATGGGCCGTTGCCTGCCGTATGGCCTTTCGCCTCAGCGGGGCACTGGACCCAGCCAAGACCTCCGAGATGGAGGCCAGAGCCGAGGCAGCCATCGAAGCAGCCACCCTGGCCGACAGTTGGCGTTGTCGAGCCGAACAAG
>ERZ795031.3212-NODE-3212-length-14735-cov-6.670708_pt1 | contig 14735 bp, 1 predicted proteins | sample MGYA00375123_ERZ795031 | MGnify/ENA primary metagenome ERZ795031 (study PRJEB30166, sample SAMN05720159) | activated sludge metagenome | isolation source: anaerobic digester from wastewater treatment plant | place: USA | collected 2015-04-21 ... | reverse complement strand
AGTTTGGTTAGTAGGACGGACACCCTTTGGGAGAAAGCTCTCCCGGGGCCCGTTGCAGCAAAAGTCTATGGGAGATGATCTCTCCTCCACGAGGTGCAGGAATGGGAAGTAGAGCTGAGGTGTTGCAGATGTGTGCACAAGCTGTGCCGTATTCTGTACGCACACTTCCTTTGGCAAAAATATTCGCAAATAAAGAACAGGAATCACTGTGTTTCCACAGGTGCATTCCACAAGGAGATATCATGATTAAAGAGAAACGTAAAACGAAATTTACTCGGGTTTTACTTAATGCTTTATTGCCAAAATCAACAGAATTTAACTCAAAAAAAGCGAGGTGCAAATGAAAAGCAAAGTTCGCAGTACACTACTTCTGGTAGTGTTGTTTGTTCTTGCGGCTACAGCGCTATTTGCCGCGCCACCGGCTTTTGATGTATCGGATTTTACCGTTACAATTCAGAATGCCGGACCTGGAGGATCACTGGTTGTTGGATCGGTAGTGAGAGTTACCGTGAAAGACGACCTGAATCTTCAAGCAGGCGGTTTTAGCTCGGCCACATGTGATTTTTCACAATTTGGTGGCCCGGCCAATCAGGTAATGACAAGGATTACCAATGAGCCGGGATTTGGAGAATGGAGGGCGATTTATACGCTCGTCCTGGGAACGATCAATGCTCCCAACCGCAAATTCTCCGTTACAGCCACCAATGGGGATGGATCGACCACAGTAGAGTATCCCACCGGATACACTGTGAATGTTGTTCCTCCCATGGATGCAACCGATATTTTGACATCCCGGTTGCGAGTAAACGATGACAACCAATTACGGTTGTTGAAAATCAACGATACTATCAGTGTGATAGCTACCTTCAAAACCTATATCGATTCTGTTTGGATCGACTGGGGTCAAGCCTTTGCGGGTGCCCCAGTGATCGGTTATGATGTAGTGAATGGGGCATTGACGGCCACTTACACTCCAGGAGCCGGTTCCCTGGCCTATACGACTGACCTTGTAATCAAAATTGTAACTATGAAGTCCACGAACGGACTTTATTCTGCTGCTGGATTTTTTAAAGATGTATCCAAGAATCAATTAGGCGAACCCATCCGGGCAGACCTGAATCCCCCTTCCTTGGTTGGAGCGTGGGATCTCTGGTATGACATGAGCAAGGCTCTTCGGTTCTCACCGAGTACCAGCCTGGTTGATAATTATAACACTCAGCCCAATACTTTCGACATATTCCTGAAGTTGCCGCAATGGGCAGTAGCCGGTGGCGCTTCTTCCTTTAAACTTCGTTTCGTTACTGAAAGAAGCGAATCTTTCAAGACTTTCAGCGTTACCGATTCACCCGCCTCAGTAGTGGAGAATCCGCTCGGATCCGGGTTGTTGAAGATAACCTGGGATGGCAAGGATGATAATGGCGTTCTCGTGGTTCCCACTGGCGTAACAACCGTTGGTATTACACTATGGGAAGTAAGAGACGCTGTGGGCAACGTAGCTACCCTGAACCACATAGCCGGTGAAGAATTCCCTTACGGTGCTGACGCCAGTTTGGCCGGCAATCATGCCCAGGTTTACCAGGGCGGTGCCAACCATGTCGGACAGTCGATTCTGAACCGCATCCACGTGGTGGTGGATAACGTAGCTCCTGTTTATGCCCAGAATCTGGCTTTGACGGACGCTAACGATGCGAACATAGTTCGGATGATCAATGATGCCAATAACAACCAACAATGGGATGCGGGAGAAAGCATTGTATACACCCATCAGGGTGGAGCCACTACCACACCCAATGTGGAATTCAGCTTCCAAGCTGAGCGAGCCTACACGGTGGACACCAACCCGCTTCGTCACGAAACTCAAAAGTATTGGGTTATCCTGGAGAAGCAAGGTACCGCTCCTACCACGAAGTGGTTCTGGACGGGTTCGGCCTGGGCGGATTTGGCGCTCTTTGATCAATCAACCGATCCGCTGAACGTTCAGTTCAATCCCCAGTCTGCTCTTTCCAATCTGATCAACGTTAGCTGGAATCTCTCCAGCGTTGCAAACTTCCCCGGGGAAGACAGCTTGGGACAGAACTATACCCTGTATGCCTATCTGCAGGATGTGGCTGGTAATATAGTCAAATCGCAGAACATCAACGTGAATGTGAAACATGTGTACATGAATATTCCTCTGGTTACCGATGTTTCGGTAGTTTCACAGCACAATGGTGGCGCAGCTGGTTTGCCTGTTCAGACTGGCGGGATCAACAACTTCTATCTCACCTCTGCCTATGGAGCAGCAGATCTGCCCTTTACCGGGAATTACTATGTAAGCCGCGACACTTTGAAAATTGAACTCGTGGTGAACAATCGTAACTTCCTGAAAGAGACAAATGCAGTTAAAGTGCAGACCAATCTACTGGGCGGTACGGTTCCGCAAAACATCTGGCTGAACCGTAGCCACTTTGCTCCCAACAACAGGTACACCCTCAGCATTCCGGTTACCAACATTGCAAACTCATCCGGATCGCTGGCTGGAACTACCTGGGCTGTGGGTGGAGACAACGTAGCTCTCAATTACGTCCGCGTAATATCTTACGCCATAGAGCACGTGATAGATGGAGTACCCACCAGCTATAGCTTTGATGCTGACGATGAAGATTACTTCAATCTGGTGATTCCGGAAAAACCGGTGTGGCCAACCACAAACCTTACTCAGTACAATCTGGCTGCCACAGAACCTGTTTTCTCACCCGGAAACCCATTATACACCTATGATGCTGCAACCAACCCGGCCAATGATAATGCGAAGGATACTACAGACTTCTCGTTCTTCATTCCGGCATCCAACCGCAACATCAGTTGGTGGTTGCAAGTGGCCGATGGCGCCACCACAGTTCGTCAGTGGAATGGAACCCTGGCTCCTACTCCTGCAGGGTGGACTTCCCCCGCATATACCTGGGACGGACTGAATACCAGCGCTGGTATCGTAGCCACTGCCACAGAAGTAAAGCCCTTTACTCTGAAGCTTTTGGTTCAGCCTGAACCTTACGGTGATCCTGGTTATCTTGCTCCTCCTTCGAATATCGTACCTACCACTCCAGTTACGATAGACAACCAGAATCCCACCTTAGTAAATGGTGCAGGTACCTCTATTAATGCGCAGAGAAAGATTACTCTGGATGGAGACGTCCGTGTAGTAACCGAGCTCGACAATACCATGACCTTCACCCTGTATTCCAGCGAGTTCCTTCCGGCTACCATCGGTGGAAACGGCTGGAACGTCCTGGTGCGCAAAAATGACAATACAGAATTGATGAATGGCGGTAACCCCGTAACTGCAACCATTACCAATATCATTCCCAGTAATGGCACAGTTGCCGGTGGATACAAGACCTTCAATATCACTGCCACCATAAACAACCTTGCTGGCACTTTGACAAATGAGAATACGGTTCTGATCGTTCGTTTGCCTTGGGACTACGCCAGCAACCCTGCCCGCTATAACAACCCGGAATATCCATACAATGCGGATATCTGGAATATGGATAGCGCAGAATACTACCTTAGCTTCCATGTGCTGGACGCTAAACCCAAGATCACAGAGATCATCTTCACCAATAAGACCATAACTGGCACAGCAAGCTATGTGGGTGGTAACTGGAATCCAGCCACGACTCAGGCTTGGGTGCGTGATGGCGGAACCGCTACTCCTGCTACTAACGGCCTGGGCTATTTCACGATGGTCGCAACCGTTACCGGCGGCGCATATCGTGCCATGCATACCGATTGGACTGCAAATCTGCAGCCCCTCTTGGGTGGAACTGGCTCAGCTAATACCGCAGTTGTTCCTACCTCTGTGGTTGCAGGGGCTGGAAGCAATGAAAGCAGAACTTGGACACTTACTTGGACAGGTACTATCCCTGCTTCCGTGGCCAATGGCTGGACTAATAACCAGAATCTGCAGATTCCCATAACCATCGTTACCCGTGATGGAGCCAATCCGATAGCTCATTCTGAGACCAAGAGCATCAACATCATGGTTGACAAGGCTGCTCCGGTAGTTACAAACAATACTACCAGCGTTACAGCCAACGGCACCGACCAAACCCTTACCTTCTCAGTTACCGATAATCCCGGATCCGGCGTTTATTGGGATACAGTGGTAGGTAATCCCTACGGATACGTTGGCGAGCAACTTGTTCTTACACCCAATACTGGAACCCTTACTCCAGTCGATACAGGAAACGGCATCTGGACAGTAAACATTCCTGCCAACAGCAGCATCAAGTACTTCCGGGCAGCATATACGGTTAGAGATCACATGGGCAACCAGGTTGTTTATAACCGCTATATCAACGTTCTTCCTGTTCCGCAGGTTTCCAATGTAAAGGTTAACACCGATGCCACATGGTTCGTTCCCGGAAACAACCTTACCGTTAGCTGGGATTTGGCCAATTACCAAAGATCCACCGGAGTAGTGGTGACCCTTACTGCTCCCGGAGTTACCCTTACATCCTACACTACAACCATTACAACCGGTTTTGCGGCAACCATGAGCCATACCTTCACCAACTTCTTCCTGAACAACACAGGTCTGGACGGAAAGGTACTCACAGCCACAGTTACCGGCTATACAACCGGCTACACCAGCCCCACAGCCAGTGCAACCGGTAATGTTCCCTTCACCTATAGTGGAAACAGCGACACAATAAACGTGGATACCAAGCCGGTTATTGCCAGCGTGGTGTTTAAGTACAACAACGTGGCCACCAGCATCATTACTCCTGATATGAACGGAGTTCAGATAGTAGCCACAGTGACATCCACCGATACTGCCAACACCGCTGATTTCCCGATCACCATAGCAATGAGCGGCGTAGCCGGCACCTTCAATCTGCCAGCTCCCACGGTTAGCCAAAGCACTACTGGCGGAGTTCTGACCAGAACCTATACTTGGAACAACGTCAGCTTTGCCGGTCTTACCTGGACCCCAGCCAGCGATTACAAGGTGGCGAACTTCGTGTTCAACTGCCAAACCAATCGCGGTTATGCAGCCAATGCTTATACACATCAAATGGCAGTACTCAGCAATCCCACCTCTTTGATTCAGGGATTGAACACTGCCAGAACCCCTTATAATAATATCGATCCTGATGGATGGTTTGCTCCCGAGCACCTGCTCAGCACCCAGTACACATTTGTAACCACCGTCAATACCACCAATCCTCCCATCACAGCAGATTTCGATCTGATCGAGGATAACATTGTCCAAAACCTGCAAGCTCCGATTCCCGTAGGCCAGCCCAATGGTTCCACCAAAACCACAGTAACCATTCCGCTAACCCAAGGTGGAGCAAACGTGAATGCCACTGCTTACAAATATGTAGCCAAGTGGAGAACGCAGCCCGATGTACAGAGCGTATGGAATGCCTACGCTGATGGTCAGGCTGTTCCCATCTACTTCGCCTATCAGCAGATCAATGGAAGTATCCCAGACACTAGAACAATCAAAGTTGATAAAAAAGTACCCGTATATGATACAGATCAACTTTGGGTTGCCACTGGAACTACTCCCCCTACCGATTGGAGCACATATTTCATAAACGGCGGATTCAGCCAGCAGATCAATCTGGCTCTTACCCCAGCCGGACAGTGGCCTACTTCTCCCAGCACTCAGAAGATTTATCTGAAGTATCTGGCAAAAGATGGCGACACTGGAGTGGGCGTAATAGACATCGCCAGTCCTTCCCTTGCTGGTTGGACCGTAGCTCAGGTGTCACATACCGAACTTGCTCAAGGCGTGGTGGAGAAGGTAATCAGTCTTACTCCAACCAATCCTGGCTCAATCAATTCTACCATGATAGTGAATCTTACCCTGGCTCAGATTCAGGATAAGGTTGGCCATGTGAACTACGGCAATCCGGTGAACTCAACCGATCCTGCCTGGCTTGCAACTGGCCCTGTTTTGAGCTTTGGCTTTAGCAGCAACTATCTGCAGAATGTAGAATTCCTCACTGCCTATCAGTATGTGAATGGCGACCGTTTGGATGACTACACAGCACCGTATGTTAAGAAAGGCGCAAACTTCGGTTTCAAAATGAAGCTTGCTGCTCCTCCCCGTGGCGTGGACGTGGCCAATATCGCCGTAAGCGGTATCGACCTCAATACCTACTATGTAACCAATGCTACTGGAACCGGCACTACTTGGACAGCTCTAACTCCGGCTGTAGATGGAACTTATTACCTGAATACCAATATTCCCGTGAGTTCTTCTTACACCGATGGCGCTGCCATTAAGCTTCAATACCGCGTTAATTACACCATAACCTATACTGACAACACCTCATCGCCGGCCAGCTTCGTATCTCCTGAGATTACGAACAAAGCCTATGTTGACGCTGTATCTCCCGTTATCACTTCGGTGCAAATCTGGAGCGAATCTCTGGGTATGTCTCAGGAAGGTTATGTGGTTCCCTTTGATCAGAACGGCACTCTTGAAATCAAGTTCACTGAAATCGGTGGATATTTGAATTCCGGAACTGTTCCGACTCTCAGCGTTACCAATCTGACCCAATTTGTGGCTTCCAGAAACGGTATCCCGATGACCAGTCCCTACATAGTTCCTGCTGATGCTTTCAGCTTTGCAAACGGTGTGTGGACTGCCACAATCAACAACCTGGTGATAATTGCGCCGGTTCCCCCGACCAATTCAGTCACAATCGGCTACACAGTTACCGATCCAGTCGGCAATGCAGCACATAGCGGAAATCGCATGGTTGAAGTCGCTGCAGATGGTCCGATTGTTCCTATCATCAGGGATGCAGAACTCATCACAACTCTGCCCGATTCACAAACTGTGCGCAATTACATTGCCCAGGGTGTGCCGGCAGTTCTGAAAGTTTACATCGATGCACAGCATCTGGCCTACATAGAACAGGTATGGGCCAATGCAGTAACTGGTGTAAGCTATGGAACTCCCACCATTGTGGCGGATACTGATCCTATGAATAACTACCGCTGGGTTGCCACGATTCCTGTGACACCTACAACGGTTAATAATTACCAGACGATCAACTTCGTGGTTAATACCAAGCGCAACCCCTTTGGTGGCGACGTATTCCAGGACAATCACACAGTCCCAGTAATCGTTGATGGTAACAACTTCATAATCGCGAATCCGATTGTTAAGGGTGTCTCAATTTATACTGAAACACCTGGCATGATCAATCCCGCTGTGAATGCAGTGGTCACCGCCGAATTCAATCTGATTGGTGAGCAGATCGCCACAGGTACCGCCGGCGATCCCGCTGTACTACCAGATAATGCCACTCTGGCCACCTGGTTCATTCTGCAAAATACCAATCCGGTTGCCTTTACCAATATTCCCACTCCTGTAGTAACCGGAACTGGCAACAACAGAACAGCAACCTGGACATTTGCTCCGGCTGATATTAATCAAACTCTGGCTGCAAACGTTACACAGCTGGCGATCAACTTCAAATACAGAAACATCTATGGCAAAGAGAAGGTATCTTCCAATGTGAACTTCAATGTTGACCGCGGAAATCCCGTGATCTCTGCCAATGGAATCAAATTCTATACTGGCACTGCAGTTACCCAGACCAATAACTATAGTGCAACTAACTATTTTGCCAATAATCAAGACTGGACGAAAGTACGTTTCGATCTCAATGATCCGCTTATCAGAGCTGGTGTGGATGGTTCCGGGCTGAACAATGCCACGGTAACCCTTTCCCGTGCACCTGAAACCTACGTTCCCAATCCTGATCCTCTGGCCAACGTAATGGCTACTCCTCTGGCCAATGGCTATATCGAGCTGCAGTTCACCAATGGCTACAGCGCTTATGACCTGGCTGAAGGTTTCTATTACTTCACCGTTACCGCAGAAGACAATCTGGAAAATGAAGCGACCTATATCCAGCAACTGCTTTACTGGCATAGTCCTTCCCAGATTGTGATCAATCCAGCCATGGGTGCAAACCTTGATGTTATGCTTCCCAACGGTGCGGTTAATCAACAGCAGATCACAGCGTTCCCTGCCGATCCCAATGGTCAGGTTCAGGGAGTGCATTTCCACCTCTATCAGGATGCAAACAACAACGGCACCTACCAGGCTGCCACAGATCCTGATCGCACAGGTGACATTACCCCCGCAGATAGCAATCCCGACATGATGGCTCCTTATACCGTGATGTGGGATATGTCTGCTGCACATTACAAATATCTGGTGGATCCCGTTTACGGACGCAATCCGCTGCGTAAGTTCCTGGTTCGTGCCTCTGCCATCAGCGAAGGCCGCTCAGTAACCGATACCATCGTGGTTGTAAACGTTCGTGATAATCAACCGCCTGTTCCCAATACTCCTGGCTATGCAGGCAATACCACCTTTGATTATACCACTCCCGCCAATAATGTATTGACCCTCTCAACCGGCTTTGCTCCTGAATGGATCGATGCCGAATGGGCCATCTTCGAGATCTACAAGAACGGCTCTCTGATCACCACGATCAATGCCATGTATAGTGCCGGTGTGGCTGATACCACCTGGAGCTACAATGGCCAGACCCCTGGTGAATTCTCTGTAGTCGTAAAAGGTAAGGACTTTGTCGGTAATGTCAGTGCCGGTGTTAACATGGCCGCACCCATTATCATCAGCAACCCTGCCTCCCTGATCTCTTACAACCTTGGCATGTACGATGTGCAGGGATTTGGCATCGAACCTGCTATCCAGAACAACACAGTGTACGGATTCAATAATCCCGTCTCTGCTGTGGGCGATCTGCGACTGAATGCCAATTTCTTCAATATCAACACAATGGTTCCTTCCTTGGCCGGAATCAACTCAGTAACCTTCAAGGCTCGCGTTACCAACAACGTTACAGGTGCTGTCAGCACAGTGAACGTTCCCAATAACACCACCTTGCAGCCTGATTATCCTGCCATCGGCCCCATTGCAGTTACTCCTCAGATGGTGAACAACACTGTTACCATCTTTGTGCCGGATAGCTTCTATATGCCTGCCGGGTATAATTCGAACGACTTCAGCTATGAATTCTTCATCGAACTCACACCCACCAATCCTGCTGTGCTTCAAGACCCTGTGTACAGCACCATCAGGCTGGACTATTTCGCACCCAGAGTAACAATAACTGAAAACACACCTAATATCTCCTGGAGCCGCAACAACCTCTTCAAGGTTACCGGCGACATTACCGATATTAATAACGTAGTACTTAAGTGGAGCAGCGACAACAGCACCTTCCACAACGCCGTTTATGGCAATCTGGCATTCAACACTCTTCCCAATACCACCCATTATGCCCAGTTCGAAAACTGGAATACTGCCGGTGGTTCGGTTGAAACCCTGTTGAACTATGCTGGTCCTGCCTGGCTGAAGGTAGTCGCCACCGACGCTCTGGGCAATATGCGTGAAAGCGCAGCCGTCCAGGTCTTCGTGGACAACGTAGCTCCCAATACTCCTGTTACTCATGTTGCCTATCGTTCTCATCCCGATAACGAAAGCCATGAAAACCAAGGTGCTTATGCCAATCTTCACACTCTTGGAACTCTTTATGGCGAAACCGGCAATACTATTACAGCAGTAGCCAGCACTCAGGACTATGGAACATCTACTCTCCGCATTTATGTGGATCCTGCTCAGATTACCAATCTGTCCAACGTAGCCCTGAATGATCCAAACTTCAATACCAATGCCTCCTGGTATGCCGGTACCACTGACTTCAGACCGCCTGTGCGTTTGTACCATGGATATTCCGCTACAGGAGACATTAACAATATCACCTGGACCAATGGAATGCTGTTTGACCACGAGCCATTGAACGGTATGTATGGATTTGACGTTCCATACAGCATCTTCAATGTAAGTGGAACACACTACTTCATCCTTGGCTCAGTAGACACCCGTGGAAATGTGGAAGGCGATACTGCCAACGATGGCATCCCTGCCGCTCTCACTTTCGACGGAGTTCTCAGCGCAGCAGAAAAGAAGGCTGCGATAGACTTGATCGTAAACGTGATAAACGTTGCCGATGTGAAAGCTGAGATAGTAAGTCATGTAGATAATCAAATCGTTGGCGAATGGATAAACCTCGCTGCTAATGTTACTGAAAACATTGGTAACGTACCAGTAAACCAGGTTCGTTTCGAATACAAAGTGAACAACACCTGGACTGAAATTGCCACAGTTGCTTCCGCGCCTGCTTCTAACGTGAAATTCCACCTCTACAGAAAAGACATTCCCGCTTACGATGGACTTCCCTTCGTGCCGGGCGTGCATTTGTATGCAAATGGTGACCTCGTTTCCGAAATGGCCTGGAATGCCGCTCACGAATGTTGGGAGTATACTGCCAACCTTACTCAGGGTGGTTATAACTTCCAGTATCGTCTTGATCTGAACGATGATGGTGTCATCAGCAGTCTCGACCTCGATGTAGCCAATCTGCTGGGTACCACTTACATCATCAATGATCCCAATGGATTTACCAATTTCACAGTGACTCCTTGGGTAACTCCTCTGAATACCGAAACAATCGCCGCTGGTATCTATGAATTCCGCGCTCTGCCTCTGGCAACCAATGGAAGCGTCCTCTTCAATCAGGTAGCTCCCTCTCGCTGGATTCATATCGATAATAACGCTCCCAATACTGCAATAACAGTCATTGGTGGTGTGCAGCGCATTCGTCCCATGATAGATCCCATTACCATAACCGCAGACGTGAACGAACTGCTGGTGGCAGTGGACGATATCGTGGAAGTGATGTATCAGTATTCTTCTCAGCCTGCTGCTGCTCCTGTCCGTCGCTGGGTTCAGTTCGGAACTCAAGTGAACATGGGTGGAAACTATCAGCAAGCAAACTGGGTTGCTCCTACCCCGTTGACCGACCTTGTGGACAACGATAACGATGGTCTGGTGGATGAAGCTGACGAAGCCGACGCTACCTACTATCTGCGTGCCGTAGCTCGCGACAAGGCTGGTAACTACTTCACCTCGAACATCTATACCCTGTTCGTGGATGGCAGTGCTCCTCAGATGTTGGTCGATAATATCAATGGCGTGCATATGAATGCCACCAACAACATCTTTGTGATACCTGCTGCTGGTGAAGTTACGGTCACTGCAAACAACATCACTCCCGCAAACTTCGATAACCCCATGATGGTGCATTTCGAATACAGCTACAAAGCCTCTGTTAGTTCTCCCGTTTGGGGCGGCTGGCAGCACTTTGACGTGAACAACCAATGGATCCCAGTAACTGGCGGTTCTGCTTCTCAGGTTCTTCCCTACGTGGCTGAAGGATACTACAGATTCAGAGCTACAGCAAAGGATGCCCTTGGCAATATCGATGCCGCTGCACCTATCACCTATGTTGTCTTTGACGACCAGCTTGGATCCAATGCTCACATCACAATGGTCGGCACACGTCCGATCGTTTCAGGTCAGTATGCCTTTGCTCAGGCGATGGTAAACTACAATGGAACCATTCAAGCCGTTATTGACACACCTGCCGACGTAAATACTCTTACCTTCGAATGGGCTACCTCGGTGAACGGACCCTGGATGAATATCAATACAGTGGCAACCGGTGGTCAGGCAAATATTGCCACCAACTGGAATCCTCCCGTATTGGGCCGCGCTCCGTATCTCTATCTGAGAGTAGTCGCTCAAGATGTAAACGGCAACAACCAATCTGAACAGATCGTAAAGCTGTACCTGGATACCACTGCCCCCGGCGCAGTAGTGAATCAGATGACTCACTCCGTGGTCGATGGCTACAAGTGGCTGAATAACTCAGCAGCGGTAGCCCTGAATCTGGGTTACACGAACCTGCCTGAGGTCGATCTGGTCGATGTAGCCGCCGCAACAGTCAAAATCATCAATGTTGCGACCGGCCTTACCATCAATGAAACCTATACCAATGTAAACGAAGCTTCAGTGAATTTCACCTTCAGTGCTGCCGACATGGCTACCCTGACTGATGGAATCTACAGGCTGGAAATCGTACTTGCGGACTTTGCCGGCAATACCGCCACAATTCTGCCTGCTGATTACCAAGCTCTGTATATAGACACCCAGGCTCCCGCCGGACTGGCCATGGTTTCAACCAGCCATCCGAATTACATTGCTGTATATAGCGACAATACAATCAACTTCGAAATTAGCTATAATGATCTGATCGGCATCGCTCCAACCGGAGACATGACCGCTACCTTCACTTATCAGAATGTAAGCCAGACAATCTCTACTTACACTTTGGATACTGTGAATAATAAGATCAACTTCACCTGGGATCCATCCACCGCCTTTGAACAATTCATCGTCAATGGCGAAATGAATATCCTGGTGAGTGCAGAAGTTAAAGTAAAAGACCTGCTGGATAACGAAGCTACAGTTCCCAATACTGCAAACTTCTTCACTCTTACCTATGGTATTCCCGGAGTCACCAGGCTGATGGCCGTAACCGACGTGGTAAATGGAAACCGCGCTCTGCACTATGTAAACTGGAACCTGCCCACCCCGCAAGTGGCTGAAATGGTTGGTACTAATCATACCGCCAATGCCGCACCGCTTGAGCTGTTCGCTTACGTTCCTCACTTGAGCGAGATTCCCACCAGCGTTGATTTCTCCTTCAGATTACTGGGAACCCAAAACTGGACCCCGATCGCAACTGATATCAATGGCGAGATGTGGAACTTCATCGATCCGAGCTTCCTGGCTCAGTATCAGCGTCAATACTCCGTGAACTGGGATATTGCTTCCCTGATCGGAGGTGTGTACGAAGTTCAGATCACCAGCCACTATCCAGTTGCCAACAGCAATTCCGTGGCTATCGTGAACATCTACAACGGAACCATCGTTCCTCAAGTAGCTGTGCCTACAATGGTGAACGGTGCTGTCCAAAGAGGTGAAACCTATTCAGTTAGCACACCAAGCTTCACCGGAAATATGGACTTCCTCAGTCAGGTAAGCTACCAATACCGCTACGTTAATGTAGAAAACAACGTTGTGAGCCCCGTCTCCCAATGGATGAACTTCGGCGACGTTAACGGCAATGCCCCTACTGCCTGGATTTCAGAGCCATATAGCTTTGATTGGACAGTGTATCCCTATTACCTGTACAATAACACCATCCAGATCGTGGCCTTTGCCAAAGACAAGTGGGGAACTGAAACTCCCATAACGTCCATACTGAGTGCAAATGCCTATACCCTTGCCCGGATTATCGACACCCAAGCTCCCGATGCAGCTATCAGCTACACCTGGCTTGGTCAGAATAATCCTGCATGGGTTAGCGGATTGGTTAATCCTAATCTGGCAATCAAGGCAACCATTACCAGCGATATCATGCTTGGCGATCTGGCCAGCGTGGAATTCAAGTTCAACGGCGCTGTAATCGGCACCGTAAATGCTCCGCTGCAGAATAACATCGCTATGCTGAATTGGAATGGTCTGCCTGCTGATGCAGCTACCACAACCGGTATTCTGCAAGTAGTAACCTACGACGTTTATGGAAACATGAACGATTCCGCTACTCATACTCTGAACATCGATAACGTGCTGCCTACGGCCAACCTTGTGCTTCCTGCCAATGTTGACCGCGGTACAGAACTGGTGCTGAATGCCAACGCCGCTGATGCTCCTGCCGGAATCCTGAACGTGGAATTTACCTATGCTCAGAACCCCGTGCCAGCTCAGCCTTGGAATTCAATAGCTACCGTGAATGTAGCTCCCTGGACATACGAGTGGACAGTTCCCGCCAATCTGGAATTTGGTGCCACCTACACGGTGCAAGCCAAGATCACAGACTTGGTTGGAAACGTATATACCACCACCAGCGAGTTCACCGTAACCGATCCTGAAACACCGATGCAGATACTTTCTGTTGCCGGTCATGCTCCCGTAAATAATATCATCCCCGTTCGCCTGCACGACGATGTGACCATCGAAACCGCAGTGAACGACGTGAATATCATGCGCGTGGAATACGTGATCCGCAATAGCGATACTGCTCCGTGGACACATCTGGAATATGCCGATGTGGTCGCCGGACGTGCCGACATCGTTCTCAGTGACATCCTTCCTGATTTCGCTGCCGGAAACTGGACTCTCGGCGTCCGTGCCCGTGAAGCAAGAGAAACCCTTGGTAATATCTCCGCTTCAGTGCAGGTGACCCTGGATCACAGTCTGACCATAGGCCAGATTGTCTCGATGCCAGCCAATAACGGTTTCTTCAATGGTGACACCTTCACCGTGAACTTCGCAGTAACCACGGATGATGAGCTAGATGCCAGCAGCATTGCCCTCGAATACCGCGTAATCGGAATCGACGGTGCAAATGACTGGCATACTCCTGTTATCACAAGCTCCAACCTTGACAGAACTGGTGCCAATACCTACGTTGCCACCTTCACCGGAGTCGAGATCTATCATACTCCTGCCAGCTTGCTGAACGGAATGATGGACTTCAGATTCAGCGTGGCTGACAAGGCTGAAGAAACCCCCAATACCACCAACACCGTTGTCACCAACGTGATGTACGACACCACTGATCCTGAAGTTATCTTTACCGGAATCACTGGCACTGGCGTCACTGAGATTGCTGGCAACTACAATATCCAGCTTGGCTCCACTGCCACCGTGAACGGAAATGCCTGGGATGTCCTTTATGGACAGATTACTCAAGTTGCTTCCGGAATGGAAAAAGTAGAAT
>ERZ795031.3206-NODE-3206-length-14756-cov-19.205700_pt1 | contig 14756 bp, 16 predicted proteins | sample MGYA00375123_ERZ795031 | MGnify/ENA primary metagenome ERZ795031 (study PRJEB30166, sample SAMN05720159) | activated sludge metagenome | isolation source: anaerobic digester from wastewater treatment plant | place: USA | collected 2015-04-21 ... | reverse complement strand
GAATTTAAGTATGTCATACTACTTCTGTTATATATGTGAGAATAAAATCTATGAGGATGAATTTCCCATAGAAAGTGTAGACTTAAATGATGTTACACAGATAGTTTGTTTTAATTGTTTAAATAATAGAAAACATATGTTTTTACAAGAAGTAAAAGATATTATATTCCGTAAGGAAAGATCATATAAGTATTATGATAGATTTAACTATAATATTTATAAAAAAGCTTTGCGTAGAAAACAGTTAATACCAAAGCCTTGTACTGTTTGTGGGACAACGAAAGATATTTGTGGACACCATTATAACTATAAACACCCATTTAAAGTTATTTGGTTGTGTAACAGTTGTCACATAAAATTACATTTCTGTATAAAACGAATAGAATCTTATTATATAGAAAACAGAGCGTTTAACTTATGGTTATAGTTTTTAGTTAAAATGTTTATTATAGGCTTTTTATTAAATGTATATGGTTATACGGGTTATGTGAACAAAAACGAACGTGGTGCATTTAACACGGTTAAAATGGTCATTAAATAATGGTTCTAATGGGAACATTTCTATAACATAAACTGTTATTGAAAGGATTAAGATGCGCCCGATTAAATACCACCCGAACAACCCCCCGACAATAGCTATTATAGGTAAAGCTCCTGGGACTAATGAAATGCGAGTTGGTCAACCTTTTATTGGTCCTGAAGGTCAATATATGAATAAGCTACTGAATAGTGCAGGGCTTAATAGATTTGAATGCTTTATTTCATATACTGTACAGGAACAACCACCACGTAATGACTATCATCTGTTACGTCAGGAACAGCTAGACTTTGGTAGAAAAGAACTTATCGAAGATTTAACACATTATCGAGATTTAGGACTTACAACTGTTATAGCGGTTGGCGTAGAAGCAATGTTACTATTGACAGAAAAAGCTAAAATTCATCAATATCGTGGTACAGCACTTCCTTGTACGCTTGTTCCAGGATTAAAAGTTTATTCAACTATTGATCCGGGAAATATTCTTCGTGGTGAGGGTAAGTACGAGCCTATCTTTATTCTAGACGTTAAGAAAGCAATAGCTGACTCAAAAACAGCAGAAATAACTTATCCATACCGTAACATTCAGATAATTTCTACAGAACAAGAAGCAGTTTTCCAGCTATCTTTAGTAACCAATATAGATACCCCAGTTGTAATAGACATAGAAACTGCTGGACCGAAAATGACTGCTTTTGGGTGGGCCATCTCGCCTCACCAAGCTTACGTTCTCGATTCAAAAATTCTAGAAAATCCTACTGTTCTGAATTACTTAGGTCGTTTCGCTTCATCCAGCACACCGAAAATTTTTCATAACGCTCTTTTTGATGTTTTCCACGGAGCATACTATTATCAGATACTTTATAAGAACATTGACTTTGATACGATGATTGCACAGCATTCAGCTTATCCCACGTTGCCTAAGTCATTAGGTTTTTGTGCTTCTATTTATACCAATGAGCCTTATTGGAAAGAAGAAGGCAAAGAAGCGATGGAAGAGTTAAAACGTGGAATCCTTTCTTGGGATAAGCTCTACATCTACAACGGCAAAGACTGCTGCTTGACGTATGAGATTTACATAGCACTTAAACAAGAATTAACTGATTGGGATGTATGGGAAGTCTTTAACGAACGCATGGCAATGCTACCTGCTTGTTTATATGCACAGATGCGTGGTTTGTTGCTGGATAAGGAAGCTTGTGAAGAATTAGCACAAAAGAATGAGAAAGCAATAGACACTCTTGAGTATATAAAAGAACAAGTCATAGGTGATATTAATATTCGCTCGTCTAAACAGTTGTCCGAGCTTATCTATGGTCAGTGGGGTATGCCAGTACATAAGAAAGGAGGAAAAGTAACTACAGAAGAAAAGAAGTTGCATATGATGCTTCGCTATCCTACACCTTATTCCGCTGCGTTAGGGCTAATCCTTGAGTTGAAAGAACGCTATAAACTACGGGATTTCTACAACATAAAAACAGATGAAGATGGTAGAGTTCGTTGTTCAATGAAGATTACCGGAACATATACAGGAAGGCTTGCTACCTCAGCTAGTATAACTGGGTCAGGAATGAATTTACAGAATATTCCTAAGAGCGTTCGTATTATCTATAAAGCTGATCCCGGTAAGATTCTATGCCAGTGTGACCTTTCGCAGTCCGAAGCCAGAATTGTAGCCGCACTTTGTGGAGACGTTGAATGGTTGAAGGCGTTCGATGAACGTGACCTCCATAAAGAAGTTGCTGCTTTTTTGTACGGAATACCGCTGGAAAAAGTACAAAAAGAGACACACCGTCTTATCGCAAAGCGTGTTGCTCACGGTACACACTATGGAATGGGTTATATGCTTCTTTCAGAGATTATTGAATGTCCTCCAAAAGAAGCAAAACGTCTGCGAGAGAAATACATTGAGTTACGTAATGGCATAAAAACTTGGCATACCAGAGTAAAGCAACAAATTCGAGAAAAGCGCTTCATACGCACGCCTTTTGGAGTCGTAATTCAGTTCTTCGGTCCTATCGGGAATCTCTATGACACGGATGATGATGCCGCAGTTGGAAAGATCATGCGGGAAGCTGTAGCTGCTGAACCACAGTCAACATCCGTTTCCTACATCAATCGTGGGATTATTAAATGCTTTGAGGTAATTCCTGAGTTTGACTTTCTACTCCAAGTCCACGATTCAATCCTATTCCAGGTAAATGATGATCTAGAAACCTTGCAGCGTGTTCTTCCACAGATAAAGGAGTTAATTGAAGTACCGTTAACCGTAAATAACATTACTTTTTCTATTCCATTAAATTTTGAAATAGGTTATAATTGGGGAAACATGACTGAGATGAAATCTCTCAACGAACTTGAAACCGCTTACAAGGAATTAAAAAAATGAATATAACTGGTATACCTCTTTGTTCGTTCTTAGAAGATTATCTTCAATATACTCAGGGGAATGAAACACCAGAAATAATGCATTTATGGGTAGGATTAACTACACTTGCAGGAGCAGCAGAAAAGCGTTTATGGCTTGATCGAGGTTTCTTTCGTATCTATATGAATCTTTACACCATCTTAGTTGCACCTGCTGGAGTTTGTGCAAAGTCTACCTCGATGGATTTAGGAAGTAAGTTGCTTAAGGAAGCTGGTTACAAGGTGTTGGAAGGATCGGTACTGAAAGAAAAGATAATTCTTGAGATGCAGGATGCTTTAAAAGAAGTACCTGTTGATAAGGATACTACGTTTCCTCATTGTAGTGTTACATTTGTCAGCGACGAGCTAAATGTACTACTTTCGAGCGGAACAGAGATGGTTAAGTTTCTGGTAGATATGTGGGGGAAAGATGATCTTTATACCTACAAGACAAAGAATAGCGGAGTAAACGAGTTATCATATCCTTTCTTTAATTTCGTAGGGGCAGCAGTTCCTCAGTGGTTTGGTCCCTCGCTTGCCTCTGATATGGCTGCTACTGGTTTTCTTGCTCGTTGTGTTTTCGTTTATGAGGAAAAGAAGCGAGGTAAGTTTCCTAATCCAGTAGTTACTGCTGATCAGCAAAGAGCTAGAGAACGTTGCTTACAGCATTTACTTTCGATGGTTAACGGTTTTGGTCCATTAAAAGTTTCAAAGGAATTTGAAAAGATGTTTCAAGACTGGTATATGCAACAGGACGTTCTACCTTCAGAAGATTATCGAATAGCTAGCTATCTGGAGAGAAGAACTAAAGTACATATTTTAAAGGTAGCTAGTTTGTTGGCCCTTGGCGATAGGCGTTATGAACTATTGCCGGTAGACTTTCAGAGAGCTTTAGCTATATTTGCTGCAACAGAGAAAAAACTTCGTACAGCTTTTATAATTGCTGGAGGAAATAGACTGGCCCCTCATATACAGCGTGTAAAAGCTATTATAGATTCTCAGCAGGGAAAGGTTAGAGTAGCCGAGCTTTACAAAGCTATGCACACTGAACTTGATCCTACTGAGTTTAAAACAGTTTTACAGATGTTGATTGAAACAGAGTTTGCCGAAGTAAGACAAGAAGGACCGGCAAAATTACCTTATATCATAAGACTATAGGAGGATAGCATGTCTAAGGAGCGCATAGTAGGTTTTAGAGTATCAGACGTTTTGTATGAAAAGCTACATGAAAAAGCAATACAGCAACAGACTTCAATCAGTGAAATTCTACGTGGAATAATTATGGATAATCTTGATCTGTCTTTCCAGTATTCGCAATGGGAGATACACGCATGGAACCTGTTTAATACTAATGCTGACCAGGTGAAATATGCATTAAGGGCATCTAAGGTGCCAGAACAGTTCTTTTCGTTAATGGCAAAGTGGTCGAAAGACACAAAGATCAGTATTATAGCACATCCACAGCTAGTATTGATAGATTTTAACTATAAGGGTAAGTCATACTTAATACAGGAATCACGCATCCTGCCGAAGATACAAGTGATACAGTCGATTGTGGATCAGTTGCAGGAGCAGATAGCAGCGGAGGTGGAACGTGAAGCGGAGAGTCTATGTAACGGGGCCTTTGGAGGGAATATTTCCTCAGCAGGTGAAAAACAATCGGACGAATCTGGATCTGATTTGCAGGAGAGTTCTAGTAGCGAAGGACATTCCGGTGTGTCCGGCTCTGATGAGTCAGGAGTGGATTAAAGACCCACGTTTGTCGAAGGACATTAACTGGTGGGTTGCTAATGTATTTAGCGAGTTTATGAAAGACTGCGTTATATTTTGTTATATACCTGACTTTGCAGGTGTAACTACGCAGCGAATGGAAGCTGAAAAACAGCTTTGGCGTGATATGGGCAACAGTAAGTTTATTATCGCTGATAGGATAATAGACTATCTTCTCAACTTGGAGAGCCGTTATGACATACGATGACGTTGTAAGACTTTTCAATTCGGATGATAAGTATGTAACTTATCTGGCGAAGCGGTTTTTAGTACCGCTTTCGCTGGATGACATTGCAATATCAGAAGGACTTCCTGCGGGTGCTTTTCATCGGTTGTTTGTTGACTTCCCTGAGTATGAACAAAAGTTTAATAGCAAAGTGATCGAGGAAGATGAAAACGCAAAAGACATGTTTTTACGTCAGGCGTCTTCTAATGCTTTACGAAAACTCGCAGATATTATCGCTGATCCTGAAGAAACGGACAACAAAGACATTATCCAAGCCTGTCGAGCTATCCTCACTTATCGTCCTACGGGTAAAAAACCTGATGTCGAACATCCTCTTGATTCCATTTTTAAAGACCTGGTAAAAGAGGGGGATGGGCAATGACACACAAACACAAAAGAGGGTTCTCGAAGCTTCTAAGCTGCTTTTCCAACGTTACGGAGATGATTTCGTACAATGGGCCTTAGAAACTATTGATTTTTCCGGGCTTAGGTTTAACTTCCTTACTGATCAACAAGTTGAGATCGCTCAATCCCTCCTAGAAACAAAAAATCTTTGTGTATCTGCCGGTGGTGGTATAGGCAAGTCTGCTGAAGCTGCCCTCCTTACAATCTGGTTTCTCTCCTGTCACCCACATGCTAAAGTTATTACGACGGCTCCTACAGGCAAACAGCTTAATGATGTTCTTTGGGGCGAGATAAGTTTCTGGCTCAAGCGTTACAAGTATAAAGATATATTTGAAAGTTATAAAGGAAGATTAGTAATAAAAGGTTTCTCAGAGTGGTATGCAGTAGCCCGCACAGTATCTAAAGATACTCGTCAGCTTAACGATACTCTTGCTGGTTTTCATGCACCTTATCTTTTGATTATCGTTGACGAAGCATGTTATGATGAAGAAACTGAAGTTTTAACTTTAGATGGCTGGAAACATTATCATGAAATAAATAATAATGATTTAGTGCTAACTAAAAACATAACTACTCATGCTACTGAATATAAGAAACCAACAGAATTACATATTAGTGATTATGAAGGTGATATGTATGAGTATGAATCTAAAACTTGTTCATTTAAAGTTACGCCTAACCATAATATGCTTTATAGAATACGTAAACCAAGACAAGATGAATATACAGAAATCAGAAGACAAGAGATACAAAAATTTGATATAACAAAGAAAAGTCGTTTTTATATGGATAGAGATGTTTTCTTTGTAGGTAACAAGCAGGATTGGATAGATATTCCTTCACTTGGTAAAGTTCCTACTACTTTATGGGCATCATTTCTTGGTTGGTATTTATCTGAAGGCTATGTCAATGCAGAAAGAAATACAATAGGTATTTCACAAACAGTTGGAGTTAATAGTTTTCACATCAAAGAAATACTAGAAAAACTTAACATAAAGTTTGGTGTTTATGAAAGAAACAATATAGAAGAGTTTTACATAAACTCAACAGTTTTAGCAACATATTTAGCAGAAACTTGTGGTAGTGACTTCAATAATAAGTTCATACCTAATTATCTAAAGAATTGGCATAAAAGTATACAAACTTCATTTTTAGCATCATATCTACGCGGTGATGGCTATTCCCGTGAAAACGGAAGACATGTTATTTATACATCAAGCAAACAAATGGCAGATGATTTACAAGAAGTTGTTATAAAAACAGGCGGTTATGCTTCTATATCTAAACGTAATATAGCAGGAAGAACTACTTGGATAAAAGATCACTTTGCAACATCTAGTGTTGATGGCTTTATAGTATATATTTCAAAGTATGATAATCCACCATTTATATCTGTAAGACAAAATAACATTAATAAAGTCTATTATAGAGGAAAAGTTTGGTGTTTAACTGTTCCTCCCCATCATTCTATGTATATGCGCCGAAAAGGACAATGTTTTTGGGGATCTAATAGTGGTGTTCCCGACCCTGTTTTTACTGCTCTTGACGGTGCAATGACAGATGACCGCGCAATGATATTGCTTATCTCTAATCCGGTATCAACTGCTGGTTATTATTATGATACAATCTCTGATCCTGATGGAAAGGGTAAAAACTGGGGTGTTAAATATTTTGATTCACGAAAGTCACCATTAGTTGATAAGAGCTTTGAAGAACGTATTATAGCACGTTACGGCAAAGAATCTCCTATGTATCGTGCTAAGGTTATGGGCCTTCCTATTCAAGCATCTGATGCATTCGTCATAACTCCAGAAGAATACGATAAGCTTGTTAGAACTAATCGTGAGTTTCTGCACGGGCGTCTTATCCTGTCTGTTGACGTTGGAGGTCGTGGAGAAGACCCGTCAATTATTTTGCATCGTAGTGGTAACTCTTTGATCAAATGGGATGAGATTCCTACTAATGATACCGTCTTCTTGGTACAAGAGGTTGAGCGTCTTGCTACACAGGTCTACCACGGACGAGATGTTATAGCTATCGTCGATGCAGTTGGTATAGGAGCAGGAGTTTATGACTCACTTCTTTACAACAGAAAAGTTAACACGCTTGCCTTTATGGGGAGCGAAAAGGCTTTTCATGAGACAATGTACACTAAGAAGCGTGATGAAGGCTACCACAAGTTACACAAACAGATAAAAGATCTTCATTTCCCCGTAGCTCCGCCAGAAGAATTGAAAAAAGAGTTAGTTAATATCGAATTTGACTATGCTTCTGGTCTAATCCAGTTAAAACTTACCAAAAAAGACTTGGTCAAGCGTCTTGGTCACTCACCAAACTTTGCTGATGCGCTTATGATGAGTTGCGCTGTTGATAGCTTTGCTGTACAAAATAAAGGTATGTTTGTGCCAAGGAGCGCATCGGTATCAATGGCAACTATGTTGAGTAAAACACTTAATCCGAGCAAATATGGTAAATATGCAAAATTCTTTTAGCATTATGCAAGTTGCATTTTGCTTATGGAGAAACCAATGTTCGAGAATTTTTTCTCTAAAAAAGTAGATAAGCCAGCAAAGGCTACATTTCCGAGAACAAAACTTGCTTCTCTGCAAGGCTCGCGGCATGTATATGGTTCCCCAGGTATTGATGATGGCATGAAGGGATATCATAGCTCTACGCTGGAGCCTTTAACAGAACTTCTTGCTCCAACAGGCTTGCTCATTTATAACAAAATGAGGAAGAACGATCCTATTATCGGTGGACTGATGTTGTTGCTGTCTACCGTAGTTAGAAGAATGGATTGTTACATCGACGGTCCTAACGCAAAAACCGTTACCGAAATCCTAGATCAGATGAGTACACCTTTCACACAGATTCTCGATGAAATATCTAGTGCATTTACCTATGGCTATTATCTAGGAGAAAAAATCTGGCAGATGAAAAGTGGCACAATGTTGCTTACTGACATTGAACCCAGGCTTCAGTCTACAATAGATTCTATTAATGATGACTTTGGTCTTGTTAATCAGATGTCAGCAGGCGGTCCGTATAGTACGCCTTACGAAAAAACTCTTCATGTTGTGCTAATGAGCGAGAATCGTTCTCCATTTGGCATCTCTATGCTACGACATCTCTACAAACCATATTATTATAAGATTTCTATTGAGGCCGCGGAAGCTCTTGCCATTGATCGTGACCTGGGTGGATTGCCAGTTCTTAGAGCACCGGAAGGATTCGATTTTACTGCGGCTGATTCTGGTTCGCCTAATTATGATGCTAACGTAGCTGCTACACTAGAATGGGCAATTCAGCTAGTTTCATCTGTTCGACGTGATCAACAGCAGGGTGTAGTTATTCCTGCCGGATGGGAACTTACCATACTTCGTGGTGAAAATCGTGCATCTGTTCCTACGTCTGACATAATTGCTCGTTACAATACTGAGATGGCTACAGGTATACTAGCTAATTTCCTTTCCCTTGGAGCTTTTGCTACAACAAATAACTCAAACTCACAAATGCACGTCACTAATTTCTTGGGTGCTTGTGATGCTTACGCAAAAAACATTGCTGATGCTTTCCAGAAACAGGTAATCTACGATATCTGTCGTTACAACAGAATAGGTAAAGAGCCAACAATACAGTTTGCTATAAAGAATTATAACTCTTTACGAGATGTAGGAACGTTTCTTTCAAGCCTTATCGAAAAAGGTGCCGTACAACCTACTGAATCCATAGAAAAAGCTATTCTTGCATTATCTAATCTTCCTTATAACAAAGAAGAGGCTGAAAAAGCTAAGGAAGAAGCAGAAAAGAAAGCAAAAGCTATTGCGAAAAAACCGGCTGTTGATGAAGGAGGCGAAGATGCCTAATGTAATTCGTGCTTCAACTATACCTGAATATGTCTATGATGCTTACAACACGCAGTCAAAGCGTAGAGGCTTTCCTGCTTCTTACTTCTTGCTGGTAGATTCTACAGGCAATCGTAAGTTTCCGTTCCGTGATCCTAAGTCTGGTGCTATCCACTGTGGACTGCTTAGGGCCGCAATGTCTCGTGCTGGTCAATATAAGTATCAGGATGTAGAAGAAAGAGCTAGGAATATTTACGAAAAGAGTTGTAAAGAAAAGGAAAAAGAGTTTCATCTCAAATTGTCTGAGATGCGTGGCGAAGAAGTTTTTGGTATTGTATACGCTCCTGACGAGAAAGATGCTGACGGGGATGAAATGTCAGCCGAAGTTATTATGACTGCTTGCTACGAATATAATACTTTCTTCCGTAATACTATGTATAGGCATAAGATGCCGCTTAACGGTGATCAGGTAGTATTGCTTGAGAGTTATATTGCACCGATAGACATGAAAATAAATGATCTTGATGTTAAAGCTGGTTCTTGGCTACAGCGTTGGCAGATAAAAGACCCGTCACTTCAGGAACAGATCAAAAATGGTGAGATAGTGGGATTCTCTCTAGGGGGTTTTGTTATAATAGATGATGCGAGTAGTTCTGCCTGACTCTCCTCCATGTAATGTTATGGCCCCGGTTTACTGACTGGGGCTTTTCCTTTTTAATTGGACAAAACATTGACGAAAAAATGCTATTCAGTAAAATGGTAATGTGAGGATTGAAAAATGGCTAAAATAAAGAAACTCTTAGTGCAAGAAGTGTCTCTTGCAGCGTTCCCCAAGAACGGCAAAAAGTTTTTAATCGTAAAGGATTCTAACCAAGGAGGAATTACTATGGATCGTGTTCTGAAGCTCATGGCTTTTCTTTCTACGAAGTCGGCTGAGATTCCCGAAGTCGTAAAAGACGAGCTTAAGACCATCGCCAAAGATATTTCTACGGCTGATGTTCTGGATGTCTTCAAGGAGCTGTTCACTGGTTACATCGTTGAACAGAAGAAGGACGGTATCCAGCTCGTCGATACCAAGAAGTTCGACGTTCTGGAAAAGGATTCCTGGCTCAAGAAGCCCGATAAGGAACCTGAGATTCCGCAGGTTTTTAAGGATCGGATCGAGGCGCAGGAAAAGGAGCTGTCTGATCTTCGGATGGAAAGGTTCACCAAAGATGTTACTGCTAAAGTCGGCGATAAGCTCGTAAAGGACTTCCTGCCGCTTTATGGTAAGCTTTCCAAGGAAGAGACTGACAAGATTCTTGATGTGTTCGCTTTCATGAAGGACATTATCAATGAACTTGGAAAGGCACAGCTTGTTAACGGTAATCGGTATGCTGCCAAGGCTGCTGACCTTGAAGCTAAGATCGAGAAATACGCGAAAGAGCACGGTATGCCCGTTGTGGATGCTTACGCAGCTTATGCTAAGGAACATCCCGACGAGATGGCTGCTCTTGAGCAGTAAAGGAGGATTTTTAAATGGCTGCTAATGAAAAGGATATTCGTTGTACTTCCATCGTATCTGCGAATAACCTCGTAGGAGCTGAGCATTACGTTGTTACCTGGGCTGGTGCCAAGACAGCTAACAACACTCAGGTTCCTGCTGGTGTTGTTCGGAGGGGCAGGGCCAATAACCTGGCTTCTGAGATTATCTATCAGGGTTCTTGTATGGCCTATGTAACTATCGGCGCCAACGCTTCAGTTGCTGTTGGCACAAAGTTGTCTGCCGGTGCTAATGGGTGTTTTGAGATTTGTAATAACACCTTTGTTGCTGCGGTTTGCCTGGAGGCCAACAACACAGCCAATAACACGCACCTGCTTAATGTGCGCGTGCTGTAAGGAGGTGAATGATGCCTCATTGGTCTGATCAGATGGCTCCTACCTATATCGCTAATGTAGCGAATAGGTATATTGTGGATAAGCCGCTTACGGCGTTTGAAATCTTTCCTATGGTTAATACCAAGCGTCTGACCGGCTATATTGGAACTTACACCAAGGCTGACTGGCTTCGTATCGGAGAAGTTGACCTTTACAAACGTACTGGTGCAACTGAGTCCTTTGGCGATGATTATGCGGTGAGCAAGACCACATATAATGTGGAACAGTATTCCTTCCACAAAGACATCACCAGAGATGACATGAACGAGTTTGATAACCCGTTTGATCCTGTTAATGACTCTGTTGACTTTGTTATGTCCCGCATGGGCAGGGTTCTGTTGAAGCAGCTTATTGCTACCTTCTTCACTACTTCTGTTTGGGCAACAGATACTTCTCTTGCTTCGTATCTGTGGACTGACAAGACCGACAACCGGAGTGACCACGATCCTGTTGATCATATCATGGATGCTCATGAGGCAATCACCAAGGTTACTGGTTACAAGGCTAACAAGCTTATTCTTTCTTGGGATGCTTATAAAGCCCTCAAGACTAACACTCTCATCATGGACAGGATGAAGACTGTTACGGATAAGGTTGTTACCGCTGACATGCTGGCTAAGCTGTTTGAAGTGGATAAGCTCATTATTCTGGACTCTGTTAATGAGACAGGCACTGACTTCCTTACCACTAGTCGTGGCCTTCTTTGTTATACACCGTCCCGACCGAGCAAGTTCTCTCCTTCGGCTGGTTATCATATCAACTATACTGGTGGTGACATCGGCAGGCCGATTCGCACCCGTAAGATCCTTATGCCGGAACTTAACGATTCTGTCAGGATCGAAGCTGATATGTACCTTGACCAGCTTGTTCTTGCTACCGACCTCGGTGTTTATCTGTACGGTATGTGCTAACTCTGACCGGGAGAGAGGGAAACCTCTCTCCCACCTTTTAAAACTATGGCATTGACTGAAGATCAAATACTTCTTGAAGTTGGAAGTGAGGTTCTCGACGAACTCACTGACAAAGAAAAAACTTCGATCCTGAATAAGTATAGCTCAGGTGAGGAAAAACTTGCAGCGATGAAGGTTTTCTACCTGGCTGCTTTGAAATACAAGCCTACTTATAAGATGGGATCAGCTTACGAGGAACTCTCTTCCAAGTATAAGAGGTATTGGGACATCTATTGTCATTTAGCTAAATCGCTAAGTGCTGGTGTAGTTACTGGTGGTTCACACAACAATAACTACAGTAATAATGTTAGCGCAAATAATAGTGTTGAAGTGGATAGGTGGAAATGGCCAGGACAAATTCTATAATTACTATTGCTTCCCGCAATAAGTCATACAACGGTACACATGGTAATTCTACGTCTAACAACTATGCTGCGTGGATACAAGAAGGTATAAACGCAGAATCAGTATCTAGTGTTTTTGGCGGCTCAATCGAGAACATTGATAGAGCAAGAGGACTAGCGATTCTTTTTGAGGATGTTAATCTCACCAACTGTTATATGACTTATAACAACAGTAATTATGAGATTATGAAATATGCCAAAATCCTTCATCTGAACGGGACTGTTAGACAGGTAGAATTTATCTATGGTTAAAGATATTCGCCAACTCTCTTCTGACATAAATAGAAGGTTACGCGAAATTTCTCATCGTGAAGCCTGTAAAATAGTCGATGAAACTATAGATGCTATGGATGACGCTATTCCGGTCGATACATGGCGTTTAATAGATAGTGGATTTGGTTATGTAGATGGAGATTTAGTAAAAGTATCTGATCAGGGGCGTAGTCACAACAGATTGCCTATTGTGCAGCCTCCAAATCCTACTGCCTATAGTGGAGCTGATTTTCACCATGAGCTAACAATAAAATACCATACGCCTAAGCCTAGCAAAAGGTACGGGATTTTTGATTATGCTCCTTATGTTTTAGAAGGAAGGGAAGGTGTTACACGCTTTGTAAGAACAGCACGTTTTTATTCTCGTCGTGCTATAGCTATAAAAGCGATAGCATCTAATCCTAAAATAACAAGAGCAAAGGTACAAGCGTCTATAAGAGCTGGTTTGCAAAGAGGTCTTACTAGAGTTGGTAGAAGCATAGCTGATGAGTTAGGGAGCCTATAATGGACGAAACAATACTTGCTTATATAGCAGATCAGACATCTCTTGTCGCAGACGAGGATCTTTTCATTGATGAGTCTGCCGCAGAGGATCGTAACTATGTTTTAGTCAAGTCAATGCAGTCGAGGTCGATGTTTACCGGCATACAGATATTTGACACGACTATTATTATATGTGATGTTGTTTATGATACTGCTAGAAGCAGGGCAGCAACATTGGAAGCTTTGTTTGACGGAAAAAGAGGCATTTCAGGTAGTTCTTGGGGGACTATTGGTGATGTAGTCGGTCGCTATGAAGGAACTGACACGATGAAACGAACTGTCTACACAGTAACGTGTAAGATCGGAAAACAGGAGGATTAAATTATGGGATTCGAACTCGGCCCTTGCCAGATTCTCTACGGTAACGTTGGAGCTGCTATGAACAACATGGTGGACTTGGGCAAGACCTATGGTGGAGTAACTCTTTCCATCGAGGAGTCTAAGCAGCAGCTTAAGTCTGACCAGTTGGGCGAAACTCCCGAAGATGAGAGTATCACTGGCCGTACAGTGAAGATTACAGCGTCTCTTGCTGACATAAGCCTTAACTCATTTGCAGTTATTACCAATACTACAGTCAGTGGTACTGGTAACAATGCTTATGTTCATGTAGGGTCTGGTGCTGGTACTTCGCTAATGACAGCTTCAAAGAAATTCGTTTTGAAGCCGTATGAAAATGGTGCACCTTCAAACAACGCTTTACGTTATATTACGTTGTATAAAGGTGGTATATCTTCAGCAGTTGAAGCAGTTTATGACTCTTCAACACAGCGCGTCCTTAAGTTTGAGGTTATAGGTTATCCCTATAACAACGCTAACAATGCGATTGTTGCTTTTGGCAACTCTAACATTGCTTAAGGAGCTTAGTTGTAATGATTAACTTTGGCCCGGCGACCATAACTTGGGAAAGCACTAACCAGCTTGTAAATGGCGACTTTGAGTTGTGGTCGTCGGGTAACAACCCTAATAATTGGACACGTGCAGGTAATATCGTTGCTATACAAAATAATTCGGCTTATTCTGGTAATTATTCCTGTGCATTGTATCAAACTAACAATCAAAGTAATCAAGCTATCTCACAATACTTCAACAATGCCACAAAACCTATGTCATATTGGTATAATAGAAAAGTAACTGGACGCATGTATGCTAAAGGGCCATCTAATAACTTTTATATGCAAGTATTCTACTCTGGTAATAATACAGGAGGCGGTTATACAGCAAACTTAGTTGGCAATAATACATGGCAACAACTTACTTGTAACATGACATTCAATAATAATGCTAGTGCAGCATGTATTTATATTCAATTTGTTGGTGATGATAATAATACTGTACAAATAGATAAAGTGGAAGTGGTAGAAGGCCCCTACACCCTAGGCAAAACCTTCGGCGGCGGTTCTCTCCAACTCTACTACCACAACTCTATTGGAATGTATACAAAAAATCTTTCCTCCTTAATCTACGGCGGGGAAGGTGTTT
>ERZ795031.3201-NODE-3201-length-14773-cov-5.135548_pt1 | contig 14773 bp, 19 predicted proteins | sample MGYA00375123_ERZ795031 | MGnify/ENA primary metagenome ERZ795031 (study PRJEB30166, sample SAMN05720159) | activated sludge metagenome | isolation source: anaerobic digester from wastewater treatment plant | place: USA | collected 2015-04-21 ... | reverse complement strand
ATTCCAGCAGCACATCCACCATCGCGGCGTTTGGCTGGAGTTCGTGCCGGCGCAGACGATCCAGCAGCGACTCCATCTTGTGTGTCAGTTCTGCCACATCCGTAAAGCCAAAAGTTGCCGCGCCACCTTTGACAGAGTGCGCACAACGAAATATTCCGTTCAACTCTTCATCATCAGCGGTTTCCAGTTGAAGGTTCAGGAGCATTTGCTCCATCAAATCAAGATTCTCACCCGCTTCTTCAAAGAAGATTTGGTAGAACTGACTCAGATCAATGTCGCCACCAGGGCCACTTTCGTGATGCGTCTCAGCCATGCAGGCCTCCTAAACTTTTTTCTGTTGCGCCACGCCGGCGCTTTATCGAATGACTTTCTTGATGACGTCCAACAGCCGAGCCGGGTCAAATGGCTTGACCAACCAACCCGTTGCCCCTGCGGCACGTCCGGCCTGCTTCATCAAGTCACTGGATTCCGTCGTGAGCATCAAAATAGGTGTGCTCTTAAACTGAGGATGATCGCGCAACTTACGCGTCAGCCCCAGGCCATCAAGACGGGGCATATTCTGGTCCGTCAAAACCAGATCAAACGACTGCGACATAGCCTTCTCGTAAGCGTCCTGCCCATCTACCGCTTCCACCACCTGATATCCAGCCCCAGTCAACGTGAAAGAGACCATTTTGCGCATTGATGGCGAGTCATCAACAGCGAGAATTACAGACATTTAGAACTCCATCTCATTCAAATTGAGGTTGCGAAAATCATCAAAAAAGCTCAATTGAGCCGGCATCCATCTCATCCTGGGTGACTGGATTGGGGCGCTCAGGGACCTCTTCGACAAAAGGAACCGCCTCACCATCTTCAGACCCCATAGATTCAGACGCCAGCCTGTATGCGCATCCCTGCAGTATCTTGGAAGTGTGCGTAATGAGTTGTGACGCCATATCCTGGAACTGCAACTCAGTCACCGCTGCGCGCAACGTGCTACGCACACTATCCAACTCGGCAGAACTGACAAGCTCGGGATCGGCGAGACTGGCACTCGCAGATGTAAATCGCTCCATGAGGTTTTCCATGGCATGCGCAAGCAATCCATCCAGACGGGTCAGGTCATGCACAACGACCAACAAGGAGTCCTGAACCTCAGCAACGAGCATGACTGGCATCTGCACCGAAGGTGCAGATGGCGTTGTCAAAGATGATTCCATTGTCATGCGTCCCAGAAATTCACATATATCCCAAACATTTCATCCGGTGCAAAGTGCGCTCGCCACAAGATTAGCAGGAAACTTCAGCCTTGTCGAAAAAACACCCGTTGAATTGGCCAACTTCCGCCAAGCATATTGGAATCCAGATTCAGCACGGTCCATAATTCTCGCGATGATAGCTTCGAACGCATCCCCAGGATTCAAAGAATTGCCGCTGCGAATTCTGCATTTGGAAGATTCGCGTCTGGACCACGAATTGGTATGCCGTGAACTCGCCAAAGGTGGAACGCCATTTGTCATAGAGCGCGTTGAAACATTGCCTGAATTCGTGTCAGTCACATCACAACGCACATTTGACGTCGTCCTGGCTGATTTCCGGCTGCCCGGTTTCACCGCGCTCGATGCGTGGAACGCCATTTCCAGCCACAACCCTCACCTACCGTTCATCCTGCTTTCCGGGGCCATCGGTGAGGCAGCAGCGGTCAACGCCATTCAAACAGGCGTCAGCGACTATCTGCACAAAGACGAATTGAGCAAACTCTGGCGGGTAATATTGCGCGCACTGGAGGTGAGTCAAGTCAAAGTAGCAGAGGAAAAGGCCAATCGGGAGCTGAAGCTCTCAGAAAAGCGCCTGGCCCAATTCGCAGAGCATCTGCAGTCAACCATCGAAAACGAGCGCGCCGACATTGCACGTGAAATCCATGATGACATTGGCGGAGCCCTGGCAGCGGTCAAACTGGACTTGGCATGGCTGTCCCGACACACCACAGCCGGCGAGGCGCGAGGGCACATCGACACTGCCCAGGAAATGCTCCAGCACGCACTGGGCGCAAGCCAGCGCATCATGATGAACTTGCGTCCCGCCATACTTGATCAGGGGCTGTACCCGGCACTCCAGTGGCTGGTGAGAAACTTCGAAAAACGTACGGGCATCCACTCAACCATGGCGATCAACCATGAAGCCCTCAAACTGGAAAGAGCTGTGGAACTGGCTGCCTACCGCACTACGCAAGAGGCCCTGACCAACATCTCCAAACATGCCGACTGCACTGCCGTCAGGATCGAACTATCCGATGCCGAAGGGGTTTTGACCATTGATATTTCGGACAACGGCAAAGGCATTTCGAGTCCCGACCGTGAAAAGCCCAAGGCCTTTGGTCTTCGGGGACTGCAGGAACGCGCAAAAAGCGTCGGCGGCTGGCTCGACATCAGCTCAACCCCCGGCAAAGGCACGTCCATCATCCTGTCCGTGCCCCTGGCCGGCAACACACCGCAACATGAAGAGGAACAGTTCCAGTGATACGCGTCGTACTGTGCGATGACCACGCGATGGTCCGAAGGGGGATCCGCGACACGCTGTCCGAAGCGGTCGACATCCAGATCACGGGAGAATCCGCAAGCTACACGGAAGTTCGGGAAGTGCTGCGCAGTACACCCTGCGATGTACTGGTCCTCGACCTGAATCTGCCGGGGCGCGGCGGCATGGAAGTACTTGCCAGCCTGCGCGAATCCGATTCTCCCGTTCGGGTACTGATCGTTTCCATGTTTGCCGAAGACCAGTACGCCATCCGGTGCCTGCGCGCTGGTGCGCATGGCTACCTCAACAAGGCTGGCGATCCTGCGGACCTCATCAACGCAGTACGGGCTATCGCCCAGGGCCGTAAATTCGTGACACCCGCAGTGTCCGAATTGCTGGTGGACAGCCTTGCTACACCGGGTACGGAAGCGCTGCACTCCACACTGTCCGAGCGGGAAATGCAGACGCTGCTGAAAATTGCATCCGGCAAGAAGCTCTCCGACATTGCCGAAGAGTTGATGCTGAGCCCCAAGACAGTGAGCGTGTACCGATCCCGGTTGCTGGAAAAACTCAAACTGTCCAACAATGCCGAACTGACGGTGTACGCCATCAGAAATGAACTGGTGTAATTGCCGCCAGATCACCCAAATATATCGATGACACGCCCCATCAAAGCCAGAAATGGCTGGTCCAGCATGGGCAACGTGTAGGCAATTCCGATTAGACCGACCACCAGGGTAATAGGGAACCCCACGGCAAAAATGTTCATTTGCGGAGCCACCCGGGAAATCACCCCCAGCGCAAGGTTGATGAACATCAGCATGCCCACCATCGGCAAGGCAATCCAGAGTGCACTGGCAAAGAGGTCTGAGCCCAGTTGGTACAACTTCATCTTCCCCAACGCCTCCAGAAAATTCTGATCGATGGGAAAAGCCTCAAAACTCTTGTTGACCGCCATCAACACCATCAGGTGCCCATTCATCACCACAAACAGCAGCGAAGCCATTTGACCGAAGAAGCGGGCCACGGCACTGGACTGGGAATTCAGCGAGGGGTCAAAAAAGGCGGCGAAATTCAGTCCCATCTGAAAGCCCACGACTTCGCCCGCCAGTTCGACCGCGGCAAACACCACGCGTACAGCGAAGCCAATCGCCAGACCAATGCCCACTTGCTGCACCACCACACCCAGTGCGCCAGGATCATTGAATCCAATCAGTGGCGCCGCAGGCAAGGTACTTTGCGATGCATAGGCCACCAGAAAAGCCAGCGCGATACGCGCGCGCACCGGAAAAGCCCGTGAAGAGAACACTGGTGCCGATGTAAAAACTGCCAGCACACGCAAAAAAGGCCAGAGGATGGGAGAAACCCATGCCACCAACTGCGCCTCTGTGAAAGTCACCACATCCTGGCCCGGCGAATCACACGACCGAAGCAGGAATGGCTTCAATAGTGCGGCGAATGTATTCCACCAGCATGGTCAACATCCATGGCCCGGCAATCGCAAAAACCGCAATGACTGCGATCAGCTTGGGCACAAAAGCCAGTGTCGCCTCATGGATCTGGGTCACCGCCTGAAACAGGCTGACCAGCAGCCCCACCACCAGGGCGACACCCAGCACAGGAGACGACACCATCAATAGCATCAGCAGAGCCTCCTGGCCCATGGTCAGCACCATCTGTGAGTTCATGCAATGAAGCCCTTCTAAGTGACAAAACTGGCCGCCAGCGAGCCAATCAGCAGATTCCAGCCATCGGCCAGCACAAACAGCATGAGCTTGAACGGCAACGCCACCAGCACCGGCGACAGCATCATCATCCCCAGCGACATCAACACACTGGCAACCACGATATCGATCACGAGGAAGGGGATGAAAATCATGAAGCCGATCTGGAACGCCGACTTGAGCTCACTGATGACAAAGGACGGCACCAGAACACGCAGCGGTGCGGTATCAGCCGTCACATCGGCAGGGAGCTTGGCCAGCTTCGCAAACAGGGCGAAGTCCGACTGGCGCGTCTGCTTGACCATGAATCCGCGGATGGGACCTTCCGCCTTTTCGAGAGCGGTCTCAAAAGAGATCTTGCTGGCGGTATAAGGAACGTACGCTTCAGCGTATATCTTGTCGAGCGTAGGCCCCATGACGAAAAGCGTCAGAAACAGCGACAGGCCCACAATGACCTGGTTCGGAGGCGAGGATTGTGTACCCAGCGCCTGCCGCAACAGGGACAGCACGATGACGATGCGGGTAAAACCCGTCATCATCAAAAGAATGGCGGGCAGGAACGACAGCGTGGTGAAGAACAGCAGGGTCTGAATGGGCACGGAAAAACTCGTTCCAGACCCGCCAGTACCGACCAGCAACGGCAACTGTCCGGGCGTTTGCGCCAGCACCGCATCCCCCAGCAACAGGAAAAAAAGCCCCGCAAGGACGCGACCCGCCATAACGCTCCGATTCATTTGTTGTCCGCAATCGCCTGCCGTCATGCTGGCACCACAGTGGACTGCACCAAAGGCGCCGTATGCAAGCAGGTAATGGACTGGGCCGTCACGCCCAGCGTCAGCCGCACACGCGCATCCTGCGGCCCAACCTCCACCGTGACCACTCGTTGGTGCGGCCCCACGGCTACGGCGGAGACCACGACCGCCTGGTCACCCACCGGCAGTGGCGTATAACCAGACCGCGTCTTTAGCCATTTGACCGCCATCGGCAGGCAGGCCAGCAACCCCAGGAAGATGGCAATCGATACCAGGGACTGCGTCATCGCCAGTTACCCATTCTTGCTGACCCTGCGCAAGCGCTCGGACGGCGTCACCACGTCGGTCAGACGAATACCAAACTTGTCGTTCACCACCACGACTTCGCCTTGCGCGATCAGGTAGCCATTGACCAGCACATCCATGGGCTCGCCAGCCAGGGCATCCAGCTCCACCACCGAACCCTGTCCCAGCTGCAAGATGTGCTTGATGGGCACCTTGGTCCTGCCCAACTCCACCGACAACTGGACTGGAATGTCCAGCACCATGTTGATGTCGCTCATAGGACCATCGGATGAGCTGCCGGAAGAAAAGGGCTTGGGAGCCTCTCCCGACAGGACGCCCCCGGGCGCTTCCGCCGCGCTATCGGTCGCCTTTTGCTCCAGCAGGGCTTCCGCCCAGTCCGCCATACCGTCGTCTGCAGCGGCTTCGTCAGGTTTATCTTCAGATGCCATTCTTTTCTCCCAACCAGTTTCGGTCATTGCCACGCAAGGCCTTGTCTATGCGTATGGCGTATTTGGAATTGTGCGTTCCATAGTGGCACTCAAAGATGGGAACCCCATCGATGGCCGCCTGGATCTTGGGCGCACGCTCCAGCTCAATAAAATCACCCTTTTTCATCGCCATCAGCTGCTCCACGGTGGCATTGGCACGGGCCAGCTCCGCCACCAGGGTCACTTCGGCCGCCTGAATTTCACGGGTCAGCACATTCACCCAGCGCCGGTCCACTTCCATGGAATCGCCCTGCGTGGACGAGTAGAGCACATCGCGGATAGGCTCCAGCGTGGAGTACGGAAAACAGAAATGGATAGATCCTGCAATATCCCCGATTTCCAGCTGGAAGGACGTTGAAATGACAATCTCGCTCGGCGTGGCAATGTTCGCAAATTGCGGCTGCATTTCCGAACGCTGGTATTCCAGCTCCAGCGGATAGATACCCTTCCAGGCCTTCTTGTATTCCTCGGTGATCACATCCACCATGCGGTTGATCACGCGCTGCTCGGTAGCAGAAAAATCACGTCCCTCAATACGGGTCTGGAACTTGCCAATACCGCCGTACAGCGTGTCAATCACACCGAACACCAGTGCCGGCTCGCACACAATCAACCCGCTGCCGCGCAGGGGCCGGATGGCTACGATATTGAAATTGGTCGGCACTGCCAGCTCACGCAGGAAGGCGCTGTAGCGCTGCACGGAAACCGGTCCGACCGAAATCTCCGGACTGCGCCGGATGAAGTTGAACAGGCCTACCCGCAGGTTGCGCGCAAACCGCTCGTTGACGATTTCCATCGTGGGCATGCGCCCACGGACGATCCGCTCCTGGCTGGAAATGTTGTACGAACGAACTTCGCCATGTTCCGCCACCTCTTCGACGGACTTCTGGCTCTCGCCCGTGACCCCTTCGAGAAGGGCGTCAACTTCTTCCTGGGAAAGAAACGACTCGCTCATTGGACAATTCTCACAACAGCTTACTGAACAATAAAGCTGGAAAACAGCACACCGACCACGGGGTACTCCGGGTGCACAATCTTCTTCTTTTTCGCCGTCTTCTTGGGAGCGGCGCTCTCGTCTTCGTGCTCCTCATCCCCGCCTCCGAAAGGCAGGCTGGATTCACGCAGAATGTCCTTGGCCAGCTTTTCCTTGCCTTCGGGCTTGAGCAACTCCTCGGCCGTCCGTTGCGAAATCAGCATCAGGACCCCGCTGCGGATGGTCGGTAGATAGGCTTTGACGGTTTCTGCCGACTTGGCGTCCAGCAGTTCCAGGGTGATTCCGACCTGGGCGACGCGCTCGCCACCGGGGTCTGCAAGGTTGACCACCATGTTATCCAGGGGCAGGTACGCAGGGGGTGCCTTGTGCGCATCCTTGGCAGCCGTCTTGGCTGGTGCGCCATCCTCGCCCTCTTCCGCGGCGGCGCGCTGCTTGCTGATATAGAAGAAGGCCCCGCCACCGCCCAATGCGAGAACCAGCACCGCACCCACGATGATGATGAGCATCTTCTTGCTCTTGGCTTTGGGCTTATCCCCTTCTTCGGCGGCTGGTTTGTCTGACACGGTGGTTCCTTAACTTCAAGCTAGCTTGATTATTGGCGGGTTCTGGCGACGGCAAAGGGCAGAAACTGCGGGGAATTTGCGGTCTCACGCTGATATTGACACATTTCTCGCACCCTAGACAAACAGGTCCAGCGTCCGTCCTGCGGCACCTGCCGGCATACGCTGCGCCTCGGCAGCCACTACGGGTACCGTCGCCGACTGCTGGCGGGCACCCTGGCGCTGGCGTCTCTCCCCATCGCCGGCATCGCTGCTGCCCGATGTGCCAACCGACACCCCGGAAAGCACCAGCCCCTGCTCCTGCAACATCTCCTTGAGATGGGCCGTTGCGCCATCCAGGACACTCAGCGTCTGCGCCTCATCCGAGCGGAACATGATGTGGGCTTCGTTGCCACTCATGCTGATACTGACTTCCACGGGGCTGTTTCCCAGGCCATCGAGCGTCAGCTCCGCGTTTTGCACGTCCTGGGAAATCCAGTAGGAAACCTGTTGCGCGACGTACATCTCGGAGGACACCGCCCCCACCTCCTGGGCCGATGAGCTCGCGTAGCTGGTAGCCCCCATGGCACTGAATTGGGGGGCGTAATGCCCGCCGGTATCCTGCTCGCGCAGTTGCAGGCGTTCGCTGGTGGAGCGTTCCGACAAGCTTGCCGGATTCACGGTCGATGTAGCGACTGTTGTTGCCACCGACTCGCCGCCACCCTGCAGCGCCTTCATGGCCTCCAGCGCAGCCATGAATTTGACGTCCTGCACCTTCGATGCATCGGCGGGCACCAAAGATGCCTTGGCATCCCCCATCTGCGCCGCCGTGTTGGACGCCGCTTTGGCTTTACTGCCCCCCGAGGCGACACCCGAATCCTTTGCGGCACCCAGCGCCGCATCCATCTCCTGCCCGGCCGGTGCAACACCGGCCCCAGCGCGGAGCCCGCCGGGACGTGCGGCCTCTGCGGTCTGCAGGGCACCGGCCATAGCGGGCGCCACCCCAGCAGGCAGGGAGTTTGCCGCGACCTGTCCTGCAGTCCCTGCGTCCAAGGTGGGCACAGCCGCCATCGCATGCGTCTGCGGCATCCCATTTGCTATTAAATCAATAGCTGTCTGCGCAATATCCACGGGGGCCAGGGCCATATTTTTACCATCATCTACAGCCGTAGGCGCAGCGGGAGCGCTGCCCTGGTCATCCAGGGCGGCAAGAACGGCCATGAACCCGGTGGCAGGTGCACCCGCGGCGCCAGCCCTTGTCGCAGATTTGGACCCACGGGCATCGGCAGCCGAACCGGCTTTGGACGCACTCTGGGGGGCGGGGCTAGTTTCGATGGTCATCATGTTCTCCATGCATCAGGGCAGCACGGGCATGCAAATGCCGGAGTGCCGCAAATTCGTCGGTATGACGTTGCTCGGTGCGCTGGCGCCGCAGTTGGACTGCCGCCTGCCGCGTCTGCAACACCTTGTTCAAGCCGGCGAGGCGAAACTCTGCCTGCAGCAGCGCATCATGTGCCGTGGCTTGCTGTCGCAACAGGTTGTCGATCACCCCCGTCTGCATGGCAATCGCCTGCTGCAGCCGCTCCATGAACTGGAAATGGTGCTGAAGAATGCCAGCAGAAATCGCGGTATGGGCTGCACCCAGCCATTTGGCGTCGGTGTCGCGGGCGTAGCTCTCCAGATTGCCCATCTGGTCCCGCCCAAACGCCACGTCGCGGATGGCCTGTGCATGGGCTTTGGCGAGTTCATCGCGCTGGCGGGTCGCCAGTTCAATGGCCAGTTCGATGCCCCTGCTTTTGCTCTCAGCCATGGCGTTGCAGAGCCATTTCCATGGCGTCCTGTACGGAATCAATCGGGGCCGCTTCAAACATGTCCTGCTGCAGGAACTGGTCCATGCCGTCATGCAGAACGATCGCCTCGTCCAGCGCGGGGTCCGAGCCATGGGCGTAGGCGCCAATCTGCACCAGATCGCGCCCACGCGCATATTTGGAAAGCACCGACCGGAACCGGCGCGCCAATTCGAAATGTTCCCGGGACACCACGTTGTGCATCACGCGCGAGGCGGACTGTTCAATGTCGATGGCGGGGTAGTGACCGGACTCCGCCAAGGTGCGGGACAGCACGATATGCCCGTCCAGAATGGCGCGCGCCGCATCGGCAATCGGGTCCTGCTGGTCATCCCCTTCCGAGAGCACCGTATAAAACGCCGTGATCGACCCCACCCCATGCAAGCCATTGCCGCTGCGCTCCACCAGTTGTGGCAGCTTGGCAAAGCACGAGGGCGGATAGCCTTTGGTGGCTGGCGGTTCGCCAATCGCCAACGCAATTTCCCGCTGGGCCATGGCATAGCGGGTGAGCGAATCCATCAGCAGCAGCACATGCTTACCCTGGTCCCGGAACGATTCGGCAATGGCCGTGGCGTACGAGGCCCCCTGCATGCGCAGCAGCGGCGGCGCATCTGCCGGAGCGGCCACCACGACGGAGCGTGCCCGGCCATCCTCACCGAGGATGTCCTCAATGAACTCTTTCACTTCGCGGCCACGTTCACCGATCAGCCCCACCACAATCACATCGGCCTGCGTGTACCGGGCCATCATGCCCAGCAACACGCTCTTGCCCACGCCAGAGCCAGCAAACAGACCGATGCGCTGCCCACGCCCCACCGTCAGCAAGGCATTGATGGCACGCACACCGGTGTCCAGCACCTCGCGCACTGGCGCGCGGTCCATGGCGTTGATCGGCTTGCGGTCCAGCGGACGCGAGGCTACATCCAGAATCGGCCCCATCCGGTCCATCGGATTGCCCTGTGAATCGACCACACGGCCCAGCAGCCCGTCGCCCAGCGGCAGACGCAGCATGCCGGCATCCGCGAGCGACACATCGGGCTGCGGCTCACCCAGGCGTGGCACCGGGACGTACGCCGCGGCGGCGGCAACACCGGCACCGCTGGAAAGTCCGTGCACATCGCCGGCAGGCATCAGATAGGCGCGGTCGTTGTTGAAACCCACCACCTCGGCCAACACCGGCGGGCGAGATCGCGATGTCACGATGCACTGCGATCCCACCGGGACGCGGATGCCACTGGCTTCCAGCACCAGTCCGGCCAGGCGGGTGAGCGTGCCGCGCACCTCCAGGCTCGAATCCTGCAGCACCTGGTTGCGCGATCGGGCGAAAAAATCCTCCCAGACTTGCGGGCTGATGTCAGCGGAGGTCATTGGCATCCTCCCAGCTGGCTTCCAGCCCCAGACTGGCCACCGCGCGCTGCCAGCGCTTCTCCACCGTGCCGTCCACCACCGTACCGGCAGCTTCCACAATGCACCCGCCGCGGGTGACGTTGCTGTCTGGCAGCAAGGTCATCGACAGGCTGGAAAACTCCTGCCGCAATACTTCGGCAAACACTTCGATATCGACCGGATTCATGCGCACCACGGCCGCCTTGCAGTCCGAGGTCAGCATGCCCATGGCCTCGCGAATCACCGGCTGCAGCGCATTCGGATTGGAGGCCAGTTCATGGCGTAACACCTGGCGGGCCAACTCACAGGCCAGCTCCAGCACGCCTTTGGCCATCACCTGCTGGGATTCGTGCAACTGCTCCTGCGCCGAAGCAAACAGCTGTGCCATGTTGTTGGCTGCCGCCTCGCCCTGCGTGGCAATGTAGTCTGCGATCTGGCGTTGTCCTTCCAGGGTGGCCTGGGCATGGCCTTGCGCAAACCCTTCGGCATAGCCTTCCGCGTGTCCGGCTTGCCGAACTGCCTCGTCCTTGGAGCGGAGCTCAGCCTCGGCCTGTGCCTTGAGCTTGGCCTGAAAGCGCAGCGAAGCCTGGTCTACCGCACCAAAACTCCAGTCGGTTACCGTGCCGAGCTGCTCACCGGGAATGAAGGTGGAATGGGCGCGGGACATCAGACCATGGCGTCGTCGCCACCTCCGCCGCCGATCACAATCTGGCCTTCGTCGGCCAGACGCCGGACCGTCTTGAGAATTTCCTTTTGTTGCGCTTCCACTTCGGACAGGCGCATGGGGCCACGCGACTCCAGGTCTTCCTTGAGCGTCGCTGCGGCGCGGGACGACATATTGGCCAGAATCTTGTCCTTGAGCTCGGGCTGTGCACCCTTGAGCGCAACGATCAGCACATCGGAAGACACTTCCTTGAGCACCATCTGGATGGCCTTGTCGTCGAGCTTGAGCACATCGTCGAACACGAACATCTTGTCCATGATCTTTTGCGCCAGGTCGGGGTCATGGGCGCGGATGGACTCGATCACGGTACCTTCAATGGCAGTCCCCATCAGGTTGATCATCTCGGCTGCGGTCTTCACACCACCCAGCGATGCCTTGCGGATCTTGTCGCCACCGGCCAGCACCTTGAACAGCACTTCATTGAGGTCCTTGAGTGCGGTGGGCTGGATGCCCTCCATGGTCGCCACGCGCAGCATGACTTCGTTGCGCTGGCGCTCCACCAGGTGTTTGAGCACGTCCGCGGCCTGGTCAAACTCCAGGTGCACCAGAATGGCGGCCACAATCTGTGGGTGCTCATTGCGCAGCAGCTCGGCCACCGACAGTGGGTCCATCCATTTCAGGCTCTCGATACCCGAGACGTCTCCACCCTGCAGAATGCGGTCAATCAGCAAGGCCGCCTTGTCATCGCCCAATGCCAGTTTCAGCACCGAACGCACATAGTCACCCGAATTCGAAACCAGCAGACTCTGGGAAGCAGCCACCCCGGTGAATCGGTCCACCACTTCATCGACCCGCTCACGGGTGATCTGCGATGTCTTGGCGATCGCCTCCCCGAGCTTCTGCACTTCCTTGGGGGACAGGTGCTTGAATACCTCCGAGGCCTCTGCTTCGCCCAGAGACATCATCAGTATTGCAGCGTCTTGTAGTCCGTCGTCGTTTGCCATTTGGGTATTGTGCGCCGCGGGTTACGCTGGCGCTTCTCCGTTGATCCACGCTTTGACAATGTTAGCGACTGCAGCCGGATTGTCACGGGTCAGTTTTCGGGCATCTTCCAGACGGAGTTCGGAATTGGTGGGCTGCGCCGGCTCGTTGGAGTTGGAGCTCGCGCTCAGTTGCGGCCGTGCGGGCTGCTCTGCCTCCAGCGCGTCAATCTGGTTGGCACGGCTTTCCACGTCTGTGGCGCCTGCAGCACGGGGTTGTCCCAACGACTTCATGGCCGGCCGGATCACACCCAGCAACACCAGGGTGGCCAGCGCCAGGGTCCCCAGCGGCCAGGCCAGGCTGCGGGCCAGGTCAATCACTTCAGGCTGGCGCCACATCGGCACATCGCTCACCTCGCTCTTGAGCGGGGCAAAGGCGGCGTTCATCAGGTTCACCGAGTCGCCACGGTCCTTGTTGAAACCCACGGTTTCACGCACCAGGGCCGTCATCTTCTCCATTTGCGCCTCGGTCAACGGGATGCTGGTGGTCTTGCCCTTGTCGTCGGTGGTGCTCTGGTTGTTGAGCACGACCGCGGCATTGATCCGCTTGATCACGCCGGTAGCACCCTTGACCACGCGGATGGTCTTGTCGACTTCGTAGTTGATGATGGATTCCCGCTTGGACGCTGCATTGGCTGCAGCACCTGCGCCCTGCCCGTTGGCGGCCAGCGCCTGGGGCTGCCCGTTGATAGGTGCACTGGGCTGGGCGGGCGGCTGGTTGGTCGTCGCACCGGGCACACCGGCAGGGGGTGCAGGGGTTGCGCCATTGGAGCTTTCCACCAGCTGCTGGCTGCGCACAGCGCCGGTGTCGGGCGTCTGGTTCGGCTTGTGTACTTCGGTGGTGGACTCGGTTTGCGAGAAGTCCAGCTCGGCAGTGACCTGGGCCTTGACGTTGTTGCGCCCCACGATGGGCTCCAGAATCTCCAGAATGCGACGGCTGTAGATCTGCTCGATTTGCTGGGCGTATTGCAGTTGCTCGGCGTCCACACCCATGCCATTGCCCGAACCATCGGCCGGCGTGGACAGCAGTTTGCCGGTGTCATCGAGCACGCTCACGGCCGACGCATTCATCTCCGGCACACTGGACGCCACCAGATGGATGATGCCCGCCAGCTGTGCCTTGTCCAGGGTACGACCCGGATGCAGGCTCAGCAGGACGGAAGCCGACGGCTTCTGCTGCTCGCGGAAAAAGCCGTTCTGGTTGGGCAGCGCCAGGTGCACCCGGGCACTGGACACCGACGACAACGCCTGGATCGACCGCGTCAACTCGCCTTCGAGCCCACGCTGGAACGTCAGCCGCTCCTGGAACTGGGTCATGCCGAACCGGTTGGACTCCATCATCTCGAACCCGTTGACCGAACCTTTGGGCAAGCCCAGTGAGGCGAGCTTCAGGCGCACGTCGTGCACACGGTCGGCGGGAACCAGGATGGCACCGCCCCCCTCGGTGTATTTGTAGGGCACGTTCAGCGTCGTCAACTGGGCAATGACCGCACCGCCGTCCTTGTCCGCCAGATTGGAGTACAGAACGCGCCATTCGGCCTGGCGACCCATGACCAGGCCAATGACCCCAATGGCCACGAACAGCACGACACCGAGCGCCAGTCGCAGGCGCTGGCCTTGGTCCAGCCCGGCCAGGCGCTGGGCGATGGTGGGATTGACAGGAATTGCGGCAACTGCAGACATCTTGGCTTCCGGTGCTGTGGGGCGCAGGTCGCCTCACGAATGGGTCTGATTATTCGACCCGGCTTCGAAAACATTAGGTTGAAAAGGGCTGGATTTACCCTCCATTTGAAAATAATGGCCACACCGCGTCGCCCCTAGTATTACCCCCAATCAAGTTTTACCGGGAGCCCGCAATGGACCTCAAACTCAACCCTGTCTCAATGCCGACCACCATCCGCCCCGGTGCGGGCGTGCGCCCCGGCAGTGCAACGGGCTTACAGGAGGCGGGCGGAGGCTTCTCGGGAGCATTGAAGAGCGCCCTCAATTCCGTGAGCGCTGCGCAAAACGAATCCACCCGCTTGCAGCAGGAGGTGCAGATGGAGAACCCCAAGGTCAGCCTGGAAGAAACCATGGTGGCTATCCAGAAGGCGCAGATTGGCTTTCAGGCCACGCTGCATGTGCGTAACCGTATGGTGCAGGCATACACCGACATTATGAATATGCAGGTGTAGTACTGGCTAGACCAAAAGAGGCTGGTCGAGTAGCTGCGAACTACAGCGAATTAATGCAAAAACTGATTTGAACTGTCGAACTTTCGTTCAAAATGTGTCAGCCAAGGCTCGGCCAAATAGCGAATCTGGGCGTCGTTATTCAAAATACGGCGCATGATGCTCGCCTTCTCCAATCGCTCAGCAGGCATTAGTTCTAATTCGCGCGATCTGAATCTGAGTTGCTCGATCAACACAGCACACACGCCTTCGCAGCGCACTACTTCTTCCCAGTCCTCTGACTTGGCTGCCTGGAGCATACGTGCGCTACTGTCCTCAATAGCCTTGTAGTAGTCGATCAAAACTTTACTCACTTTATGGCTCCTGGGGCTTAGCCGGGTACAG
>ERZ795031.3197-NODE-3197-length-14798-cov-11.057112_pt1 | contig 14798 bp, 10 predicted proteins | sample MGYA00375123_ERZ795031 | MGnify/ENA primary metagenome ERZ795031 (study PRJEB30166, sample SAMN05720159) | activated sludge metagenome | isolation source: anaerobic digester from wastewater treatment plant | place: USA | collected 2015-04-21 ... | reverse complement strand
TCCCGGTTACCGAAGAAATGATCCCGCGGATTTTGAGTCTGCCCATGTATCCGCAGTTGCCCCTGGCGGACGTGGAGAGGGTATGTGATTTGCTGCTTGAGTGGCAGGCGCGATCGGGAATTAAACACCTGTAGAAAATTGAATAAACTGCAAGCTTTATTTGAGACTGTCTCGAATGGCAGTCCCTTTTAAAATCAAAAAGCCTCTCAGAGTGTGAAAAGAGAGGCTTTTTGATTGCTTCATTGGTCTGCTTGGAGAAATTTATTATCTGCCGATAAGGTGTGCGCGGTCTTTGCAGCAGCAAACCTTGCAGTTGGAAAGTTGGCAGGGCTGCCCTTGATCGCTTCCCACTGGGAGTCAACGCGAATCCATCAACAGGCGTTGCTGTAAACGATGGACTGATGATTTTTTCCGGCAGCGGAGGTACCTGCGATCTTTTTGTGCTTGGATTCAAGTAATCGTGTGTATTGTCCCAATTCATTTAATTGCGGGGATTCTTAGGGTTCCTGGCAAAAATGCCGCCCTATTTCTATTGCCTCTTTCCTAAGCCTGAATTTTCCTTTTCCTCGTTATAACTTTTTTTGGCAAAAGTGGGCAAACGCCAGCAGAAAGATCACATGAGCTCAGCGTATGTACCTTTCAATAACGGGTAGAGCTCTTGATAGACTTGGTATCTTTGGCGATAGACCTCGAAAGCAGCAGGGTCTGGATCTATCTTTCTGGTAAGCTTAATCGTTTCACGACATGCAGTGCCGACATCTCTCCATGCGCCTTGCCCTACGCCAGCCAGCAAAGCCGCGCCAAACGCACCGCCTTCTGTCGTGTTGACAGTCATTAGCTCGCTTTCAAGGATATCTGCAATGATTTGGCACCACAAGGCGCTTTTGGTACCCCCGCCCGATAACCGTGCCTGTTTTATTTGCTCCAAACCCGAACCCTTGATCAAGTTAAAAATATCTTTCAAACCGAATGCTACACCCTCCAAAATTGCGCGGGTCATATGCCCGCGGGTATGTCTCAGCGTCAAACCATGAAGCACGCCCCTGGCTAAAGGGTCGGGATATGGAGTTCTTTCGCCGCTCAAATACGGCAGGAATATCAACCCTTCGCTTCCCGCAGGTACATCCGCTGCTTCTCGCAAAAGTTCATCAAAACTAAGATGGGGAGCTAAGGCATCTCGATACCATTGCAAGCTTCCCGCCGCGGAGAGCATAACTCCCATAAAGTGCCACAGTCCTGGGGCGGCATGGCAAAATGCATGCAACCGTCCTTCAGGCTCAACCAAAGGCTCCGAAGTTGCAGCAAAGATCACCCCGCTGGTCCCAACCGTTAATCCAATGACACCTGGTTCAACTGCCCCAACTCCCACTGCGCCTGCCTCCTGGTCACCCCCTCCCGCTGCAACAGGAATGCCCTGTTTTAACCCTGTCATCTCAGCGGCGGTTTTACTCACATAGCCAGTTACTTCAGTACCTTCAAATGTCGCTGGCATCCACTCAGACGGAATTCCGAGCTCTTCAAGTACCTCATCCGACCAATTCCTGGCTTTCAAATCAAACAATACAGTTCCTGAGCCATCCGCTTTATCCATGGCAAAATTGCCTGTGAGTTTATAACGAATGAAATCTTTAGGCAAAAGGATATGATGAACCCGGGCATAGACTTCCGGCTCATTTTCAGCAACCCAAAGAATCTTTGGGGCTGTGAAGCCGGGCAGAGCAATATTCCCGCTTATCTGGATAAAACGATCCCTCCCTATCCGTCGGTGAATTTCATCACACTGCGATTGGCAGCGTTGATCATTCCACAATATCGCTGGTCGCAATACATTCCCATCCTCATCTAACAAAACCAAGCCGTGCATTTGACCAGTTAGACCAATTGCCTCAATTGAGCTTGTTGGGATTCCCGTCTGACTGAGAACATTACGGATGCTTTGAGCTGCAGCCACCCACCACTGTTCGGGGTCTTGTTCAGACCATAAAGGTTTAGGGGAAGATAGATCGTGAGGGGTGGAGGCTGTCCCCAACACCTCACCGTTGTGATCAATTAGTAATGCCTTGCTGCTCGTGGTGGAAATATCCAGCCCTAAGAAGTGTGCCATATGCCTTCCTTTTCGATTTAAAGCGAATAATTGCCGATTACCGCACTCCTAATAACAGATCGACTGTTAACTGGTCGAGTTGTTCATATTTAAGTCCGCGCTCTGCAAGTCCTTTTCGATCGAAAACCTTGTCTTTTATCGCTCTTGCTTTTTCCGGTGAATATTTGCCAAACATCGATGCAAGGGCAGGGTCTTCATGGTTGATCTCTGTTAATATCGCTTGTATCTCTGCATCTTCATTAAACTGGGCAGCCTTTTCTTTCAGCATAAGGTACGTACGCATACAACCCCGCGCAAATGCTTTCACACCATCGTAGTCCTCGGTACGGTATGCATGAGCGTCGAAGTGACGTGAGCCGCTATAACCAACATCTTCAAGGAATTTCACCAAATAGAAAGCCGCCTTCAAATCCCGTGACCCAAAACGCAAGTCCTGATCGTAGCGTCCGGGATATTGGTCATTCAGGTCAATGTGGAAGAGTTTCCCTGCCTCCCAAGCTTGAGCAACACTATGCATAAAGTTTAGTCCTGCCATCTGTTCATGTGCAACTTCCGGATTGACACCTACCATCTCCGGATGATCCAAAGTTGCAATAAAACCGAGCATGTGACCAGTGGTAGGGTTGTAAATATCTCCTCTCGGTTCATTCGGTTTGGCTTCCAGTGCAAATTTCAGATCATATTTGTTATCCAGGCAATATTCGCATAAGAAGTTTATAGCTTCACGGTTACGCTTAATTGCCTCGACTGGATTTTTGCTGCTGTCAGTTTCTGTGCCTTCACGACCGCCCCAAAATACATATATTTTTGCGCCAAATTCCACTCCCAAGTCTATCGCGCGCATAGTCTTTTGCAGTGCATAAGCACGCACGCTTGGATCATTACTGGTAAAAGCGCCGTCTTTAAAAACCGGGTCTCCAAATAGATTCGTCGTCGCCATCGGAACAACCAGGCCGGTTTCATCCAATGCTTTTCGGAAGTCACGTTTGATGGCGGCTTCCTCAGCAGCAGTAGCATCGATTGGGACCAGGTCATTGTCATGAAAATTGACGCCATAGGCGCCCGCTTCACTTAACAAATGGACCAACTCTGCCGGGGTTTTGGGGGCACGCACAGGTTCGCCAAAAGGATCCCGTCCTACTGATCCAACTGTCCATAAACCGAAAGTGAACTTGTGTTCAGGTTGTGGGGTATATTTATCGTACATTTTGATCTCCTGTATAAAATCCTTATATTATTACGGCACTTTACTACTCAATCTTGAACAAAGCAGTGATAGGATGTGGAGCTCCTTTGATCAGACCCTCATCACAAGGGCTGCACCCTCCAATTGCGATCTTATACTCACCCTGGTGCAGAATAAAATTCCCTTCCGGATCACAAACTAATAACTGTTCCGGGAGAATTTCAAAATTGACAACTTTGGCTTCCTGCTTTTTAACAGCCATTCTTTTAAACCCAACCAATTGCCTTTTTATTCCAAAGGCGCTGTTGGGATATTCAAGGTAGATTTGACAAACTTCTTCTGCGTCAAAGTTACCGGTATTATTCAAGGTGAATGAACCGCGCAATGGAGTATCCCGAGTTATCACTGTAGTCGAAAGACGCAGATCAGAATATGAAAACGTTGAATAACTTAACCCAAATCCGAAGGGATAATCAACATTCCCCTCTGCAAAGCGATAAGTTCTTCCTTCCATCGAGTAATCCGAAAACTCAGGTATGTCATCCAACGATTTGATAAAGGTGACAGGCAGTTTGCCTGAAGGTGATGCTTTACCAACGATGATGTCTGCGACAGCATTACCGCCCTCTTCTCCCGGATACCAAATCATCAGGATTGCTTCAACATAGTCCCGTATGGCTTCAATATTTATGGGGCTCCCACCAGACAAGCACAGAATGATTTTTGTGCCGGTCGCCGAAAGCCGTTTTATGTATTCAATCTGGTTTCCAGGTAAATCAATTGTTTTTCGATCACCGCTGCATTCCGAATAGATGGCATCGCCTTCTTCACTTTCAAATTGAGGTGTGAACCCGAAACAAGCGATCGTAACGTCCGATTCTTTTGCCTCGTTGATTGCCCAGTCCAGAATAAGATTGTTGGGATTACTCAATCCTATTCCCATCCGATATTGGACCCTGACACCTTCCGGAATTGCTTTAATTAATCCTTCTAAAACGGTAACCATCTTTGCGCTAACGCCATGATAATTACCATTTAATATTTCCATGCTCGTCGCAGTGGGTCCGACTACCAAAACGCTATTAATTTCCTCGAAATTGAGTGGAAGCAACTTTCCCTGGTTCTTTAATAACACAATGCTTTTGACCGCAGCTTCGCGAGCAATTTTTCTATGCACCTCGCAATCGATGATGGATACTGGTATTTCATCGAATGGATTATTCCCGGGCGGATCGAACATGCCAAGTTTAAATCTCGTTCGGAACACCCTTCTCAATGCTTGATCAATATCCCGTTCTGAGATCAGTTCCCGTTCAAGAGCCAATTGAATAGATTTTTTTGCACATCCGCAAACAAGATCAGATCCGTTCTTTAATGCCAATGCTGTAGTTTGAACGTGATCAAACTTCTTATTGTAATAATTCGGCAGATCATTCAAAGAATCGCAATCTGTAACGACATGACCTTCAAATTGCCATGCTTCTCTCAGCAAATCTTTTAGCATATACCCGTTAGCTGCACATGGTATTCCATTGATTGCGTTGTATGCTGCCATCACAATTTCTACATTCGCTTGAGTGACAGCTTTTTTAAATGCGGGCAGGTAGGTCCTAAACAACTCTTGTTTGGAGACTTCGACATCCTGATTGTGTCTGGTGCTTTCCGGACCTGAATGCACAGCATAATGCTTTGCACATGCCGCTGTTTTTAAATATCTGCCGTGATCTCCTTGCATTCCCTGGATGTAGGCTTTTGCCAATTCACCGGTTAAAAACGGGTCTTCGCCGAAGGTCTCTTGCCCTCTACCCCAACGGGGATCGCGAAATATATTGATGTTCGGTGACCAAAACGTGAGCCCCTGATAAATTAACGTTCTCCCATTACGCCGCAAACTTGCATTGTATTTCGCACGCGCTTCATCACTAATTGCATCCGCCACGCGAAAAACCAACTCTGGATCCCAAGCAGCAGCCAACGCAATCTGTTGTGGAAATACTGTCGCTTGTCCATTTCTGGCAACCCCGTGCAGCGATTCACCCCAATAATTGTAAGCAGGTATTCCTAACCGTTCTATTTCCGGTGCTGAGTTAGATAATTGCTGTATTTTTTCTTCGATTGACAATCGGCATAATAAATCTTCTATACGTCCGTCAACAGGAATTTCTGGATTTGAAAAATCATTCGTTTCTACAATTTGGTCGGACATTTAGCACTCTGTATTCTTTATTCTTTAGACGACTTCTTGTAATTTAGAAAAAATAATATTTTTTCTACACTAACTATCTCATTGAGTCACGGTGAATGACTAAGAAATTGGCGGTGCACAAGACTCCCTAGTAATCAATTGCGTCTCTAGCGTCTGAGATTGAATACTCTGACCTGCCAATAAGTTGATAAGACCAATGGCTGCACGGTTTCCCATTTCAAATAGCGGCTGTTTGATGGTCGTTAAAGAAGGTTTTCGGATCCTGGCTTCGTTAATATCATCGAAACCCATTAGCGAAAGTTCGGCAGGGACTTTAATGTTAAGATTCTCAGCCACATCCATAACACCCAATGCCATTTCATCGTTTGAACAGAAGATCGCTGTTGGCTTAATGGTCCGGCTTAGCCATTCTTTGGCTATTATTTCCCCGCTGATTCTGGTAAAGTATCCATTTCCAATGAGCGATTCGTCAATTTCCAAACCAGCCTCTTCCATGGCTTGGATAAAACCTTGGAGTCGTTCCTGACTGCATCCAAGATCCATTAAACCGGTTATAAAACCAATTCGTTTATGCCCCAGGCTGATCAAGTATTTCGTCCCTTCATATGCGCCCATCACATTAGTTGCTGTGATGCGAGGGTATTGGATTTCAATCCCGGAATAATCAACCGCAATAATAGGGATCTCATGTGCAGAATGAAGATAATTTTCTTTGTGATCACGCGGAAGTACAACGATTATTCCATCTACAAGATCACCATTTATTGCTCTTAAATATATCTGTTCATTGTATTCTGATAGTCCGGTCGTATACAAGACTAATTCATATTGTGTATCCGAAACGCCTTCAGCGACACCGCGAATGATTTCCAAGCTGAAATAGGTCGAAAGGGAAGGAACTATTAACCCTATCAAATTGCGTTTTCCTGTTGATAGACATTTTGCGGTATGCGAAGGTAAGTATTTCAATTCCTCTATTATTTTTAATATTTTTTTCCGAGTATCGTCATCAACATCGGGTCTTTTATTCAGGACTCGCGATACTGTTGTTTTTGAAACCCCTGCTTTGCGGGCAATGTCAGAAATTGTTAGCTTCATATGTTTATGCCATTCCTATCCTGATCATAAAATCGATTTAATGAGCTTCTGTAATTGAAGATAGACCCAAACTGATTGTTGTGATTACGCTTAGAATAATTATCATCATAATCTGAACACAACAAATCATCTGCACTGTTTCTATTACATATTCTTGTAATAATAATCGAAATATAGGCATATTAGAGTGTTTCTCCAGGCATAAATATTAAGATCAATTAACAAAATAATGCCATTTTGGGTCTGCAACCATCGTGCCTCTGCTGCCGACTCGATGATTGCAGACCCGTATACAAACCTTTACTTGGCGTATTCCGTTCTAATTTGATTTAATACGGCATCCAATTCAGCTTTGATTTCTTCCAACACTTCCCTTGCAGGTCGTTCGTTGTTGGTTATTTGACTGGTTTTTGCACCAATTGTTGAATCCAATTGGTCAAAGCGAACCATCAGGTGGTTAGGGCTTTCGATACCATGTTCCAAGCTGCCAAGGTATACTTCCATAACCTCCTCAGCAGTCATCGTGGAGAAGGACTCTGCCCAAACCGGTAACAGGCTGTTACGCACTGGAGGCGCACCTGTCAGTTCCATCCATTCTTTCTGAACTTCCTGTGAGCTGAGGAATTTTATGAATTCCCAAGCCTCATCAGGATGATTGCTTCCCTTGGACATCATCCATGGATCTGTGAACACTAAACATTTGCGACCTTCTGCGCCGTAAGGCAAAGCCGCCACACCCCAGTTGAATTGCTGATCGAGGTCTCCGAATTGCCACCAACCCCAAGCGCCTGTGATGTACAGTCCGATCTTGGAATTTTTGAATCCGCTTGTGCCTCCAAATGCTTCTACTTCTGCTGGCTGCGGCATATAGTGGTACTTCCAAACCATATCCTGGCGCAGTTGCCAGCCATTTACCACTGCATCTGAGGTCATGAGAGATTCTTCTGCAAATCCAGTTTCATAGGCTTCTTCAGGATAGTAACCGCCGCCATAGAGCCAGGCTAAACCATCTGCTGGCCAGAACCCCAAATGGCAACCAAAAGTACCCAAATCAGGATCATCGATGTTTTGTGTCAGCTCACCGCATTTTTCCAGATACGCGTCAATCGTCCAGGTAGTATCATTCCAATCTGTTGGAGGATACTCGACGCCATAGTAATCCAGAAGGTCTTTGTTATAGAACATATAAGTTCCGCCGGAAAGGATCGGGATTCCCATGATCTTTCCATCGACCGTGTAGATATCTAAAACGTCTGAAACAAAATCGCTGGTATCAAATCCATCTCTTTCGATAAATGGCGTCAAGTCTGCCAGGAGATCTCTTGTTAGATAATCCCTGAAACCGCTGCTGCCCCAATGCGAAAATACATCCGGTGGTGTCCCGCTAGCGATCATCGACTGTAACTTGGTATCAAAATCGGCGCCAGGCAGATAAATAAGATTGACTTTTATGTTTGGGTTCGCTTCTTCAAACTTGGGAATGGCAACCTCTGCTTCCCATGAATTTTCCACTTCGTCAGCTCGAACCAACCAAGTAATCTCTACCGGCTCTTGAACAGCTTCTGTTTCTTCAACTTCCGCTGGCTCTTCTACTACTGGCTCTTCAGTCTTTTCAGGCTCAGCAACTACCGGCGGCTGAGTTTGCTCGGGAGCAGTGGAACAAGCGCCCAGAAGCAACATTCCTACCAGTAATATGAGTATGATGTTTTTTCTCATTTTTCTCCTTTTTAGTTATTACCTTTATTTTTTCAAACTTACCGTTCAGAACATATTATTTTTTGTCTATGGTCCATCCTTTCTTCTGCGTTTATTAACGAAGAGTGTATTCCCATTGTTTATTCGCTTAAAATCAATGGCAGGTATAGGTTAAGAACTGTCTTTTTCACTGTAAAAGTTAGTTCATGAGTGGCTTCAACATTGCTCCATGAGGGGAAGCTTACCCACTGCTCTCCATCCTGGAATTCCTTGCCGAATTGTGCCCAGGGATCTATCATCCCATATTCAAATTGTCCGCTATAGTCTACCGACCGATACAACACTCGGTAGTCGCCATCCTCAGTGAATTTGACCGGCTCTGTATACTCAACCCACGTCGCGCCCCCATCCAGCGAGTATTCCGTCCTCTGAACCCCAAATCCGCCTACATTGTCTTCGGCTGATAAAGTCAGCTCTACGGGTTCCCTATAGATGTCGCGTTCGTACCTGCCTGCCAACTCTGCTGTCGTGACCGGCGCTGTCTTATCCAGCTCCCAGTCTCCGCCAAAGTAGCCTGATTCAAACCAGGTGTCCTGGAAGTACATCCCATGAACGCCATCCATCAGCTTCCCATCCAGGCGCCATCCCACAAAGTAATCAGGGAATTGGAACGCCAATGACTGGAACTCTATCCCTGTGGATGTGAATTTGAGCCAGGCATTTTGAGGATTCTTCCAGTCCATCCACAACCCGTATCGGCTGACTGCCACGTATTTCTCGTTGTTCAACGGGTTCGGATACACAAAACTGTAGTCGATCAATGCTGCGTTTTTCGGATTGTTGCCAGCCCCATCCGCATACGTGCGACCGTCTATCGTGATCGAGCCCTCTCCAAGTTCAAATGGCAGCCCTTGTTCCATATATTTGATGATCCCGTTTGAGGATGGTTCACCAAACAATATCACATTCTTGCCGGTTATATCCCCATATGTCAGGTCTACATCCGCTACCGGTCTGATGATAAGCGTGTTGATCTGTTCAGTCGTCGGACCTCCAGGATAATTGGCATTACTGTCCGTTCCATAATACGGGAATTCCGGTATCCCTTCCCAGACATTAGGAACAGGATTTGCGGTTCGATATGATCCATAGTTGCCTATATGCAGGATAAGCCAGTTGTTCCACTCCATCGCAAACTCTTGCGCTGCCCGCAGGCTGTCTGCGTTTTGAGCATCAGTACCCTGGGTTCCGTAGACAACAACAAACGGATCGAATAACGCGTCACTGAATGGCCCGCTCACTTCATGTGTCTTCTCCAAACCCGCTTTCGCTATGCTCAATGGGATGTCCGAAGACAGCACGGCTTTATCTGCAAGTTCTTCATACAATACGTCTGCCCCGCTTTTGCCCTCTGCCACTACATGCCAGCCTGTCAAGACGTTTTTCTCATCAAACTCCGCTTCCAAGGTCAACGCTTCCGCTGGCATTACATTTATCACATGCTCTCCATCTATCGTGAGCGCGATCTCGGCTGCCATGTCTCCAATCAGCTCATCATTCAATAGCAATGTGAACTTCGCTAAATTCTCGGTCTGTATGGCGATCGCCTGCTGACCCTCTGCCTCTATCGTTCCTGTGAGCTTTGCCCACTTGTTCTCCGTGACGAATTTATCCAACTGTAGCCAATATGCCGTGTTGTATTGCAGGGAGTTCGTCGTATAGGTCGCTTTCAAGGGGTTTGTCACTCGAACTTGGGCTTCAAACCACGGCAGCAATTCTGTCCAGTCCAATACGGCACAGCCATGCCCGCCCGTTGCTACTTGTTTGAATACGTGTTCATAGCCATATTCAACATACGCATCCCGTACTTGTTCCTGATTCATCCGTAAATTGGTATTATCATCGTAACAAGACATGATGTACAAGGGCACGTGCATGCCGTTCTCTGCCTGCCATAACGGCGACTCAAGCTCCAGCATGGGTACCAATGACGCGTCCACATAATATGTCAGGTTATGTACATTGTTGCGAACGTCCAGGTCCGTGCTTTGGAAGCCTTCAAACATGCTCCGCCGTAATACTGTGGCTTTGTCCCAGTGCTCATACCAATGCGGCCAGAATTCCCGATAATCCGTCCATCCTGTCTGGGGCGCTGCTGCCGCCCACATGTCCGGATAGCGTAACGCCAACCGATATGTGTCTGATCCGCCTAAGGACCCTCCCGTGATATAAAACCGGTCGTGATCCAGTGTGTAGCCTTCTACTTCTTCCAGATCTTTGATCACATCAAACGGATCCATCTGACCCTGGTTGTTTGCCTGCGGTCCGCGGTAATCCAGCCTGACCACAATCCAGTTCTTATCGTTATCCAATATCCATTTCTGAGGATTTACAGTTGCGCTCGGCACACTTGCCCGACCCCCGGCTCCGTGACCAACAAATAGTACTGGTCTCGGCGTTTCTTTGTCTAAGGGGTCCGGTATGAATACCCCATATGGCTGATGTGATCCGTCCATCTCCGATATCATCCAGTTGATTCCAGAGTACGGTGTTTCTGGTGTTTGTGCTGTAGCGATGTCTTTAGGGAAAAATAATGTGATCGATGCTATTGCGAGTAGTAGGATTAGTCCTAATGGAAATCTCTTTTTAATCTTCATGCGTTGTTCTCCTTTTTTATTCGCAGAGGAATTTACCAATCATATAATTTTAGTTTTGGCTGATTTGAAGATAATCAATAGCACCTCCTTCGGTCAATTCAATGGCTTTTCAAACGCTAATGGCTGCGGAACCGGTACCGGTATCGGTTCCTATTTTACGTTACTCTTATCATTGAGTCAATACCATTTACAAAAATCAACCTTTTTTATTTTGTTTGATGCCAGAACATCTGATTTTTTTCTATTAAAGCCAGCCTTTGGTCAACACACAAAGCCGAACGCAAAGGGTCTTTCGGAGTCTTTACAGCGTAGTCGAGAAGTCTGTCCAGGTCAGTTGATGCGACATGCAAACGAGTGTCGGAAGACGCATAATAAATCAGCACAGTGCCATCTTCCTTTAATACAAGCCCGTTTGAAAAAAGAACATTCGACACATCACCCACGCGTTCCCATTTCCGTGGTTCTATCAAGTATCCGCCGGGTTCGTAAACAATTCGCCAGGGTTCATTAATATCGCACACAAACAAGTAAAGTACATATCGAAGTCCCGCTGCTGTGTTTCTTACGGCATGTGCGATATGCAGCCAACCGATTTTGGTCTTGATTGGCGGTGCGCCAGCTCCATTTTTCGCAGATTTGATAGTATTAAATTCCCTGTGATCAATAATGATTTCCTCTTCAATGCTTGGCGCGGTTATATCTTCGCAAAGCCCCCATCCCATTCCTTCCGCAAGCCCTGCATCCATAAAGGCATCTTGAGGACGAGTGTAAAAACCATATTTTCCATTTACAAATTCCGGATGCAAAACAACGTTCCTTTGTTGAAGTGATTTCGTTTTTATGTCCGGCAAACGTTCCCAGGCAACAAAGTCTTTTGTCCGGACTAACGCCGCTTTTGCGAAAGGTTGAAACAGAACCCCCGGTCGTTTGACGGGGTCTTTTCTCTCGGAACTGAATACGCCATAGATCCAGCCGTCCTCGTGTTTCGTTAAGCGCATGTCATAGATGTTGACATCCGGATCTTCATTTTCTGGAATCCTTATTGGTTTATCCCGGAATTGAAACTGATCAATACCGGTTTGAGACTCCGCAATAGCGAAAAAAGATTTCCTGTCTGCTCCTTCCACCCTGGCGACTAATAAAACCCCATTATCAGTAGCAATGGCGCCGCTATTAAATACTGAATTGACCCTTAACCTTTCCAGTAAATAGGGATTATCTTCCGGATTGAAATCAAAACGCCAGTTTAGCGGAATATGTTCATACGTCAGTATAGGATACTTGTATCGCTCAAATATTCCATGTGAATAAGAATCGTCCACCTGATTCTTCCGGTTGATCAATTCCTGGTGTCGGCTTATTAGCTTTTCTTTTCTTCTTTCAAAGTAATCCCTGTCCATCTGTCTCCATAATCGTAGGTATCTGTATTCTTTCGATACGGCAATAAGGATATCAACCCTTGACTCCGCTGACGACAATACCTTGCGTAAAATAGCGGTTCAAGAAAAAGAATATGATAACCAGCGGGATGATCGAAAGAACACTCCCAGCCATAAGTAAATTATAGGGAGTGCCGCCATACATTAGCTGATAGTTTGCTAAACCAACAGAGATGGGCTGCTTGCTATTTGTGTTTAAATAGATCATGGGGCCCATATAATCATTCCAATGATACATAAATGAAAGAATTGCGATGCTGATCAATACTGGCTTTGACATTGGCATAATCACATGCGCCCAAATTTTATAATAACTCGCCCCGTCAAGTACCGCCGCTTCGTCGTAATCCTTAGGGATTGTCATAATAAACTGCCGTACTAAAAAGATTAAATAAGGACTTCCAAAGAATTTCGGAAGAATCAGAGGCAGCCAGGAATCGGAGAGGTTGATCTTTGTGTTGAAAAGTTTGTTAATAATATTGGGGATGTGATTAGTGAATAATACGTAGTTTGGTATCATTGTTACTGCCCAAGGCAGCATCATAGTCGCCAGAACCAGGTAAAACAAAAAATCTTTTCCGGGCGCCCGCAAGCGGGCAAATCCATAGCCGATGAGCGCACAACTTAAAACCTCTCCAACAACCGCCAAAGTTGAGTAAGTCAAGGTATTTTTCATAAATGATGAGAATGGCGTGAGGCTGTCTTTCCAGATAATTCGATAGTTTTCCCAATGAAACTTAACAATTCTTACTTTTTTCGCTTGTTGAGATGGAGCAAAGTAGACCTGGGAAAAATCTTCCGGGTCTCTAAACTCACTTTTTTCTGGATGGAGCTTAATCGCGGCTAATCGTTTGACTTCCCCATCGATGTTTACATCATATAGAAAGTAATTTTTTCCATCCACCACCAACTTGGCTGATTCGCGCGGCAACCATTCTGGGGGCATGGTTTGGGTATTGTCTTTCTGTTTTACGGACGTAACCAACATCCAAAACGCTGGGATCATAATCACAAATGCGCCCAGAGCTACGATTATTGTGCATACAGTACGAGTGATTCTTTCCTTATTTTTTTTGCTCTTAATCAGTTTCACAGCATGACCTCTTTTACACCATTTCATCTTTTGAATAGTTAGTCGCCTGATTCCACGTAATAAACCTTTTTACTGATAGCCTTGATCATCAGTACTGTCAGGATCGAAATAATCAAGAATAAAATCCAGGCGATCGCAGATGCATATCCAAATCTTGTCCATTGAAATGCGTTTTTGAACAGGTACAACACGTAGACCATTGTAGAATAATTAGGACCTCCAAGTCCTCCGGAAATCACGTATATCATCGTGAATACCTGGAAGCTTGAAATCATATTGGTAATCAGCGTGTATAGAAGCACCGGAGATATCATTGGTATTGTGATGCTGAAAAATTTTTTTATCGAGCTTGCCCCATCCATTTCGGCAGCTTCATAAAGAGCGGTTGGAACACCTTGTAAAGCAGCCAGATAAATCACCATTGACCCCCCTATCCCCCAAAGAGAGATGATCCAATACGCTGGCATCGCCCATTTTTCGCTGTTGAACCAATCAGGTCCAACGATTCCGAAAGCAGCTAAAACATTATTAAAGATTCCAAACTTTCCATTAAAAATCCAACGCCATAAAAGGGCGGATGCCACGCCAGAAATGATCGAGGGAAGATAATACAAGGTCCTCCAAAACGAGACGAATGGAATCTTTTGATTTAACAAAACCGCAACTAACAGGGCTGCGACAATGGTCAGTGGCACGGAAACAAGAACATACGTTCCGGTAACGATCAATGATTTCAAAAAAATGTGATCGGAGAATAATTCAAGGTAGTTTGATAATCCCACATAATCAATATTCACGATATTGTAATTATGAAAAGAATAATAGGCTGATGCAACCATTGGATAGAGAGTAAATACTATAAATCCAAGCAGCCAGGGACTAATAAAAATGTAAAACCATTTTGCTTCTCGCTTTGCCGTTTTGCTCATCTTTTTCTTTTTCTTTTGCATTACGACCTCCAATTCTTCACCAACCAATCACCCCAACTGTGTAATTTATCTATCAATTGCTTTTCATTCGGTCTGTAGCCAAAAAGCGTGTTATGCTGCGACATTTACCTATCAACGAGTAGTATGAATTCTCAGATAATCCTTTATCTTTTGCGTCTCTTTTACCAGTATGATCTTAATTTTTTTCTCAGTAATTAAATGTCCTATGGTGAATAATTACATTTCGGAACCGGTTCCATAGAACTTTACACGAGCCTTTCCTTCTTGTCAAGGGATTTTCGCATAGAAAGTGCATAGAAAGTATGGATTGACGATGGGGATTTTGCATGATATTATTGCCTCCTTGATGCCCCCATCGTCTAGCGGCCCA
>ERZ795031.3195-NODE-3195-length-14804-cov-6.161163_pt1 | contig 14804 bp, 11 predicted proteins | sample MGYA00375123_ERZ795031 | MGnify/ENA primary metagenome ERZ795031 (study PRJEB30166, sample SAMN05720159) | activated sludge metagenome | isolation source: anaerobic digester from wastewater treatment plant | place: USA | collected 2015-04-21 ... | reverse complement strand
GCAGTGGCCGCAGGAAACCTCACCGCCTCCACAGACCCCGCGTGCCTTGCGGGCGTCGGCGCCGTGATCGTCTGCGTGCCCACGCCGCTGACGGCCCACCGCGAGCCCGACCTCTCCTGCGTGCGCGCCGCCGTGGCGGCGGCGGCGGCGGTTCTGCGGCCCGGCATGCTGGTCGTGCTGGAGAGCACCACCTGGCCCGGCACCACCGAGGAGGTGGTGCGGCCCCTGCTCGAGGCGGGCGGGCTGCGCGCGGGCGCGGACTTCTTTCTGGCCTTCTCCCCCGAGCGCGAGGACCCCGGCAACACGCGCCACGCCCTGCCCGACATCCCCAAGGTGGTCGGCGGCGTCACGGCGGACTGCACGGAGGCGGCGGCGGCGCTCTACGGGCGCGTGTTCCGGACGGTGGTGCCCGTGAGCCGGCCCGCCGCCGCCGAAATGGCGAAACTGCTGGAGAACGTCTTCCGCAGCGTCAACATCGCCCTCGTCAACGAGCTGAAAATGCTCTGCGACCGCATGGGCCTCGACGTGTGGGAGGTCATCGCCGCGGCGGCCACCAAGCCCTTTGGGTTCATGCCCTTCCAGCCCGGCCCCGGCCTCGGCGGGCACTGCATCCCCATTGACCCGTTCTACCTCACCTGGAAGGCCCGCGAGTACGGCTTCACCACCCGCTTCATCGAGCTTTCCGGCGAGATCAACACCTCCATGCCCCAGTACGTCGTGACGCGGACCATGGAGGCGCTGAACGAGCGCGGGAAGACGCTCAAGGGCGCGCGCGTCCTCGTGCTCGGCGCGGCCTACAAGGCCGACGTGGACGACCTGCGCGAGTCCCCCGCCCTGCGCATTCTCGAACTGCTCCGGGGCCACGGCGCGGAGGTCTCCTACAACGACCCCCACATCCCCCGGCTGGCGGGGCCGCCCCCGATGGAAAGCGCGCCCCTCACGGCGGAGACGCTGGCGGCCGCCGACTGCGTCCTCCTCACCACAGCCCACACCGCCTACGACCCCGCCTTCATCGTGCGGCACAGCCCCCTCGTCGTGGACACCCGAAATTTCACCCGTGACGTCCAGGAAGGGCGCGAGAAGATCGTGAAGGCGTAGGGCGTCTCGTCATTCGCCGTCTGGACGAGATGGACACTATGGACGGAATGGACCGGTCGGTCTACTCCTGCGGAGGGGCGGGCGGCGGGCCGATGGGGGCGCGGTCGCCCTGTTTGTGGGGGCGGGGCATGCCGGGGCCGGGGGGCGGTCCGGGCTGTCCGCCGGGCGGGGGTCCCATGCGGTCGGGGGGGCCGGGGGTGCGGCGTTCCTGGGCGGTTTTCACCACCTGGCGCATCTGGCCCTCAAACTCTTCGAGGAAGACCAGCAGCTTGCCCTGCTGGACCGGGTCCATGCCCTCGGCCATGGCGTGGAACAGGCGCTGGCGCTGGAGGGCGATCTTCTCGCCGAGCTGCAGCGACTTCTCCAGCAGGGGCGAAACCGCGGCGGGGTCCGCATCGCCCTTCAGGGCGGTCTGGCGGAGCTCTTTCATCACCTCGGCACGCTCCCGCTGAAGCTGCTGGGTTTCCTTCTTGAACTGGGAGAAGCGCCGGACCATGAGCACGCTCTGCTCATCCGTCAGACCCAGCTCCGCCGACAGGCGGGCCACCATGACCTGTTCCAGCATCTCGCGGCCCCGGGCCTCGCGGGCCGCGCCGGGGCGTTTCTGCGGCGCGGGGCCGGGCGGGGTGATCCCCGGGGGCGGCGGTCCGGGTTCGGGGGGCGGTCCGGCGGCGGGTCCGCCGGGCGGCGGTCCGGGCGGGGGGCCTTCCGGCGGCTGGGCGGCCGGTTGCGCCGTCATCACGGCGGCCAGCAGGCACGCCGCGCACAAACCCGTCCAGAATGTCCTCATCACAAGCGTCTCCTTTTCTGGTTGCGCCGGGGTGCCGCGCTAGACGAGCGGCGCGCCCCTCCGAAGCAGGGGCGCCAGCGCCTCCGCGTTTTCGTCGGCCAGCAGTTCCGCCTCCTCATACAGGGCCCACACGGCCTCGCCCTCCCCGGTGTTCAGCCAGGCGTCCCCCGCGGCATCGTCCTCCTCCAGGGCCAGCGCGGCGGCCAGTTCGGCGTCCGTCAGCGTCTCGCTCGCCTCCAGCACCTCGGCCATGCCCTCCTCAAAGGGCCAGGCCGTCTCGGCGGCCGGGGACTCCGCCTCCCCCTCCGCCGGCAGGGCCGCCTGAAGACCCGCCGGGGCGGGTGCGGTGTCCTCCAGAGACAGGGCCACCCAGGCGCCCCCCGTGACCACCGCGAGGGAGGCCGCCAGCGCGGCCACGGTCACCGTGGCCCGGCGGAAGCGCGCGGCATGCTCCCCACGCCGCGGGGGGATGCGCCCGCAGACCCGCTCCGCGAATCCGGGGGAGACCTCCGGGGCGGACAGCCCCGCCAGTGCGCCGCGCAGGGCCCGCATCTGTTCCAGATACGCCGCGCGCGCGGGGTTGGCGGCCAGCCACGCGGCGTCCGCCGCGGGGTCCGCGCCCTCGCCGTCGAGGATCGCGCCGATCCGTTCCAGGTCTTCCTGTGTCAGCCCGTTTTCCATGTTCATGATCTGATTCGTTTCCTATTGCCGGACAAGAGGGGGCGCGAACAGAGGCCGTGGCGGGCACGAGATTGCTTCAGTCGCTCCGCTCCTTCGCAATGACGGGGGGGCGTGGCGGCATCAAGAAGGCCGGCGCGCAACGCGTCATTGCGAGGCGGCGCCCCGGCCGCCGCGGCAATCTCTTGTCGGAATGCCTCCGCTCTGACACGCCCTACAGGCCAATCGCTCGCATGCCGGTGATTCATGATCCCTGGTCCCATGCCTCCAGTTCCCGGCGCAGGCTTTCCCGCGCGCGGGCGAGGCGGCTCCGCACCGTGCCCACGGGGCATCCGACGGTTTCGGCGATTTCCCCGTAGTCCATGTGTTCAAACTCGCGCAGCAGCAGCACCTCCCGCTGGTCCTCCGGCAGGCGCAGAAGCGCCGCCTCCAGCAGGCCGCCCAGCTCCGACGCCTGGGCGTGCCGGTCCGGCGTCACGCCGCCCGCGTAATCCACGGGCGCCGCGTCCAGCGACACCATGCGGTCGCGCCCGCGCCGTTTCCCGTTGCGGATCACGTTCAGCGACAGGTTCCGGGCGATGCCGAAGAGGAGGGTGGACAGCCGCGCCCTCGGTTCAAGTGTCGGCAGGCTGCGGTGGAGCCCCAGAAACACCTCCTGGGCCACCTCCTCCGCGTCCTCGAGGGAGCCGGTCATGCGGGCGCAGAAATGGACCACGGGCCGCTGATAGCGCCGCACCAGCCGCGCAAACGCGTCCGTGTCGCCGTCCCGCGCGCGGAACGCCAGCGCCCAGTCTTCCGTGTCCTGCATGGGCCGCTCCATCAACCTGCCCCTTGTAACACCGCCCGCTCCGGAAAGTTCCGGCGCCGGACGGCCGCTGTATTGTGCGACCACCGAGCGGGAAGAGTCCACCCGCGCCCGGTGATTGCGCGGCCCGCGCCGGTCTGGTAGGCTTCTGCGCGGACCACGCCGAAAGGAAAACCCCATGGACGACGGCATCCGCCTGTTTGCCCTGCCGGAACCCCCGGCGCGCGATTTCACAGAGCACAACGACCGGTCGCGCGCCCTGTGGGACGCCTTTGCGGAGAACACCCACCCCCGCGCGCCCGTGCGGCTGAACACCAACCCGCGCATGCTCCTGCTGGACCCGCGCCACAACACGCGGGGAATCTCCTACCGCGAGTACATGACGGACCCGGAGCTCATGGGGCAGGCGGTGCTGGAGTGGAACTACTGGGTACGCTTCCTGCTCCCCGGCGACCACGAAAAGGGCCTGCCCGACGTGTGGCGGGTTCATGTGGACTTCGAGAACGTCTACGACGCGGCGTGGTTCGGCGCCCCCGTGGAGTACCACGCGGACCAGGTGCCCTACGCCGCGCCGTTCCTGGGCGAGGATAACAAACGGGCGCTCTTCGACCGGGGAATCCCGGACCCCTTCAGCGGCGAATGGGCGGAGCGCGCCGTGCGCTTTCTGGAGCATTTCCAGCGGAAAAGCCGCGCCGGCTGGACCTTTCTCGGGCGGCCCGTGGAGGTCATGCCCCACGCCCCCTTCATTAACTTCGACGGCGCCTTCACCGCCGCCGCCAGCCTGCGCGGGCCCACGGAGGCCTGCATGGACCTCCTGACGGACCCGGACTACGCGGGCGAGCTGCTGGACTTCGTCACCGAGGCGGTCATCGCCCGCATCCGCGCGTGGCGCGGGTATCTGGGGCTCCCGGCCGTTTGGGACGACTACCTGACGGCCGACGACTCGGTGGAGATGCTCTCCGTGGAGCAGTACCGGGAGTTCATCCTCCCGCGCCACCGCGCGCTTTTCGACGCCCTCTGCCCCGCGGGCCGGCGCGGCATCCACCTCTGCGGCAACGCCCAGCGCCTCTTCCCCGTGATCCGGGACGAACTGAGCGTCACCAACTTCGACACCGGCTTCCCCGTGGACTTCGCGCGGTTCCGCGCCGAGATGGGCCCCGAGGTGCAGCTCAGCGGCGGCCCGCGCGCCCCGCTGTTCGTGGGGGAGGATCCCGCGCCGCTGCTCGACGAGACCCGCCGCATCCTCGCGTCGAGCATCCTCCAAGGCGGCCGCTTTATCCTTCAGGAGGGCAACAACCTGCCCCCCCGCGCCTCCCTCGACCACTGCGCCGCCTTCTACCGGCTCGGGAGGGAGCTGGGAGGCATACCCCGGTAGAAGCAGGCAGTCTTCTGTCCATAAAGTCCATTTCGTCCATTTCGTCCAGCATGGACTCTATGGACGAAATGGACAGGATGGACAGGATGGACAGGACGTTGCCTTCCCGTCATCCCTTCTCCCGCAGGAAGGCGGTGATCTTCTCGGCGTGGTCGCCCTGGATTTCCACGAGATCGCCGAGGGCCTTGCCGCCGGCGGCGCAGTGTTTCCGCAGGGCTGACAGCAGCGCCTCGGCGTCGCCGGAGACGTTGCGGACGAGGGTCATCACCTTGCCCCCCGCGCGGCGCTCGACGGAGACCGGGTAGCCGCCCTTCTTCGTCTTCGCCACGCGCCAGGGCGGGCGGGTGCCCGTTTCGGCGGCGGCTTCGGCGCGCTCGGCGGCTGCGGCCACGTCCTCCGGCGCGATGCCGGGCACGGCGAGCCCCGCGAAGGGGTTGTGGGTGAGGGAGGATGCGTCCTTGCCGGCGGATTCCGGCGCGGGGTCCTTTGCCATGGGGCGTCTCCTTGCGGCCGCCGCTCCGGGGAGGCCGCCCCTTTATGGTAGCGAAACGGGGCGCGCCGCGCATCCTTCCCGCAGGGGTGGGGGGCATGCTACACTATGGGCGCCTTACCACCTAAGAGGGAGGACCCGGAGAAATGCGTTTTGTCTCTCAGAAGCCCTGGGTGGGCAACCTGCTGGCCGTGCTGGCGGGGCTCCTTATGGCCGCACTGCTGGTCGGCGCGGCGGAGGGCGCGCTGCGCCTGAAGGTTTTTCTGTCAACACCGGACCGGATAGGGGGCACCTTCCATGGAGGACTGCGGTACGGCGGAGTGCTCGGGCTGGAGGCCACGCCGGGGACAAGCCTCCACTGCGGCGTCACGCGCGGGGGCCGGGTGCTCTATGATGCCGTGTGCACGGCGGACGGTGCGGGGCGTCGGCGGACCCCCTGCGCCCCCGCCGGGCCGGATGCGCGCGCGGCCCTGTTCTTCGGGTGTTCCTTCACGCACGGGGTGGGCGTGGCGGACGAGGAGACGCTCCCCGCGCGCTATTGCGTTCACGCGGGGAACGTCGAGGCGCTCAACTACGGCTTTTCCGCCTACGGACCCCAGCAAACGTGGCTCCAAATCTGCAAACTGAATGCGCTGGAGCCGTTTCGGGGGCGGGGGGGGATTGTTGTCTACACGTTCATTGACGACCACATTCCCCGGCTGATCGGAACGCCGGAGGTGGTGTCCAGCTGGCCCTTCACCCTGCCGTGGCTGGAGCTTGAAGACGGGCATGTCGTCCACCGGGGCTTTTTCAGCGACCGGAACCCGCTTCAGTACTATTACCTGCGGTATGTGCGGGCGCTGCACCTCTGCCGTTTTGTGGAGAACCACGTTCCGCGCCGTCCAGCCCCGCCGCCGTCGCGAGAAAAGGCCGTCGACTTCCTGTCACGGCTTCTGCTGGAGTGTGCGGAGAAGACCGCGGAGACCAGCCCGGAGTTGACGTTCTGCGTGCTGATCTTTCCCGAGAGCGCGGGCGCCTGGGGGGCGGATCTAGCGGAGCGCCTGAAAGATTCCTCCATCCGCGTGCTGGATTACCAAACGCTCTTCTCCGCCCGCGAGGGCGGCGTGGAGTCCCTCTTCTTCGAGGACAACCCCGTGTACCGGCTGGGCCATCCGACGGCGGAGGCGTATGACCTCGTCGCCCGCCAGCTCGCGCTGGACACGGCGGTGAAGGCCGCCCCCTGACCGCGGGGGACTACGGCGCGGGCCACTCGCAGACCGCCAGATCGTGCGGGGTGAGGGTGACCGTCACGCGCCCCGTCCCCGCCGACTCCAGCGGCGCGGGAACGCCGTCGGCGCGGAACAGGCGCGGGACCGCGCCCTCCGGCAGGGGGTAGTCCGGCGTGTCCAGGTTCAGGGCCACGGTTTGCGGCGCCTCCGTGATGTTCGCCAGCACGACGGCGACGCCGCTGTCGGCGGCGCGCCACGCCGAGGCGAGAACCCCCGGCGCGGGCATGGCGTACTCGCGGACCCGGTCGCGCCGTCCGGCATAGATGGACAGGCGGGACACGGGGATCTCCGCCGCCGCGACGCCGGTCTCGGGCGGGCGGAGCATGACGCCGTCGCGCAGGTAGGCGAGCGCGGCGCGGCGCAGGCGCGCGGCACGCACGAAGAAATCCGTTTCCTCCGCGCGCTGCTCCAGCAGCTCCGGCTTGAAGTTGGCGAGGCAGGGCTGCTGCCCCCAGAGGAGGGCGCGGGCCTGCTCCAGCCGGAACTGCGCGGAGAAGGTGCGGTTGAGGAGGGCGAGGGGCTCGGCGGGCGCGAACTCCGGGGGCCACAGCTCGTCGTAGGGCGGCTCGGTGAGGGAGGCGTAGTTACCGAAGAGGAGGGCCGCGTCGTTGTACACCGCCTGGAACAGGGGGACGGGCTCCCACTCTCCCGGCGCGGCGTAGCGCTCGCGGCTGACCTGGAGGCTGAGCATGAGGTCGAGGCGGGGCAGCCACGCCTCGCCGCAGCCCTCGCCCGCCAGGGTCACCTCCGTGCGCCGGGCGCAGCGCGCGCGGATGTCCTTCTCCAGCGCGGCGAAACCCTCCACCCACCACGACCCGCCGCCGCGCGGGTGCCCGTGCGACACGTCGTAGCACGCGCAGCTCGCGCAGGCCTGGTCCATGTAGACGCCCCCCGCGCCGAACTCCGCCACGGCCTTCTCGGCCAGCCCGGCGTAGGTGTTCCGCCAGAACGCGGTGCCCATGCACATGGGCGTGCAGGCGGCGTTGTTGAAGATGTTGTAGACCTCGCGGCCGATGGCGCCGTCGGGGTTCTTCACGGCGAAGCGCTCGGCCCGCTCGGTCTTCCAGCTCTCCGTTTCCAGCCCCCAGAGCCGCTGGTTCATGTACAGGATCGCGTGGACGCCCTTCGCCTCCGCCTCCGCCAGGGCCGCGCGGAACGCGTCGTTGCCCTCGCGCGGCGGGAAGTACTCCGGGAATCCCGTGTCGTAGGCGCAGCCGTGCCACCAGTGCCAGAACACGCTGACCGGGAGTCCGGTCCGCTCCGCCAGCGCGACGGCGGGGGGCAGCACCCCCGGCGATTTGCCCCGGTTCCAGACCCACAGCGCGGTGTCCGCCGCCCAGGCGGGCACGGTGCCCAGCCGCTTGCGGCTCTGGTCGGCCCAATGCCCCGCCGCAGGCCCCGCCCGGTAGCGCTCCGCCGCGCCGAACCAGCCGCCGTGGAAGACGGCGATGTCGGCGGCGTACTCCGGGGCGAAGCGGCTGCCGCCGCCCTTCCCCGGCAGATGGACCATCTCCAGGCCCACGCCGCCCGTGCCGTCGCCGCAGACCGCGAAAAGCTTGCGGTGCGCCCCCGTGTCGCCGCTGGAGAGCATCACGCCGGGGCCCGCATCGTTGCACAGGGCGACAAACTGCATGGACAGCAGGCCCGGGTATTCCCATTCCCGGCGCGCGGGCTGCGGCGGGTCGCCGGGGTTGAGCAGCCGGGCGGGGTTGCGCGCGAGGGACCCCATCCACTCCGGCACCGCCAGCGCGTCGCCCTCTGCGGGGCACAGCCCCGCGACGCGGGGAAACACCACCTGCCGGATGCGGTTGAAGGGCATTCCCGTGACGGAAAAGGTGAAACGGAACGCGTTGTCCGCCGGGACCACCTCCGCCTCCATCCGCGCGTCCAGGGCGCCGTCCTTCACGCTGAACCCCGACCACGCGATACGCAGGCCGCCGTTGTCCAGAGGGATCGCGGTCACGTCCGCCGCGCCCGTAGCGCGGAGCGCGCCGCCGTCGTCAAAGGTGAGGGTCCACAGTCCGTCCGGATGCCCGCCTTGGAAAAACTCGCGGCCCGTGGCCGTGTCCCGCAGCGAGACTAGGGCGCCGGTCGCGGTGTCCACGGACAATGCCGCCCCCCCGGACTCCAGCACCGCCGGGGCGCCGGCGGAAGCGGCGGCGCAGGAAAGCAGCAGGCACGGAACAAACCAAAGACGGCGTTGGAACCACGGCATGGGGGCCTCCTTCACCGGGTCGCGGCCCGGAACGCCCCATTATACCCGGCGCCGCGGGCGCAGGCCTCCGGCCCTCCGAAAAGGGCCGCCGAAGCGCCGCGCCTTAGGACTCCACCTCGAAGGGGGGAAGCTCCTTGACCTTCTGCTCCGGGGTGCGGAACGAGTCGTCCTGCTCCAGCAGCCACTGGAGGGCGTCGCGGAGGACCTGCTTGGTGTTCTCGATGTCGAGGCCGATGTGGTCGGACTCGTACCAGGTGACCTTCTTCGGCTCGCCCGCGGCGGCGATGAGGGCTTCGGAGGACGGCACGGAGACGAGCTGGTCGTGCTTCCCGTTCTGGAAGTAGACGGGGGTGGGGGAGATGCCCCGGACGTAATTAATGGGGTCGGCGGGCTTGAGGATGTACGACGCGACGGGCTTGAGCAGGGTGACGGTCAGCGAGCCGGCCTCCTTGCGGATGAGGGGGGCGTCGAGCATCTTGGGGATGTTGCCGCCGCCGTAGACCAGCACGCCGGCGCGGATGCGCTTGTCGAAGGAGAGGACCGTGCTGCCGGTGATGGCGCCGTAGCTCGCGCCGACCAGGTAGACGCGCTGCGGGTCCACCTGCGGGTGCGTCATGAGGTAGTCCACGAGCCGCCGCGTCTCGTTGATGGTCTTGGAGGGCCGCTGGCGGAAGGCCCGGACCTGCGCGAGCATGGAGGCGTCCTTGGGCAGCTTGCGCTCGCCCTGCATGTACTGGTCAAACGACACGAAGGCGAACCCCGTCGCGTTGAACGGCGCCGTGATCTCCTTCAGGAAGTTCTTGTTCTGGCCGATGCCGTGGAGGAAGATGATCACGGGCACCCTCTCGGCGGGCATGGGCGACGGGAAGGTCATGAGCGTGGGGACGTCCTCGCCGTTCACGCCGTCGAAGGTGAAGTTGATGAGCTGGTAGGTGACGGGCAGGCTTTTCGAGGCGACCTCGGCCACCTCGCGCACCTGCGTGTTGAACGGCGCGGACGCGTTGTAGGCGCTGAAGTAGGCCGCGTCGGCCCGCGACTTGGCGGCGGCCCCGATGACCAGGACGGCCAGGAAGACCCCGGCGGCGATGAGCAGTGCGCGTTTCATGATGGCGGAACCCTGTGTGATGTGGGATAAGGGGAGGCGCCGGACCGGCTCCGGCACCCCCATAATAGACAGACTCCCGGCACCGTGCGCAAGTTTCCCCCGGCGGCGCGCGAGGCGCGGGGCGTGACAATGGGCGGGAACGCCGGCAACGTAGAAGCGGCTTCCAGCCGCTTTCTTCCGGGCTTTCCATTGACCCAAAGGACGCGGCTGGAAGCCGCGTCCACGTTGTGCGCGCCGCCGCATGGCCCGGGCCTGTGGTACAATTTCCTCGTTTGGGGGGCGCAGTGCGCGGGGGGCGGGGGACCGAGGGCCTGATGGACGCGGAGTTTCTGCACACCTTTTTCGCGCGGGCGGCGGACTGGTTCCGCCGGGCCGCCGCCTGGCCGGGGGAGGCCTGGGCGCGGCGGTGCGCCGCGCGCGCGCTGGCGGAGGCCGAGGACCGGCGCTTCGAGGAGGACTACGCCGTCCACTACAGCCCCGGCCTGACCAAGCCCCCCGACGTGGGGCGCCCCTTCTTCCTGAAGCCCCTGGGGCGCGTCCGGGGCGGGGTGGTGCTGGTGCACGGATACATGGCCGCGCCGCTGGAGGTGCGCGCCCTGGGCGAGCACCTGCGCGGGGCCGGCTTCGCGGTGTACGGCGTGCGCGTGGCGGGCCACGGCACGGCGCCCGAGGACCTGGCGGACCAGAGCGTGGCGGCGTGGGTCTCCGCGGTGGAGCGCGGCTGCGATGTCGTCGCCGCGCTCACGGACAACCTGGCGGTGGGCGGATTCTCCATGGGCGGATGCCTCGCCCTGCTGGCGGCGTCGCGGCGGCCGGAGCGGGTCCGCGCCGTGTTCACCATCTGCTCGCCCCTGCGCCTGCGCAGCTCCTCCGCGCGGCTCGCGCCCTCGCTCCTCGGGCTCAACGCGATCCTGAAGCGCTTCGGCGCGGCGCGCCCCTCGCTGGAGTACGTGGACAACCACCCCGAAAACGCCCACATCAACTACACCCGCAACCCCCTCGCCGGGGTGAAGGAACTGCTGGAGGTCATGGCCGAGACGGGCCGCTGCCTGCCCCGGATCACCGCGCCCGCGCTCGTGGTGCAGGCCTCCGACGACCCCACGGTCCACCCCGACAGCGCCCCCGCGCTCTTCGCCGGGCTCGGCTCCGCCGAGAAGGAGCTGACGGTCTTCCAGCGCGCGCGCCACGGCATCGTCAACGGCGACGGCAGCGCGGCAGTCCACGACCGCGTGGCGGCCTTCCTCCGCCAGACGCTGGTGCAGCGGCCGTCGCCCGGCGCGGTCCTCATGGAGAAGGCCTTCCCGAAACCCGAGTCCACCGTGGACGCCGCCTCCCTCACCATCGAGGCCGACTCGGGGCCCGAGGACGAATCCGCCGAGGAGGACGAGGCGCTCCACACGCTGCCCTCGGGCTGATCGGCCGCCCCCACCGGGCATACTTCCGCGCAACCCCGTGTTTCTCAAGAACATACCGCGCCGTGTCTTTGCGGCGCGACGCGGAAATGCGGTAAAATTGCGGGAATTCCCAACGAAAGAGGGTGCGCGGTGAAATATTTGGTGCTCATTGGCGACGGCATGGCGGACCACCCGCTGGAGGTGCTCGGAGGGCGCACGCCCCTTGAGGCCGCCGACGCGCCCGCCCTCGACGCCCTGGTGGCGCGCGGGATGGTCGGGCAGTACTGCCCCATCCCCGAGGGTATGCCGCCGGGCAGCGACGTGGGCAACCTCACCCTCTTCGGCTACAACCCCCGCGAGACCTTCACCGGGCGCGCCCCCATCGAGGCGGCGAACCAGGGCATCCAGCTCGCGGACGACGAGGTGGCCTTCCGCTGCAACCTGGTCACCCTGACCGACGGGCGGATGGAGGACTTCACGTCGGGCCACATCAGCACCGAGGAGGCGCGGGAGATCATCGCCGCGCTGAACGACACCCTGGCCCGCGAGTTCCCCGTGAAGTTCAACACGGGCGTCAGCTACCGGCATCTGGCCGTGATCCGCGGCGGCGACGCCGCCGGCACGGCCGGCCTGGTGGACGCGGTCTGCGAGCCGCCCCACAACATCACCGACCAGGAATACGCGCCGCACCTGCCCCAGGGCGGCGGCGCGGACCTGCTGCGCACGCTCATGGACCGGTCGCGCGAGATTCTCGCCGCGCACCCGGTGAACGCCGCGCGGCTTGCCGGGGGCAAACGCCCCGCCGTCTCCATCTGGCTGTGGGGCCAGGGCAAAGCCCCCGTGATGGACCCCTTCCTTGAGAAGTTCAACCGGACGGGCGCCGTGGTGTCCGCCGTGGACCTGGTGAAGGGCATCGGCGTGTGCGCGGGGCTGGAGGTGCTTAATGTGCCCGGCGCCACGGGCTGGCTCGACACGGACTACGCGGGCAAGGTGGCGGCGGCGCTCGACGCGCTGAACCGCTGTGACGCCGCGTACATCCATGTGGAGGCCCCCGACGAGACGGCGCACCAGGGCCGGGTGGACCTCAAGATCCAGGCCATCGAGGACTACTCCCGCTTCGTGGTCGGTCCCTGTCTCGACTACTGCGACACCCATCCGGACACGCGGGTCTTCGCCGCGCCGGACCATTTCACCCTCATCTCCACCAAGACCCACGCCGGGGGCCCCGTGCCCTTCGGCATGTGCGGCCCCGGCATCCCCCGGGACGCCGCCACGGCCTACACGGAGGGCACCGCCGCCGCAAGCGGCGTGCATATTGCCGAGGGGCACCGGCTCCTCCGCAGTTTCCTCTGCGACGAGGCGGTGGTTCTCTAGGCGTTTTCTTTCCGTGACCCGCATTGACCCCCGCCCCGAACGGCGGGTTTTCAGGAGTCGAAATCAATGAAAGCCCAAAAACCAAGAATCGAGATGTATGACACCACCCTGCGCGACGGCGCCCAGGGGCCCGGCGTCAAGTTTTCCGCGGACGACCAGCTCCGCGTGGTGCAGGCCCTCGACACGCTCGGCATCCGCTACATCGAGGGCGGCCAGCCGGGGTCGAACCCGAAGGCGGCGGAACTCTTCGCGCGCACGCGCGACCTGAAGCTGAAGAACGCCGAAATGGCCGCCTTCGGCAGCACCCGCCACCCGAAAATGGCCGCGGAGGACGACCCGAACCTGAAGGCCCTGCTCGACGCGGGCACGCGCGTGGTCACGATCTTCGCCAAAACCTCGCCCCTCCATGTGCGCGAGATCCTGGGGGTCTCGCTCGACCGCAACCTGAAGATCGTGGAGGAGTCCGTGGCCTACCTCCGGGCGAACAGGCGCCGCGTGTTCCTCGACGCCGAACACTTCTTCGACGCCCACGCCGAGGACGCGGACTACGCCCTCTCCGTGCTGGCGACGGCGCTGGAGGCGGGCGCCGAGGCGCTGGTGCTCTGCGAGACCAACGGCGGCCGCCTGCCCTTCGAGGTGGAGGCGGCGACGGCAACGGTTACGGCGCGCTTCCCCGGGGCCTGCGTCGGCATCCACACGCACAATGACTCCGGCTGCGCCGTGGCCAACGCGCTGGCGGCGGTGCGCGCGGGCGCGCGGCAGGTGCAGGGAACGATGAACGGCTACGGCGAGCGCACGGGGAACGCGGACCTGTGCACCATCATCCCTAACCTCCAGCTCAAGATGGGCTATGACGTGCTCAAGCCGGACCGGCTCGCCCGGCTCACCCGCAAGAGCCACCTCGTCGCCGAGCTGGCCAACATGTCCCCGCGCGACAACGCGCCCTACGTGGGGCGCGACGCCTTCACGCACAAGGGCGGCATGCACGCCGACGCCGTGCGCAAGTGCAAGGCCAGCTACGAGCACGTGGACCCCGTGCTGGTCGGCAACGCCACCCGCATCGCCGTCAGCGAGATGTCCGGCCGGTCCAGCCTCATCCAGAAGGCGGCCGAGCTCGGCATCGCCCTCGACAAGAACGACCCGGCCACCAGGAGCATCCTCGGCCGGGTGAAGCAGCTGGAGAACGAGGGCTTCGAGTTTGAGGGCGCCGACGCGTCCCTCATCCTGCTCATCCGCAGCGGCATGGGCGCCGTCGAGCCCTTCTTTACCCCCCTGAGCTACCACGCCCACGTCAACCAGAACTCGGCGGACGGCGCGCCGGTGTCCGAGGCCACCGTGAAGGTGGCGCTTCCCGACGGGTCCGAACGGCACACCGTGGCCGAGGGCCACGGCCCCGTGGACGCGCTCAACCTGGCGCTGCGCAAGGCCCTCCAGGACCACTATCCCGAGATCGGCGAGGTGCACCTGGAGGACTTCAAGGTGCGCATCCTCGACGGCAAACTGGCGACCCAGGCCAAGACCCGCGTGCTCATCGAGTCCAGCGACGCCCTGGAGTCCTGGAGCACCGTCGGCGTGTCCGAAAACATCATCACGGCGTCCTTCCTTGCCCTGGCGGACAGCGTCGCCTTCAAGATTCTGAAGACCCGCGTGAAGAACGGCGCCCTCAAGGGATAGCCCCGCGCGCCGTCTGCGGGCGGACACCCCAGACGCCCCGCTCCCGGGATTTCCGGGGCGGGGCGTTTTTTTGAAAAAGGGTCATTGGGGTATTGACACGGGCGAAAAAAAAGGTTATCATACCGTTAGATTTCTAACAATCACGGCGGGGAAAGGCCCGCCCGGGTAGGCAACAGGGAAAGGAAAGGGTCATGGGCGCCGCGATACTTGTTGTGCTGGTGGTCGTGGGCGGACTGGCGGCGGGGTATATCAGCATGTTCCGGTCGTTCGCGCTGGGAAGGCGCGTGGACGAGCTGGAGAACGCCCTGCGCATTCTGGAGCAGCGGGCGAACCGGCAAACTGTTCCGCCGCCGGCGCGCGCGCCGGAGAGCGCCGCGGCGCCCGCTGTGAGCGCGCCTCCCGGGCCGGTCGAGCCCGCAAAGGGGGGCCCCGTGCCTACGGCCGCGCCGTCCGCGCCGCCGCCGTCCCCGCCGAAGCCGTTATCCGCGCCCGCGCCGGTGCGGGTTGCAAGCCCCGCGCCGGAGCGGCCGCCCGTTGC
>ERZ795031.3187-NODE-3187-length-14822-cov-5.861042_pt1 | contig 14822 bp, 11 predicted proteins | sample MGYA00375123_ERZ795031 | MGnify/ENA primary metagenome ERZ795031 (study PRJEB30166, sample SAMN05720159) | activated sludge metagenome | isolation source: anaerobic digester from wastewater treatment plant | place: USA | collected 2015-04-21 ... | reverse complement strand
GGACCACGCGTCGCCCCTGCCTGCGGACCTCGAGGTGAACGGGGAGGAGGTCACGCACGACCTGGCCCTTCCCGAAACCCGCGTCCTCTCGGGGCGCGTGCTGCTCCCCGGGCGGAAACCCTGTCCGGGCACCCGCGCCGGGTTCCGCGTGGGCGGCGTTTTCTGCGAGGAGGCGCTCACGGACGACCAGGGGGTGTTCCGCCTGCGCGTGGGGGTGCCGGAGGGCGACCTGCTCATCGCCCCGCCGCCGGGATACCGGACCCGGGCCCTGCCGAGAATCCCTGTGAACCTCGGCGACAAACAGGAGCTGCGTCTGGAAGACATCCAGCTTACGGAACTCCCCCGGATCACCGGAACCGTCCGCGCGCCCCAGGACACCGGGGACGGCGGGCGCATTGTGATCACCTCCCTCGACCTGCCGCAGCCCCTCCGGCTGCTCGCCGGCCCCGACGGCGCCTTCGACATCCGCCTGGACTACCAGCCCGAGCAGAACGAGGTGACCTTCCGGGCGGAGCATGCCCTGCGCTTCCTGCGGAAGGATTTCAAGGTGTCGCTCGATGACGCCGCGACCTTGGAGGTGGTGCTGGAGCCCTTCGAGCCGGACCTGAAGAGGCGCCCGGCCGATGAGGCGCGGAACAACCTCTCCGCCCTCGTGGGCAAGGAGGCGCCGGAGATCAAATGCTCCGACTGGTTCAACACCCAGCCGGTCACCAACGAGTCCCTCAAGGGGAAGGTGACGGTGCTGGTCTTCTGGGGCGGCTTCGACGACAGCCCCTTCGCCGTGAACCAGCTCGGGGAACTGCGCGCGCTCCATGACGCCTTCCAGGGGGTGGACGACGTGCTGGTCCTGGGCATCCACGACGCCAGCAGCACGGCCGACGAGGTCAAGGAGTTCCTGGGGCGCTACGATGTGCGCTTCGCCGTGGGAAAGGACGCCGACCCCTTCTTCACCTTCGTGAACTACGGGATCAACGCCATCCCGCAGGTGGTGCTGCTGGACAAAAAGGGCGTGGTCCGGTATTATCAGCCCGAGTCCCGCCTGTTGGAGCTGGTCAAGACACTGCGCCGCGAGTAGGCGGCCTGGAAGGAGGAAGACCATGGGTATTCTCACCGTTGCCGCGTGTTTGCTTGCCGTCGGCCAGACGGCCGCCCCGCATCCGGGGGGGGAACTGGCGGCCCGCATCGCCCTGGTCTTTAACCGGATCACCGTGGTGGAGGAACCGGCCTTCTCAGACGACTTCATTCTTGCGGATGTCCTGGTGGACAAGGGCCGCCCCCGGCGCTTCATGGAATTCAGCGGCGACATCTCCGGCCGCTTCCTCGGCGCGCTCGCCATGCTCTCGCGCGGCGCGGAGGACGACACGCGCCTCCATCGCCTGGTGGCGGAAACGCTGAAACACCAGCGGAAGGACGGCCGTTTCGGATATGAGAACCTTTCCTTCAAGGCGGCGGACGTCGGGCCCGACCAGATGGCCCTGCTCTGGGGCAACGGCCGGCTGCTCGTGGGGCTCCTGGAGTATGCGCAGCGGTTCCCCGAGCGGAAGGAGGCCCTCGAGGCCGCCGAGCGGCTGGGCGTCTTCCTGCTGGCGGTCTTTGACGACTGCGCGAAGCCGGAGGTCATGGACCGGCTGCGCGGCAAGGCCGCCAACGGCTTCATCTGCTTCACCCAGCTCAACGAGGGGCTGGAACTGCTGGCCCGCGCCACGGGGAAAGAGGCCTACCGCGACGCCGCGCGGAAGATGGAGCCGATCCTGGAGGGCAGGGGGGACCAGCACACCCATGGCTATCTCACGACGCTACGCGGCGCGATGATGATTTACGAGACCACCGGCGACACCGCCGTTCTGGAGGCGGTGAAGAAGCGCTACCAGGACCTGCTCGACTCGGGCTCGGTCATGCTCAACGGCGGCATCCTGGAGTACTTCAAGCCCGACTACGACCGCGACGAGGGGTGCTCCGTCGCCGACCTGCTGCGGCTGTCGCTGCAGCTCTGGAAGGCCACGGGGGACGAGGCCTATCTCGAACGCGCGGAGACCTGCCTCTACAACGCCTTTTACGCCAACCAGTTTGACACGGGCGACTTCGGCCACCGCTGCTTCGCCTACAAGGGCTACAAGCCGCACCCCGGATCGGGGCGCGCCTGGTGGTGCTGCACCATGCACGGCATGCGGGCCTTCCGCGATGTGCTGGATTCGGTCGTCACCGCCGACAAGGGCGGGGATGCCCTGCGTCTGAACCTCTGGGAGGAGGGGCGCTGGTCGGCCGGCGGATGCACCCTGGCGGTGTCCCGCAAGGCCCGTGAAAACGGCGCAGGCGCCTCGTATGAGGTGACGCTGGAGGACGGCCCCGCGGCGGGGGTGCGCGTGCTGCTGCGCCGTCCCGCATGGGCGGCCGGGTTCGCCGTTTCCCCCGCCCCGGCGGGCGGGGAGACGGCGCTGCTTCTGAAGCCCGGCGACAGGGTGACGGTGTCCCTCGAATACGCCTTCCGTTTCGTGAACCCCAAGAATGAGGCGGTGGCCTACGAGGCCCTCCCGGCCGACAAGCCGGAACTGCTGGCGCTCTTCCTCGGCCCCTGGCTCTTGGGCGTGGACGAGCGGCGCAACCCCATGTTCCACGGCGAGCCCTGGGATGAGAACGTGCTGCTCTTCCCCGACGAGGGTGCCCTGCGCGCGGCGGCGGGGGAACTGGAAGGGGAGGGAGTGGCCTCCTCCGGGCCGGTCCTCGGGATCACGTACAACCATTCCGGGTTCATGGGAGAATATGCGGTGCCCTTGACCCCCGTCGCCTCGCAGACGGCGCACGACCAGGCCACCTTCTCCTACCGGCACCTGGTCCAACGCGCCCCCTGACGGGGGCGGGCGGCGGTCAGGACTCGTCGTCCGTGTAAAATGCCAGCAGCAGCCACAGGAACATCGTGACGGCCAGCAGGCCCATGAAGGCCAGATAGACGCGCATGGACAACCTCCCGGCGCGGCGGGCCGCGCGGAAACCGTTTCGCAAGGATGATAGCATGATGAAGGGAAAAAAGGTGAGAATGCTGGCCGCGGCGGCCCTGCTGGCGGTGCTGGCGGGGGCGGGGTGCGGGCGCATCGTGGACAAGGACCGCATCCGCGTGGCGAAGATGGGGGACGCCTACATCACGCGGGGCGACATCTTCAAGCTGATCCGGGAGATGCCCGACACGGACCGGCCCAAGATCAGAAGCCGCGGCGACCTCCTGCGCGTGCTGAACCAGCACATTGACCAGCGGATCAAGCTGCCCCTCGGGAAGAAGCTGAAGGAGGAGGGCAAGATAGACGTGGACCGCGAGCAGGCCCGCGAGGTCTATTTCCAGGAGCGGGGCGACGAGGCGGACTACCTGCGCGCCATGTGGCAGGCCGAGATCCCCGTGAACAACGAGATCACGCCGCTGATGAAGGTCTACGACCTCACGCCGGACCGCCTCCGCAACCTCAAGCAGAACATTGAGGACGGGACGGACGCCGTCGTAGCGCGGCTCCTCGGGGAAAGCGCCGTCCAGTACCTCGCCGTGGAGGCCTTCAAGGAAAAGCGCATCACCATCTCCGACGAGGAGTTTGAGCGGGAGTACCGGTTCTCCGGCGAGACCCTGGACGTCTTCGAGGAGATCGCCTTCCGCGCCGTCCGTTTCCCCGCGTCGCTGCCCGACGCCTCGGCGCGGGCCTCGGAGGTCCGGGCCCGGCTGGACGCCGGCGAGCCGTTTGACGCGCTGGTGGACGAGTTTCTGCGCCGGGGCGCGGCGGACAACATCGAATACGTGATCGAGTCGGGCATCCAGAACAACCCCGCCCTCGACCGCTTCCGCGGGTTCTGGGAGGTGGCCTCGGGCGCCGCGGTGGACAGCATCATCGGCCCCGTGTACCTGCCCGCCTACCGACAGGTGGCCACGGACGCCCAGGGCCGCGCGCGCGCCCTCAACATGCCCGACGCCTATCTGGTCCTCAGGGTGCTCGAATGCAAGCCCGCCCGCAAACTCACGCTTGAGGAGGCCAAGCCCGCCCTCGCCGCCCCCCTCATCGTCGGCAAGATGATGCAGCTCCTCCGCGACGAGAACGGCGTGGAGATCTACCAGGAAAACCTGCCCGACGTGGGCGACACGACCATGCAGGGCACCCAGCTCCTCTGACGCGGGCGGACGGGCCGCTCAGGCGTCGCCGCGCGCCGTGTCCGGGTCGCGCGGCCCCCACGCCGACAGCAGCCCCTCGGCGAAGCCCAGCGCCAGCAGCAGCAGACACACGGCCATCAGCTCGACGGAAAGCCAGTAGTAGGTTCCGTACTGCTGCCTCCACAGGCCGTAGAAGAGATAGCCCGACGCCCCCGAAAGCAGGAGCAGCGACGCCCCCAGGGCGTGGGGCGGCGACTCCGCCCGCTCGGCGAAAAACAGCATGGGCACGAGCAGCATGATGTAGTAGTAGTAGGTGGCCGCTGACAGGAAGAACAGGGGCGCGAAGCCCAGCATGAGCGCGCGGTGGTCCTTCAGGAAGAAGGCCGCCAGAAACGCCGCCAGCAGCACCGTGGCCTGCGTGTCCCACCAGCTGTGGAGGCGCTCCTGGTACCGCGCCGACCGGAGCTGGGGGGTCCACTGCCGGGGCGGCGTGTCCAGCGCGCTGAACCCCTCCGGCCACTCCGCCATGAGGATGTACTTGTAGCCCACGCGCCACTCGCTCACCCCCTGGTTGTGGTCGCCGATCTTCTTCACATACTCCGGCCAGAGGCCCGTGCCCCGCCAGTGCGCCGCCGACGCCAGCCCGAACCCCGCCGCCACCACCGCGAAAACGGCGAAGAAACGCAGCCACCGCCGGTCCATGCCCCCGGTCCACCACCCCTGGACGGCCGCCAGACCCAGCGTCGCCCCCAGCGCCGCCAGCACCAGCACCGCGACCCCGTTGGCCGCCGCCGCCGCCGTCCCCGCGCCCGCGGGCCGGAACAGGGCGGCCGCGTCGCGTTCCGGGGCCGCCAGGAACGGCACCAGCGCCCCCCGGACCCAGAACAGCACGCACACCGCGGCCAGAAACACCGCCGCCCCCGCGGTCAGGCGGAGAACCGCGCCCCGACGGCCGGGGAAACGCCGCGCGGCCGCCTCAAACAGGGGGCCGCTCCGCTGCCTGCGGAAATCCCAGGCCTGCTCGGCGAGCTTCACCCCCGGCCCGAACAGCAGCACCGCCGGGAAAATGCGCGACAGGACGGACCATGCGAGCAGCCCGCCCGCCAGCCCGTGCCGCCCCTTTTTCATCAGGCACACCGAGGCCACCATCGCCGCCACCCAGTCGGTCCGCAGAAAGGCCCCCTTCATGTGCCACCATTTCATCATGTAGTTCGTGCCCAGCAACACCACCAGCAGCGCCATGGCGCGGAACCCGAAGGCCCACCAGACCAGCCCCATCGCCGCGGCCAGCAGCAGCGGGTCCAGTAGGGACAGCGCGCCCATGCCCCGAGCCGACGAAGTCGGCACCCGGTTCGCCAGCAGCCCCCCCACCACCATGCCCCACACCGGCGTCCCGTTGTACCCCTTGTCCCGCAGCACGCTGGCCCACCGGGCCCCGTTCAGGCGGCTGTCGTCCTTGAACCAGGCCACGTCCCCCTTGAACGCCTCCCAGCGCTCCGGGGAAAAGCGGGCCTTCACCGTTTCCCGGTCCGCCAGCACCGTGTCCGCCGCGACATACCCCCCCGTTTCCAAGTTCCGGATCATCTTCGACGGGTGGTCCCACTTCCGCCCCGTCTCGTCGTCCGCGATCAGCGCGGCGGCGTACAGCCGCGTGTACCCCAGTTCCGGGGCGTACTTCGAGCCCAGGTAGTAGTGAAAGAACTCATAGGCGTTCAGGTGCGACCCGTACCGGAAATAGTCGGTCTTCACATAGTTTTCCACGGACAGGACCGCCAGCACCGCCAGCACTGCCGCCAGAAACCCCGAGGCAAACGCGTGCCCCGCGTCCCCCAGCCGCCGCCGCACCGCCCCCGAAGACACCGCCACGCCCGCCGCCAGCACCCCGACCGCCGCCAGCACCAGCGGCAGATACAGCGGCGCGCCGAAAGCGCTTCGCACCTGTTCTGCGATCCAATCCACCATCCGAAGAACTCCCGAGACCCCGCACGGTGCCCCCAGTCTACCCGAAACCACCGCCCAATGCCATTCCCCTGTCCCGTGGCCGGAGGGGAGGATGCCGGACGGCGGATATTTCCCCAGGAACAGGGTCCCCTTTCCCCTGGGGGCGGGCTGTTTGTGGAACTTTCCCCGGGGGAAAGGAATACACAAGTTATGGGTGCCGTTTGCCTTTACGCGGGCTTTCCGGGCACAATAGGTGGGGATGGCCAGCCATCCGGCCACAATTTATTGTTGACACGCATTCTTCAAAGTGCTATTATTGCGTGTGGGATCGCCTCAGGACGGGGGCGGTCATGGGATTTATGGAGACCTGCACATGGCCCCTCAGCAACGGTCGAGAATCTCCGGCCCGACCTGCTCCTTTTGCGGGAAACGGCACGATGAGGTGAACAAGCTCATCGCGGGGCCGGACGTGAACATCTGCGATGACTGCGTGCGGCTGTGCAGCGAGATCATCGCGGAGGAGAAGACCCGCAAGCGCCGCACCCTGCAAAAGCGGGTGCCCTCGCCCAAGGAAATCAAGGAGTTTCTGGACCAGTATGCGGTGGGCCAGGACTACGCGAAGCGGGTGCTGGCGGTGGCGGTGCACAACCACTACAAGCGGATCACCACGGGCTCGGAAATCGAGGGCGTGGAGCTTCAGAAGTCCAACGTGCTGCTGATCGGCCCCTCGGGCTGCGGGAAGACGCTGCTGGCCGAGAGCCTGGCCCGGATGCTGGACGTGCCGCTGGCGATCGTGGACGCGACCACGCTGACCGAGGCGGGGTATGTGGGCGACGACGTGGAGAACGTGGTGCTGAAGCTTCTCCAGGCGTCGGATTTCGACATCGGCCGGGCGGAGATGGGCATCGTCTACATAGACGAGGTGGACAAGATCTCGCGCAAGAGCGACAGCCCCTCGATCACGCGCGACGTGTCAGGCGAGGGCGTGCAGCAGGCGCTGCTGAAGATCCTCGAGGGCACGGTGGCCAACGTGCCGCCCCAGGGCGGCCGCAAGCACCCGCAGCAGGAGTGCATCCAGGTGGACACCCGGAACATCCTGTTCATCTGCGGCGGCGCGTTCAACGGCCTGGAGCAGGTCATCCGCAAGCGCACGGGCACGAACACGGCGGGGTTCACCTCGGACATCAAGACCAAGAAGACGGCCCGCCTGGGCGAGATTCTGGCCCAGGTGCGCCCGGAGGACCTGATCAAGTACGGCATGATCCCCGAGTTCGTGGGGCGGCTGCCGGTGGTGGCCACGCTGAACGACCTGACGCGGGACGATCTGATGCGCATCCTGCGCGAGCCGAAGAACGCGCTGACCCGCCAGTACGAGAAGCTCTTCCAGATGGAGAACGTGAAGCTCGTCTTCCAGGAGGAGACCATCGCGGCGGTGGCCGCGCGCGCCATGGAGCACGACACCGGGGCCCGCGGCCTGCGCGGCATCCTGGAGATCGTCATGCTCGACCTCATGTACGATATCCCGTCGCGGAGCGACGTGAAGGAGTGCGTCATCACCCCCGGGGTCATCCTGAACGGGGAGGACCCCATCATGGTGTACGAGAACGAGGGCCGGCTGAAGGACCTCAAGGAGGGTCCGGAAACGCGGGCCGGCAACGCCTCGGCATGACCCCCCCCGCGGGAAAGGCCCTCCGGCGCGTCCGCCGGACGGTGTCAGCGGCTGCGCTGGCCTGCCTGGCCGCGGCGGTTTTCGCCTGCACCTGCGACGCCATCCCGTCCGGGCCCGCCGTCCGGAAGACCTACACCGTCGTGAACAAGCACCCCCACGACCCGGAGGCCTTCACCCAGGGGCTCCTGTGGCACGACGGGCGGCTTTACGAAAGCACGGGGCTCAAAGGGGCGTCCACGGTGCGCGAGGTGTCGCTGGAGGACGGGAAAGTGCTCCGCAGCCGGGCGCTGGGCGGCCAGTACTTCGGCGAGGGGCTGGCCTGCGACGGCGACCGGCTCGTCCAGCTCACCTGGCAGCATGGGAAGGGCTTCGTGTACCGGCGGGACACCTTTGAGCCGGTCTCGGAGTTCTCCTACCTCGGCGAGGGTTGGGGCCTCACCTTCGACGGAAGCCGGTTCATCCTGAGCGACGGCACCTCCAACCTGCGCTTTCTCGACCCGGAAACCTTCGCGGTCGTGAAAACGGTCCAGGTGACCAGCGGGGGCAAACCCGTGGGCCGTCTGAACGAGCTGGAATGGGTGGAGGGCCGCGTCTACGCGAACATCTGGCAGGAGGACATCATCGCCGTGATCGTCCCGGACACGGGGGAGGTGGAGGCCTGGATTGACCTGACGGGCATCCTGACCCCGGAGGACCGCGCGGGACACCGCGTGGACGTGCTGAACGGCATCGCCTACGACCCGGCCACGAAGCGGCTGTGGGTCACCGGGAAGGAGTGGCCCGTCCTCTACGAAATCACAACGCGCGACCTTCCCGCCGCCGCGGAATGACGCCCGCGCCCCGCCGCCTGATACAATGCCCCGCGTGACAAGAACAAGGAGTTGCCCGTGCCCGACGACTTTGGAATGATGATCCTCCAGTACCTGTGCCTGCTCTTCTCGCTCAGCGCCCACGAGGCGGCCCACGCCGCCATGGCCAACTGGTGCGGCGACCCCTCGGCGCGCCTGCTGGGGCGCATGACGCTGAACCCCATTAAGCACATTGACCCCCTGGGCACCGTGGTGCTGCCCCTCTTCGCCATGTTCAGCAACTTCTACATGTTCGGGTGGGCCAAGCCCGTACCCTACAACCCGCGAAACCTGCGCAACCTCCGGCGGGATTCCGTGCTCATCGGCCTGGCCGGCCCCGCCGCCAATCTGGCGCTGGTCCTTGCAACCATTGTGCTGCTGCGCGGCGTGGCTATGGCCGCCGGATTCTCGGACAACAGCATGACACTCGCCCTGATTCTCAGGACGCTCATCTTTCTGACTTTCATCAACCTGCTTCTCATGCTCTTCAACCTGATCCCGCTGCCCCCCCTGGACGGGCACCACCTTGTGGAGGCCCTGCTGCCCCCCAAGACGGCGGAGCAGTTCGAGAAACTGGGCCCCTTCAGCCTGATCATCCTCTTTGTGCTGGTCTTCCGCTTCAACATTCTCGACACGCCGATGCGGCTGCTATCCAAGGGCGTCTTCACCCTGGCTTTCTACGGAACACCCCTGCAAGGGACGCCCCTTTACACCACCCTCACCGGCGGGTGAGGGGAGGATGCCGGAGCATGCGCCCCAGAATTTCCTTTGAACGCCTTCCCGGGCCGGTCCCCTACGGGGACGCCTTCGAGATACAGCGCGCGCGGCGGGACGCCGTGGAGCGGGGGGAGGCGCCCGACACGGTCTTCCTGCTGGAGCACGCCCCGGTGATCACCCTCGGCAGAAAGGCGGACGCCGCGCATGTGCTGGCGCCGCCGGAGAAACTCAAAGACCTCGGCGTCGCGCTCGTCCCCTCCGACCGGGGCGGCGACGTCACCTACCACGGCCCCGGCCAGATGGTGGCGTACCCCGTTCTCGACCTGCGCCGCCGACGCTGCTCGGTGCAGTGGTACCTGCGCTCCCTCGAGGAGGCGCTTATCCGCCTGCTTGCGGACTACGGCATCACTGCGGACCGTCTGGAGGGGCACACGGGCGTCTGGGTCGGCAATGAGAAGATCGCCGCCGTCGGCGTGGGCATCCGCCAGTGGGTCACCTTCCACGGAGTGGCGCTCAACGTGGCCCCCGACTGGGGCCACTGGTCGCTCATCGTGCCCTGCGGCATCCGCGACCGGGGGCTGACCTCGATGGCGCGCCTGCTCGGCCACGCGCCCCCGATGACGGAGGTGATGGACCGGTTTGAACGGGCCTTTCTGGACGTGTTTTCGGAGAACGCCGGGACCCCGGCGGGAAAGGGAAAGGAGTGGACCCATGGCGGTTGAATCGGTGGCCTACGCCCGGGCGGGGCTCATGGGAAACCCGTCGGACGGGTATTTCGGCAAGACCATCAGCATCATCATCCGAGACTTCTCGGCCAAGGTGAGCCTGTACGAGAGCCCGGAGGTCGAGATCATCCCCAGTTTCCAGGACCGGTCAAAGTACCCCGGCATCCGCGAGCTCGTGGAGGACGTCAAGAGCAACGGCTACTACGGCGGCATCCGGCTGATGAAGGCCGCCGTCAAGAAGTTTTTCGACCACTGCCAGACTCAGGGCGTCCGGCTGCCGGACCGGAACTTCTCCCTGCGCTACCGGTCCACGATCCCGCGCCGCCTCGGGCTGGCGGGGTCCAGCGCCCTCGTCACCGCCACGGTCAAGTGCCTCATGGAGTTCTACGAGGTGGAGATTCCCAAGCCCCTGCTGCCCAACCTCATCCTCAGCGTGGAGATGGACGAGCTGGGCATCACCGCGGGGCTCCAGGACCGGGTCATCCAGGTTTACGAGGGCGCGGTCTACATGGACTTCGACCGCGACCTCATGGAGGGCCGGGGATACGGCGAGTATGAGGAGCTGGACCCGGCGCTGCTGCCGCCGCTGTTCATCGCCTACCGGACCGATCTGGGCGAGGGTTCGGAGACCATCCACAACAACGTGCGCCAGCGCTGGCTTGCCGGGGAGCCGGATGTCGTCCAGGCGATGAAGGACTTCGCCTCCTACGCCGAGGAGGCCCGCACCCTCCTGAAGGCCGGCAAAGGCCTGGAGATCGGGCCGCTCATGGACAAGAACTTCGCCCGCCGCCGCTCCATCTTCACCCTCGACCCCGGCACCGTGGAGATGGTGGAGTGCGCGCGCCGCCTCGGCGCCCACGCCAAATACGCCGGGTCCGGCGGCGCCGTCGTCGGCATGTACTACGACGAGGAGATGTACGGGCGGCTGGTGCACGCCATGGGCGAGAAGGGGATCGCGGTGATGAAGCCCCGCGTGGAGGCGTCATGAGCTTGGAACCGGGCACCCTCTACCTCGTCGCCACCCCCATCGGGAACCTGGAGGACATCACCCTGCGCGCCCTGCGCGTGCTGGGGGAGGCCGACGCCCTCGCCTGCGAGGACACCCGCACCACCCGCATCATTTTTGAGCGCCACGGCATCACTGCGCCCGCCCACCGCTTCTCCTACCACGAGCACAACGAGGAGCACGCCGCCCGCCGCATCGCGGGCCTGCTGGAGGAGGGCAGGAGCGTCGCCCTCTGCACCGACGGAGGGTGCCCGGGCATCAGCGACCCGGGCTACCGGATCGCCGCGCTCTGCCACGAAAAGGGGTACCGCATCGAGGTGGTGCCGGGGCCCAGCGCCGTGACCACGGCCCTGCTGGCCTCCGGACTCTCCACTGCGAGCTTCTCGTTCAAGGGCTTCCCGCCCCGGAAACCCGGGCCCCGCCGCCGCTTCTTCGAGATGGAGAAGGATCTGCCCCATTCCCTCGTGGTCTTCGAGTCGCCCTACCGCGTGGGGGCCTGCCTCGCCGACGCCCACGCCGCCCTCGGCAACCGCCTCGCCGCCGTCTGCCTGGAGCTGACCAAGAAGTTCGAGAGCGTCCGGCGCGGGTTTCTTGCGGACCTCGCCGCCGAATTCGCCGGGAAGCAGGTCAAGGGCGAGGTCACCCTTGTGATTTCCGGGAACAACCCGAAATTCGCGGTCGAAGAGGACGACGACGGGGAAGAGGGGGAGTAGCCCCCGCCCGGAATGCCATTCCCCGCGGACATGTTGCTACTATAAAAGCAGCAGCGGCAACGGGAAAGGAGTGTCTCATGACACGTTCCAAGCGAGAAAAAGGAATCGGCGCGGCGTGCCTGGGGATGCTGGTTCTTCTGGCCGGATATGCGGCGTCCGCGCAGCCCGCCGGCCCGGCGGTGTCGCACGCGGCGCTGGTGGAGACCTCCGCCGTCGCGCCGGGACAGACCTTCCGCGCCGCCGTCACGTTCTCCGTGGACAAGCCATGGCATGTGAACGCGCGCCGTCCCCTGGACGAGTTCCTGATTCCCACCCTGGTGACCTTCCCCGCAGACGGCCCGTTCCGTGTGCTGCGGGCGGCCTATCCCGAGGCCGTCCTGATGACGCTGTCCTTCTCCCCGGAGCCGCTGGCCCTGTACGAGGGCGCCTTCGCCGTCGGCATCGAGGCGGAGGCCCCGGCGGACCTCGCGCCGGGAACGTACCCCCTGAAGGGCACGCTCCAGTACCAGGCCTGCAATGACAAAATGTGCGCGCCCCCGGCGGAGGCCCAATTCGCCGTGGAGGTCACGGTGGCGGCGGCGGCGGGGGAGAAGACCGCCGGGTTCCCCGAACTGAACTGGGACCAGGCGGAAAGCCTCGCGGAGCGTGCTGAGTCGGAAGCGGGGGAGACCGCCGCACCAGTGGAGCCTGTCGCCGCATCAAGCGACTGGCGCGCCCTCGCGGAGCGCTTCACGGTGTCCGGCCGTCTGGACGGCTACGCGGACAAGGCCGGGTTTCTGGCCTTTGTGGAGGCTGCGGAGACGGGAAAACCCGCCGCGGGCGGAATCGCGGGAAGGGGCTTCTTCGTCATGCTGCTGCTGGTGGTGTTCGGCGGGCTGCTGCTGAACCTGACCCCCTGCGTGCTGCCGCTCATCCCCATCAACGTGGCCATCATCGGCGCCGGGGCGCGCGCGGGCAGCAAGACCCGGGGTTTCCTGCTGGGCGCGGCCTACGGCGCGGGCATCGCCCTCGTCTACGGCGGCCTCGGGCTTGCGGTGGTGCTGGGGGTCAGCTCGGCCTTCGGCGCGATCAACTCCACCGTGTGGTTCAACGCCGCCATCGCGGCGCTCTTCGTGGTGCTCGGCGTCGCCATGTTCGACCTGATCCAGATAGACTTCTCGCGGTTCCAGGCGCGGCTGGGGGTTCGCCGCAACGAGAACGGAAGCTTTCCCGCCGCCCTTTTCATGGGCGGGGTGTCCGCGCTGCTTGCGGGGGCCTGCGTCGCCCCGGTCGTCATCTACACCATCCTGCACGCGCAGGACCTGTACAGCCAGGGGCACCGGGCCGCCGTGCTGCTGCCGTTCCTGCTGGGCGCGGGCATGGCCCTGCCGTGGCCCTTCCTGGGCGCGGGCCTGTCCTTCCTGCCCAAGCCGGGCAAATGGATGACCTGGGTGAAATACGCCTTCGGCGTCTTCATCCTGGGGTTCGCCGCGTACTACGGGCAGCTGGCGTGGTCCCTCTCCGGCGCGCCGCAGGCGGCGGACGCGTCCGCCGGCGGCTGGACGCCCAGCCTGGAGGAGGGGCTCCGGCGGGCGCTGGACGAGAAAAAGCCGGTCATCGTGGACTTCTGGGCCACCTGGTGCAAGAACTGCTCCCTCATGGACAAGACCATCCTGAAGGACGACGAGGTGCTCTCCCGCCTCGAAGGGTACGTCAAGGTCAAGTACCAGGCCGAGAACCTGACGCAGTCCCCGGCCCGCGAGGTGACGGGGCATTTCGGGGTGCTGGGCCTGCCCACGTTCATTGTCCTGACCCCCAAGGAGTGAGGTTTCCATGGCGCAGTTGGTGCTTGAGCATCTGCTGACCATCAGCGGCTTTCTGCTCGCCGTGGTGCTCGCCGTGCGCGTGCTGCAGGAGCGCCGCCAGCCCGGCGGCACCCTCGCCTGGCTCATGGCCATCATCCTCATCCCCTATGTGGGCGTGCCGCTCTACCTCCTCATCGGCGGCCGGAAGGTGCGCCGGGCCGCCCGGAAAAAGGGCAGCCTCTACACGGGCGACGCGCCCGCCCCCTCCGGCGGGGAGGGGGAATCCGGCGCCGGGGGCGTGTGGGGGCCGGGGGTGCCGCCGCCGCGCTCCGGGAACACGGTGGACATGCACTTCAACGGGGAGACGGCCTTCTGGCGGCTCATGGGCATGATCGAGGAGGCGGAGAAATCCCTCCATGTCATGACCTTCATCCTCGGCCGGGAGGAGACCGGCAAGGCGCTGACCCGCGCCCTCGCGCGGAAGGCCGCCGAGGGGGTGGAGGTCCGCCTGCTGCTGGACTCCCTCGGGAGCATCTGGGCGAGCGGGGCGTTTCTCCGGCCCGTGATCGAGGCGGGCGGGCGCGTGGCCACCTTCATGCCCGTGCTGCCCGTGCAGCGCCGGTGGTCGGCCAACCTCCGCAACCACCGCAAGATCGTCGTGGCGGACCACCGCGTCGCCATGGTCGGCGGCATGAACCTCGCCTCGGCCTTCATGGGCCCCACGCCCGACCCGCGCCGCTTCGTGGACATGGCCTCCTTTCTGGAGGGGCCCGCCGTCGCGGACATCGAGCGGGTCTTCCTGAGCGACTGGCACTACGCCACCAACGAGGAGCTGGAGTTGCCCGGCGCGGCGGACGCCGCCGACGGAACCGGACCGTCCCGCATCCAGGTGGTGGCCAGCGGGCCGGACGTGCCGGAGGACACGTTCAACGACGCCCTCCTGAGCGCCGTCATGGACGCCCGACGGCGCATCTGGCTGGTCACGCCCTATTTCATCCCCGACGAGGCCTTTCTCAAGGCGCTGGAGGTGAAGGCGCGCGGGGGAAAGGACGTGCGGGTGCTCGTGCCGCTGCGGTCCAACCACCGCCTCGCGGACATCGCCCGCGGCCCCTCGCTGCGCGCCCTCGTCCGCGCGGGCGGAAAGGTCTACGGGTATCCGCGCCGCATGGTGCACGCCAAGGCCATGATCTTCGACCACACCCTCGCCATCACCGGCACCCCCAACCTCGACATGCGCAGCCTCTACCTCAACTACGAGATCGCCCTGTTCCACCACACGCGCGGCGAGGTGGACCG
>ERZ795031.3183-NODE-3183-length-14834-cov-6.938494_pt1 | contig 14834 bp, 10 predicted proteins | sample MGYA00375123_ERZ795031 | MGnify/ENA primary metagenome ERZ795031 (study PRJEB30166, sample SAMN05720159) | activated sludge metagenome | isolation source: anaerobic digester from wastewater treatment plant | place: USA | collected 2015-04-21 ... | reverse complement strand
CGCCAGCTCCCGCCCCTCGACGCCCCCGTGGACGCCCACATCCCCGAGGACTACATCCCCACGGGGCAGCAGAAGATGACCATGTACCGGCGGCTGGCGGGCGTCGGCTCCGTCGAGGAGCTCCGCGAGCTGCGCGACGAGCTGCGCGACCGCTTCGGCCCGCCGCCCGCGCCCGTGGACCGTCTGCTCCAGGTGATGGAGGCCCGCGTGCTCGCGCTGGACGCGGGGGCGTCCGCCGTCCGCGTTGGCCGCGCCGAGGTCTTTGTGGCGTTTGAGAGCGCCGCGATGCTGCCCCAGGCCGACGAGGCGCGGCTCCGCCGCCTTTTCCAGGGAAGACTCCGCCTCGACCTCCACGACAAGCCCGCCGCCGTGCTCACCCTGCCCGCCGCCGCCGACCCCCTCCGCGAATGCCTCGGCTTCCTCCAGATTCTCGCCCGCGAGCGGGTCGGCGGGGAGGAGGACGGCGAGGACGGGTAGGCCGCAGCGTCTCCCGACATTCGCCCCGAAAGCCGGGCTGGAGCCCGGCGATCCCAGGGTGCGCTGGATCCAAGGTCTTCGCGGAGCATGACGGTCCCGGGATGTCCGTCCCGTCGCGCCTCCTGGGAGCGCCAGGCTCCAGCCTGGCAGGATCCTGGCCACCGCCCACATCCAGGCATTGCTCCAAGAAGGCGGAAGGGGGGCGCGGGTCAGAATGCGACGAGGACGGGTTCCGTGGGGGGGGAGGCGTTTCCTGCGGCATCGCGGGCGCGGACGGTGTAGGCGCCGGGCATGGCGGCGGTGTAGACGGGGAAGGGCGTGGTGTCCACGGGCTCGCCGTTGAGCAGGACCTCGTAGGAAAAGACGCCGCAGTTGTCGCGGGGGACGGGCCAGGAGAGGGTCGCGCCCTTTTCGTCGCGGCCGGCGATGACTACCCGGCCGGGGGTGTCGGGGGCCTGGACGTCCTGTCTGCCGATGAGGAAGACGCGCGCGGCGCCGTTTATGCTGACGCGCAGGGAGACCGTGCCGTCCTTGAGGACGGGCTCCACGGGGACGAGGCCCGCCGCGGTGACGGCGGCGGCGCGCTCGGGGGGCACCCAGCCGGGCAGGGGGAAGGAGACGGTGCCGCTGGAGGATTTGAGGGTGTAGCTGCTGCGGAAGGGGAACAGGCCTGTGGTGTAGTTGTTGTTGAGCACAACGACCACGACGGCGTCGCGGGAGACCAGGAGCCGCCCGGTGATTTCGGGGTCGTCGCTCTTCAGCGCGTCCAGGGGCTCGCCGTAGAGGCACAGGGTGCGGACGGCGTTGAAGGCGCGCACGGTGTTTTCGGCGGCACGGATCTGTTCGGGGTGGTCGCGCTCGTAGTCGGGCCCGTACTTGAACCAGAGGATGCCCTTTGCGCCGCCCATCACGTGGGACCAGAACTGGTGCTTGACACCCCAGTTTTCGGGCTGGCGCCCCCACACGGGCGCGGCGAGCTGGGCCCAGGTCCACATGCGCACCGGCTCGGTGTTGGCCTTGAGCTGGTCCGTGTACTCGAGGGCCTCCTCGAGCCGGGCGTGGCGCGTGATGCCCGTGCGGGGGATGGCGTTGGGCGCGTGCATGACGTAGTGGTCCATGCAGGCGATGTCGGCCGTGGGGCCGTACTCGTTGAAGCCCGACATGCTCATGAGGTTGAGGTAGGCGGGGGTGTCGGGGTCGTGGCGCCAGTGGTCCAGGGCGTGGTCGAGCATGCGCGCGGCGGGGATGCCGTGGAGGTCGGGCTCGTCGCGCACCATCCACGCGGCGATGTGGGCGGCCCCGGCGCGCGCGGCCACCTGTTCGGTGTCGGGCTCCTTTTGGGGCGGGTCGCCGGCCTGGCGGGCGCAGATGTTCAGCGTCCGGATGTGGTAATTGGCGAACATGGCCTCCTGCGCGGGCCAGTCGGTGTAGCTGACGCAGGCGTCGATCCCGAGGCGGCGGGCGTGGCGCTGGCCCCCGGGCGACTGGATCATGTTGCTGCTCCAGGTGCCGATGGGGAACTCCGCCGCCGTGAGTCGGATGCCCGCGCCGACGCGCACCGCCGTCTCCCCGGCATCCGCGAGGATCCGGAGGTTCAGGGGGGCCCCCGGGGCGGGGGCGTCACCGTGAGCGAGTTCGAGAATGAGGAGCCCGCCCGGGGGCACGGTGTAGGAACCGCCGACGGCCGAGAGGCCCGCATCAACGCCCGGTGCCCATTCGCGGCTGTTCAGGAACACCCGGCGCACCTCGGCGGGGGTCTTCCCGTCGTTGCGCAGGTACAGCAGGAGCGTGCCCGGCTCGGGCGCGGGAAGCGCGTTGGCGAGGCGCAGCGCGGGGGTTTCGCAGGGGAAGGAGACGGCGGCCTGAGCGCCGGAGTCCATGACCAGGGCCAGTTCGGCGGTGGAACCCTTTGCGAAGGGGTCGCCGGTCGCCTTGAGGGTGAGGCACCCGGTCCCGCCGGGGGCGAGGGATTCGGGCCAGACCCGCCACCAGGAGAGTTTCGGCCACTCGCCGGGGGCCTTGCCGTTCAGGAGCAGCTCGGCGACCTTTTCCGGGGCGGGGCCGGTGTTCCGAAGGAAGCAGTAGACGACGCCGCCGTTGTCCTCGGGCCAGTTTTCCCGGTAGAGGGCGGAGCGGGCGGCCCCGTGGAAGACGGGGGGCTCGAGGACGATGTCAGCCCCCGCGCGGCAGACCGCCGCGAGGCAGAGCAGAAACACGGCCGCCTTGTGGGGGTTCATGGGGAGTCTCCGGCCCTGCCCGGGACGGCTAGGCGTCAATTTCCATGAGGGCGAAGGTCATGACGGCCTCGGCGGCCACGACGTCGTCGGTGAGGGCGACGGCATGGACCTTGCACGCGCTGTCGCGGTAGTGGACCATCTCGGCCTTGATGACCATCTGGTCTCCCGGCACGACGGTGTTGCGGAACTTGGCCTTCTCGATGCCCGTGAGGAAGGCGAGGCGGCCGTTGGGCTCGCCGTTCTCGCCGAAGACGAGCATGGCGCTGACCTGGGCCATGGCCTCGATGATGAGGACGCCGGGCATGACGGGCACATCGGGCCAGTGGCCCTGGAAGAAGGGCTCGTTGACCGTGACGTTTTTCATGCCCGTGACGGTCTTCATGGGCTCGAAGGAGAGGATCCGGTCCACCAGCAGGAAGGGGTAGCGGTGGGGGAGGATCTTCATGATCTTGTTGACGTCGAGGGCGGGGGGCTGGCGGCGCGGAAGGGCGCCGTACCCGTCCCCGGCGCGCTCCTGCTGGCCGGAGAGGTACGCCTTCTTGATCTGCTTGGAGAAGTTGACGTTCTTCTCGTGGCCGCACTTCGCGCCGATGATGTGGCCCTTGATGGGGCGGCCGAGGAGGTAGGTGTCGCCGATCAGGTCGAGGATCTTGTGGCGCACGAACTCGTCGGGGAAGCGCAGGTCGTCGTTGAGGATCTTGTCGTCGCCGATGACCACGGCGCTTTCGAGGTCGCCGCCCTTGATGAGGCCGGCCTCCTGGAGCATCTTGACCTCGCGCAGGAAGCAGAAGGTGCGCGCGGGGGCCAGCTCGCTGCGGAAGGTGTCCTCGTTGATGGTGAACGAGGCGTACTGCGTGCCGATGGCGGGGTGGCCGTAGGAGATGGTCATGGTCACCCGGAACTCGTCGGACGGCAGGATGCTCAGCGTGACGTCGTCCTTGCGGTAGTAGACCGGGTGGTCCACCGTGATGTAGCGCTTCTCCGCGTCCTGGTCGACGAGGCCGGCCTTCATCAGCGCGCCCAGGGCGGGCAGCGAGCTGCCGTCGCCGTTGGGGATCTCGTCGGCGTCCACCTCCACGGTGATGTTGTCCACGCCCATGCCCGCGAAGGCGGACATGGCGTGCTCGACGGTGTGGATGGCGACCTCGCCGATGCCGATGGTGGTGCCGCGGGACACGTCCACCACGTTGTCCACCAGCGCGGGGACCACCGGCCGGTCCGGCAGGTCCGTCCGGACGAAGGTGATGCCGCTGTCCGGGGGCGCGGGTTTGAACGTGACGGTGGTCAGGCTGCCGGTGTGGAGCCCGACCCCGGAGTAGGATGCTTCGGAGGCGATGGTTCTTTGTCTCATGATTCCGACTCTTCCAGGGCCTTGAGGCGCGCCTCAAGCTGGTTGATCCGCCGCATCAGCCCGGGCAGCCGCATCTGCCCCACCATGATGCGCTTCTGCGCCTCGTGGTCGGTGGCGGGAAAGCCCGAGACCGTCGCCCCCGGCGGCACGGACCGCGTCACCCCGCTGCGGCCGCCCACGCTGGCGCCGTCGCCGATGGTGATGTGGCCGGCGATGCCGGCGGAGGCCCCGATTCTGACGTTGTTGCCGATTTTCGCGCTGCCCGCGATCCCGGCCATGCCGGCGACCACACAGTGTTCGCCGATCTCCACATTGTGCCCTATTTGCACGAGATTATCAATTTTCGTGCCCCCGCCGATGCGGGTGACGCCGAAGGTGGCCCGGTCCACGGTCGTGTTGCTGCCTATTTCGACCTCGTCGCCCAGCTCCACCCGGCCCACCTGGGGCACTTTGTGCCAGGCGCCGCCCATGGGCACAAAACCAAACCCGTCGCTGCCCAGGCAGGCCCCGGCATGGATGATGCAACCCCGTCCGACGATGGTTTCTTCCCGGAGCACCGCGTTGGGATGCACCACGGTGCCTTCGCCGACCCGGCAGTCCGCCCCGATATAGGCCCCCGGAAAGAGCACCACGCCGTCGCCGAGGACCGCCCCGGCCTCCACCACGGCACCGGGGCCGATGGAAACACCGGCCCCCAGGCGGGCCTCCGGGGAGACATGGGCTCCGGGATGCACACCCGGCGCGGGCCGCGCGGCGGCGCCGTGGTCAAAGAGGGCCAGGGTCCGCAGAAAGGCCTCTTCGGGCCGGTCCACGCGGATCTGCACGGGGGCGGCGCCGTCGACGGGCTCGGGCACAAGCACGGCGGCGGCCCGGCACTCGCGGAGGAGGGGGTAGTACTTCTCGCCGCGCACGAAACAGAGGTCGCCGGGACCGGCCTCCGCGAGGCCGTTCACCCCGGTGACCGCCGTGTCCGGGTCGCCGAGCGCCTCGCCCCCCACCAGGCGCGCGATGTCTTCAACGGTATGTCCCATGAACCGTCAAGCCTCCCGCGCGGCCTTCCGGCCGCGGACAGGGCCCGGATCCCGGAAATCACTTGTTGAGGATGGAAAGCACCTTGGGGGTGACGTCCATGGTGGCGCTATGGAACAGCAGGCCGGAGCGGGGGGAACCCTCCTCCGCGGCGTTGAGGATGAGGTGGTACCCCTCCTGCTCGCCGACCTGGGCGACGACCTTCTGCACGTCGGCCAGGATCTCCCGCATCACCTTCTTCTCGTTGCTGTCAATCATCTGCTGGCGGGTGGCCATGGCGGCGCGGTAGTTCGTCTGGGCGGTGGTGATCTTGGTCTCCATCTCCATGCGCTGGCTGTCCGTCATGCCGGCGCCCTCGGTCTCGAACTTCTTCCGGTCGGCGGTGATGGCCGCCTCCATGGCGTCAAGCTCCTTCTGCTTGGCGTCCACGTCCTTCTGGAGCTCGTCGTAGAGTTTTTTGCGCTTTCCGTAGTCGCTCAGGAGGACGCCCATGTCCACCACGGCGATCTTGTAGGACGGCTGGGAGTCGTTCTGCGCGCCGGCGGCGGCGCTGAGGAGCGCGACGGCCCCGGCCCCGGCCACCAGAAGCGCCACAAACAGGGACAAAGTCTTCACGGAAGGTTGACGTGACACGGCTGATTCCTCTTGCTGGGTTGATTGTGGGAAGCGGGCGCAACAGGGGCGCGCCCGCGGTTCTCCTGCGTTCCCGATATGGTCCGTGAGTATACCACGCCGGCGGAACGGGTTCAAAAGGGGGACGGCCCGCGCCGGCCCCCGGAGCCGTCCCGAAAGCCTAGAAACGGAAGCCCGTGGCCAGGTGGAGCCTGCCCGAGCTGCTCTGGTCGTCGTCCGGGTTCAGCGGGAAGCCGTAGTCCACGCGGATGGGGCCGAGCATGGGGACGTTGAACCCGAGGCCGACGCCCACGCTGTAGCGCATGTCGCCGAGGTCGAAGTCGGAGTCCTCCCACACGCCGCCGGCGTCCGCGAAGGTGTAGACCCGGAGGATGTCGGTGATTTTGTACTTCATCTCAAGGTTGGTGATCAGGCGGATGTCGCCGCCGACGGCGAAGGTGTCGCCCCACCAGCGGTACTCGCGGACCTTCGGGCCGATGTCGCGGTTGCGGTAGCCGCGGACCGTGGTGGTGCCGCCGGCGTAGAAGCGGTCCTGGAGGGGAACGTAGTCGGAGCCGCCGTACTCGGTCATCCAGCCCTCGCGCTGGCGCAGGGAAAGCACGATCTTCTCCTCGGCGCCGACGCTGCGGTACCAGGTGGAGTCGTGCTCCAGCTTGACGAACTCGTGGTCGCCGCCGAGCCCGGCCACCTCGGTGGCCAGGCTGTGGGTGGAGCCCTTGCCGGGGTCGAAGCGGCTGTCGAGCGTGTTGCGCTCGATGGCCCAGCGGGTGCTCACGGTGGTGGACTCGCCCTCCTGCCGCCGGATCTCCTCGTTGATCAGCCAGGGCAGGTCGCTGATGTCGGTCTCCTGCACGCGGAAGCTGGCCTGGGCGGTGACGTAGGGCGAGAGGGACTTGCCGAAGCGGAGCTGGCCGCCGAGGGAGTCCTCCTCGTAGTCCGCGCCGCCGCGCACGAGGTAGGCCTCGTCGAAGAGGTCCACGCCGAAGGAGATGGGCCGCCCGAGGAACTCGGGCTCCGTGAAGCTCAGGCTGTACTGGTCGCGCCGGGTGCCCGTGTTGACCTTGAGGCGCAACTGCTGGCCGCCGCCGGAGAACTTGGGCCAGTTGGCGATGTCGAAGTTGTTCAGGCGCAGCTCCGTGTAGACGCCCATGCCGTCCTCGGTGCTGTAGCCGCCGCCGAAGTTGAAGGTGCCGGTCTTGCCCTCCTCCACGTCCACGTTGAGGTCGGTGAAGACGTCGGCCCCGGCGTTGTCGGGCGTCTCGGCGAGGGTCACGCGCACGGAGTCGAAGAACTTGGTGTCGTCGAGGCGCTTCTTGCTGCGGTCCACCGCGGCGCCGTCGTAGCGCTCGCCGGGCACCAGCAGCATCTGGCGGCGGATGATCTCGTCCTTGGTGACGCTGTTGCCGGTGATGCGGATCTGGCGCACGTACTTGAGGTCGCCCTCGGCCACGTCGTAGACCACGCTGGTGGTCTTCTTCTCGCGGTCGAGCGCCACCTGCGGGGTGACCAGCGCGTCCACGTAGCCGCTGTCCTCCAAGCCCTTCTGCAGCATCCGCGCGTCCTTGGCCACCTGCCCCTTGTTGTGCACGTCGCCCGGCTTGACCTTGACCAGGCCGGACATCTCGTCGTCGTCGTAGACCGTGTTCCCCGCGACGTCCATGGTCTCCATGGTGTACTCGGGGCCCTCGGCGACGTGGACCGTGATCTTCATGCCCTTGCCGTCGTCGGTGTAGACGACGTCGGTCTTGGCCACCTCGGACTCGAGCCGGCCCCTGTCGCCGTAGGCGTCCACGATGCCGGCGAGGTCCGCCTCGAACTTCTCCTCCTCGTACTTGCCGCCGAAGAACCACCACGCGCGCTTGGTCTTCATGACCTTGCGCAGCTGACGGTCGCTCATGGCCTCGTTCCCCTCGAACTCGATGCCGCGGATGCGGGCCTTGCGCCCCTCGGTGATGGTGTAGATCAGGCGCACGCGGGAGGGGCCGACGTTCTCGGCGGCGGCGTCCACGGTCGTGTTGGCGAAGCCCTTGCCCTCGTAGAGCTTGAGGACGGCCTTGCGCTCCTCGTCGAAGGTCTCGGGGACGAAGGACTCGCCCTCGCGCATGGTGAGGGCGCCGCGGATGTTGCGGTCCTTGATCTTCTTGTTGCCGATGATCCGCACCTCCTCGATCACCCGCTTCTCCTCCACCTTGAAGAGGAGGACGGTCTTGCCGGCCTCGTCCACGACGCCGGCGTCGACCTTGTCGAAGTAGCCCAGCTCGTAGAGCCGGCGCACGTCGCGGGAGACGGCGCCCTGGTCGAGGGCCGCGCCCGCGGCGGACTCCACCCGCGAGCGGACCGCCTGGTCGCTCACGCGCACCAGCCCGTCGAAGCGCACCTCGTCCACCACCTTCGCGGGGGCCTCCTGGGCGACCGCGGCGGCGGCAAGCAGACAAAGGACCATTCCCAGCGTGACAAGTTTCGTTTTCAAGACGTGACGCCCTCCGCGGCCCGCGCGGCCCCGTCGAACGCCAGCCTGTCGCCGGTGTCCGAGGGCCGCACCATGATTTCAGTATCCCTGTTCAGCCCGCCCCGAAGCAACAATTCAGCCAGCGGGTCTTCCACATATTGCTGCACCGCCCGCCGCAGGGGCCGGGCGCCGTACTCGTCGCTGCTGCCGATGCGCACGAGGAAATCCCGCGCCTCGGGGGTCAGGACCAGGCGCAGGCCCTGCTCCGACGCCCGGCGGACCACCTCGGCGGTCTGGATGTCCACGATCTGGAGCAGTTCGGCGGCGCTCAGGCGGTGGAACACCAGTATCTCATCGATCCGGTTGAGGAACTCGGGGTTGAAGACCTTGCGGGCCTCCTCCAGCACGCGGTCCTTCATCCGGGCGTGGACGCCGTCGTCCTCGTCGGTGTGGAACCCCAGCGAGGTGCTCCGCCCGATCCGGCGCGCCCCGGCGTTGGAGGTCATCATGACCACGGTGTTCCGGAAGTCCACCTTGCGGCCCGTGGAGTCCGTCATGTGGCCCTCGTCGAGCACCTGGAGCAGGGCGTTGAACACGTCCGGGTGCGCCTTCTCGATCTCGTCGAAGAGGACCACGGAGTAGGGGCGGCGGCGCACCTGCTCGGTGAGCTGGCCGCCCTGGTCGTAGCCGATGTACCCGGGGGGCGCGCCCATGAGGCGGGACACGGCGAACTTCTCCATGTACTCCGACATGTCGACCGTGATCAGGGCCTCCTGGCTGCCGAAGAGGAACTCGGCCAGGGTCTTGGCGAGCAGGGTCTTGCCGACGCCGGTGGGGCCCAGCAGGAGGAAGGATCCGACGGGCCGGGTGCGGTCGCGCAGGCCCGAGCGCGAGCGCTGGATGGCCCGCGTGATGGCGTCTATCGCCTCGTCCTGCCCCACCACGCCGCGGTGCAGCTCGTCGCGCATGCGCAGGAGCCGCTGCGACTCCTTCTCCTCCAGCTTCGTCAGGGGCACGCCCGTCCACTTGGAGACGATGTGGGCGATGTCCTCCTCCGTGACCACGGTCTCGGCGGAGTCGCGCTTGCGCTGCCAGTCGCGCTGGGCCTCCTCCAGGCGGGCCTGGAGGGTGCGCTCGCGGTCGCGCAGCGAGGCCGCCCGCTCGTATTCCTGGTTGTGGATCGCCTCCTCCTTCTCCTTCACCGCCTCGCCGATCTCCGCCTCCAGCAGCTTGAGCGCCGGGGGGCGCGTGGTAATCTGGAGCCGCGCGCGGCTGCCCGCCTCGTCAATGACGTCCACCGCCTTGTCCGGCAGGAACCGGTCCATGATGTACTGGTTGGACAGGCGGGCCGCCGCCACCACCGCCTCGTCGGAGAACTTCACCCGGTGGTGCGCCTCGTACTTGTCGCGCAGGCCGCGGATGATCTCGATGGTCTGCTCCACCGTGGGGGCGTTGACCAGGATCGTCTGGAAGCGCCGCGCCAGGGCGGCGTCCTTCTCGATGTGCTTGCGGTACTCGTCCATCGTGGTGGCGCCGATGCACTGGAGCTCGCCGCGGGCCAGCGAGGGCTTCAGCATGTTCGCGGCGTCCACCGCGCCCTCCGCCGCGCCCGCGCCCACGATGGTGTGCAGCTCGTCGATGAACAGGATGACGTTGTCCGCCCGGCGGATCTCCTTCATCACCGACTTGAGCCGCTCCTCGAACTGGCCGCGGTACTTGGTGCCCGCCACCACCCCCGCCAGGTCCAGCGTGAGCACGCGCCGGTTCAGCAGCAGGTCGGGCACGTCGCCGTTCACAATGGCCTGGGCAAGCCCCTCGACGATGGCCGTCTTGCCGACGCCCGCCTCGCCGATGAGCACCGGGTTGTTCTTCGTGCGGCGGCTCAGCACCTGGATCACCCGCTCGATCTCGGCCTCGCGGCCGATCACCGGGTCCAACTTGTTCTCCCGCGCCAGCGCGGTCAGGTCGCGGCCGAAGGCGTCGAGCGCCGGGGTCTGCGACTTGCGGCCCGCGCCGGGCTCCGGCGCCGGGCCCGGGCGGCCCTGGCCGCCCACCAGCCGCTGCACCTCGGTCTGCGTGCGGCCGTGGTCCACGCCCAAATCGTTCAGCAGCTTCGCCGCAATCCCCTCGCCCTCCTTCATCAGCCCCAGCAGGATGTGCTCGGTCCCCACATAATTGTGGTTCAGGCGCCGCGCCTCCTCCACCGCCAGCTCCAGCACCTTCTTCGCCCGCGAGGTGAAGGTGATCTCCTCCCGCGTGGCCGCGCGGGTGCCCGGCTGCACCTGCCGCTCGATGTCGGCGGCCAGCATCTGGATGTCCACCCCGAGGTTTTCCAGGGTGCGCGCGGCGATGCCCTCCGGGTCGCGGCACAGCCCCAGCAGCAGATGCTCGGTGCGGACATAGTCCGACCCGTGGCGCAGCGCCTCGCTCCGCGCCGCGCTTACCGCAGCTTTCGCCCTTTCCGTGTACCGTTCAAACATGCCGCGACGGGTTTCCACACCTTGGTTGGCCCCACAGCCCTGGGGCGCGCATAGCATAGCATAAAGGGCGCGGCAAAGAAGAAATCCGCCCCGTCCCGGACCCGCCCGGAAGAACCGCCCTCTCCCCCTCCCCTTGCCAGGCGCGCCGACGGGCGGAACGCCCCCCTTCGGACGGCTTGCGCCACCGGCAGATTGGTGCTATATTGGAGGCGGGCAGGGCAAGACGGATCGGTGTGACGCGGCAGGGTGGAATTGAGATCCGTTCTTTTGCGTCCAACAACTTTTTGGAGGTCCCTTCCCATGATCTTGCGCCGCATCCCCACCCTTCCCCTCTTTCTCGCCCTGGTGTGTCTGGCCCTCTCCCCTGCCGCCCTGGCCCAGCCAACGCTTTGTGAGGCGGTGGAAAACTGCGCCCTCACCTGGAACACCAGCGGGGACGCGTCCTGGTTCGGGCAAACCGATGTCACCACAGATGGTTTTGACGCCGCCCAAAGCGGGGGCATCGGGGACGACCAAAGCTCCGTGATGGAAACCACCGTGACGCCTCAAGGAGCTCCTTTCGCAGAAATCCCGCAACAGACGACCAAAGCTCCGTGATGGAAACCACCGTGACGGGACCCGCCACGGTCATGTTCCTCTGGAAGGTGTCCTCGGAGGAGGATTATGACTTCCTCGAATTTACGGACAACGGTGCCCTGGTCAGCGAAATCAGCGGCAATGTGGACTGGACCCTCGTCACCCATGACCTGACGGAGGGGGAGCATACCCTTGCTTTCACCTATTACAAAGATTCAAGTTATGCGGAAAGAGCGGACGCCGGCTATGTGGACCGGTTCCTTATTGCGGGGACCGGCGAAGGATCCGTGCAGGTGAATCTGAGCCCCCAAGGGGCCATAGACGACGGCGCCCAATGGAATCTGGACGGGGGGGGATGGAAGAATTCCGGCGACGTGCTCCCCGGCGTCAGCATGGGCGCCCACACGGTCTTCTTCAAGACGGCGGGCAGTTGGATCAGCCCGGTTTCGAGGCAGATACTGGTTGCCCCGGGGGAGTCCCTGGTCGTGTCCGGGGAGTACTCTGACCTCTGCGAAGGCGTGGACGCCTGCCACCTGGCCTGGAGCACTTCGGGAAATGCCTTCTGGGCTATGGAGACTGCGGACACCCATGACACCGTGGACGCAGTGCGCAGCGGCGACATAAGCGACGAGGGTAGCTCGCTAATGTCCACCACGGTCACCGGCCCCGCCACGGTTTCCTTCTGGTGGCGCGTGTCGTCGGAATCGGGCTATGACTATCTCCAGTTCCGCGTGGACGACACGATGATCAGCGAAATCACCGGCGAGGCGGGGTGGGCCCAGATCACCACGACCATCGAAGCGGGCCCCCACACCCTGACGTGGGAGTATTACAAGGACTCATCGGAATCGGACGGCGAGGACGCCGGGTTTGTGGACGAGGTCGCCGTGATGGGGACGGATCCGGGCGCCCTGACGGTGGACATCGTCCCGGCGGAGGCGGTCGCGCTGGGCGCCCAGTGGAGCATTGACGGCGGCGCGACCTGGAACGATTCCGGGGCGGTGCTGGACCCCGTCCCCGCCGGGTTCCACACGATCATCTTCCAGAATATCGGCGACCCCTGGAACCAGCCCCCGGACCGCGAGGTCGCCGTGTCCAGCGGCGTCACCAAGGAAGTCGCCGCCACCTATTACAGGCTGTGCGAGGGCGTGGGCGCGTGCAACCGGGAGTGGACCACCTCCGGCGACGAGGGATGGCTGGTGCAGCAGGCGGAGAACCACGACGGGCACAACGCCTGCCAGAGCGGGGAAGTCTCGGACGCCCAGGTCTCCGTGATGGAAACCACGGTCACCGGGCCGGTCACCATCTCCTTCTGGTGGAAAACCTCCTGCGAGGAGACCTTTGACACGCTGACGTTTACGATTGACCACGGCGCCGACGAGACCGCGCCCCGGCCGCTGATCACCGGCGTGACAGATTGGCAGCAGCAGGTCATCGTGCTGTCCGAAGGGCCGCACACCCTCACCTGGGCCTATGAGAAGGACGGCTGGGGCTCCCAGGGCATGGACTGCGGCTGGGTGGACCAGTTCCTGGTGGTCGAGACCGACCCGCCCACCGGGTCCGTGCTGGTGAACGGCGGCGCCCGGTACACGGTGTCTCTGGAAACGATGCTGGACCTGACCTGGGACGACGGCGACGGTTCCGGTGTGACCGGGGTGCGGTTCAGCAACAACGGCGCCACCTGGAGCCCCTGGCAGAAGCCCGCGCCGCAGGTTCCGTGGAGCCTCGCGCCGGGCGACGGGCTGAAGACCGTGCGCGCCCAGTTCCGCGACAAGGCCGGGAATGTCTCCGACCGGTACAGCGACAGCATCCTGCTGGACACCGCGCCGCCAACGGGTAGCATTCTCATTAATGACGGCGCCGTATCGACAGGCGATCTGGCGGTCACCCTGAAGCTCACCTGGGCCGACGGTGCCGGTTCCGGGGTGTCCCGCATGCGCTTTAGCAACAACGGGGCCACCTGGAGCGCCTGGGAACCCGTCGCCGCGGCAAAGGCCTGGACGCTCCCGGCGGGGGTGGGCCTGTACCGGACCGTCCGGGTCCAGTACCTTGACCGGGCTGGAAACGTTTCCGAGCGCTACTCCGACTACATCTACGTCACCGGCAGCTAGCGCCGGCCGCACCGGGGATTCTCGCCGCCCCGCCCGGTCTCCGGGCGGGGCGGCTGTCCTTTTCCCCGCAAGCCGGGATTGCGCCGAAAGACCCGCATCTGGTAGACTGTCCAGCCCGGAAAACACGGTGAACCACTGATAATCCAAAGGAAACCCCAACAGGGAGACAAGACACATGTCCGGCCATTCCAAGTGGAGCACAATCAAGCGGAAGAAGGGCGCAGCCGACGCGAAACGGGGCAAGATTTTCTCGAATCTTGCCAAGGAAGCGACGCTGGCGGCCCGCCTGGGCGGCGGTGACCCCAACGGCAACCCGCGCCTGCGCGCCGTGCTGATGGCCTGCCGCGCGAACAACATGCCCCTGGACAACATTGAGCGCGCGATCAAGCGCGGCACGGGCGAACTGGAGGGGATCACCTACGAAGAGCAGCGCTACGAGGGTTACGGCCCTGGCGGCGTCGGCATCATCATTGACGTGGTCACGGATAACAAGAACCGGGCCACGGCCGAAATCCGCCACATTCTGAGCAAGGCGGGCGGCTCGCTGGCGGCGACCAACGCCGTGGCGTGGAACTTCGACCAGCGCGGCGTCATCACGGTGCCCAAGGAGGGCGTCTCCGACGACGACATGATGGAGAAGGCCATTGAGGCGGGGGCGGACGACGTGGACAGCTCGGGCGAGGAGGCCCACGAGGTCTTCTGCGATCCGGGGCAGCTCCACGCGGTGGCGGGCGAGCTGGACAAGATGGGGGTGAAGGCGGAGGAGGTCGCGCTGAAGATGATTCCCCGCACGACGATGAAAATCGAGTCCAAGAGCGTGCCCGCCCTCCTGCGCCTGCTGGACACGCTGGAGGAGAACGACGACGTGCAGAACGTGTTCTCCAACGCCGACATCAGCGACGAGGACATGGAGGCGGCGATGGCCGACTAGCCATGCGCGTGATCGGGTTCGATCCGGGCACGGCCACCACCGGCTACGGCGTCGTCGAGGGGCGCGCCAGCCGGCTGCGGCATCTGGCCCACGGCGTCATCACCACCCCCGCCAACAGCGAGCTGGGCGGGCGGCTGAAGAAGATCTTCGAGGAGGCCTCGGGCCTCCTCGAAACGTTTAGGCCGGACGCCGTGTCCGTGGAGCGCCTCTTTTTCAAGCAGAATGTGACCACGGGCATCCAGGTGGCGCAGGCGCGGGGGGTCATCGTGCTGGCCGCCGTGCTCGCGGGGGTGCGCGTCGGGGAGTTCAGCCCGACGGAGGCCAAGACGGCCATCACCGGCTACGGCCGCGCGGACAAGCGCCAGATGCAGGAAATGGTCCGCATGCTCCTCGGGCTGGAGCAGATTCCCAAGCCGGACGATGCGGCGGACGCCCTAGCCCTGGCCATCTGCCAGGTGCAGACCGGGCTGGTCCAGCGCCGCCTTGAGGGGAAGTGACCCGCCCTCAGCCCGCCGCGGCGAGAATCGCCCGCGCGTAGGCCCGGCCGTGGGCCGCAAAGG
>ERZ795031.3174-NODE-3174-length-14868-cov-4.111996_pt1 | contig 14868 bp, 14 predicted proteins | sample MGYA00375123_ERZ795031 | MGnify/ENA primary metagenome ERZ795031 (study PRJEB30166, sample SAMN05720159) | activated sludge metagenome | isolation source: anaerobic digester from wastewater treatment plant | place: USA | collected 2015-04-21 ... | reverse complement strand
ACCTCGCAGCCTTTAAAAAGGGCTTCGACTACGTTGAAGAAAAAAAATACATGTTTGGTCGCTACGTTTATTCAGTGTTTAAAGGCATCTGAGTAATTCAGCCCGCAACCCGGGCAGAAGCGCAGCAATTTGTCAGAGGGGGCGCATAATTGCGCTCCCTCTGTGTTAGACCCGGAGGTCAATTTTGTCAGCAGTAAGACAGGTTCCTGAATCAATTAAAATCGTCATCGAGGCTCTCAAAGACAAAAAGGTCGAGAACCTCGCCGTTCTCGATGTCACCAGCCTGGTACCGTATACGGATTACTTTATCATCGGTACCGGCAATAACGCTCCCCATGTTCAGACTCTCGCTGACACTGTGGCAAAGCTGATTAAAGTTCCTAATGTCGGCGGTGTCAAGCTCGAAGCCGATCTTACTTCGAACTGGGTACTGATCGACGGCGATGAATTCGTTCTGCACCTTTTTCAACCGAAAGCCCGAACCTTCTACAACCTTGAAGACCTCTGGGAAGACGCCCCAAGAATCGAGGTCTGACCCCATGGTGCCGCACGCCAGGGTAATTGAAACTGAACTCGCCGGCCGTCTCAGCGACGATAACCGTCACCGTCTCGAGCGGGTCTTACGCCTGCGCGAAGGCGACAGTTTTGTCATTACCGACGGCCTTGGTCACGAAACCACGGCCGTTCTTGGCAAATCCGGCAATTATCATGCCACAGCCTGGGAAACCCCTGGCCGTGAGCCCGAAGTTGAAATCACGCTTTTTGCCGCCATTTCAAAGGGCGAAAGACTTGAATGGCTTATCGAAAAAGCGGTGGAAATGGGCGTTGCCCGTATTGTACCGCTCATCGCCGAACGCTGTGTCGTTAAACATCCTGGCGCCGGCAAAGTCGAACGCTGGCGAAAAGTCGCCGCCACTGCGATGTTGCAGTGTGGCGGCTGTGTTCTGCCGGAAATTTCTGACCCCACGAAGCTGACACAGGTTGCCGCACCTGTCGAAGATACTCTGCCAATACTGCTTCACGAAGAATCACTGTCGGTGTCACTGCACGCCTTGCCGCAAAATCGCGACCACAAAAGAATATGGCTTGCTTCGGGGCCCGAAGGCGGGTTTTCTGACGCAGAAGTTGACTTTTTCATCAACAGTGGCTGGCATGCGGTCTGGTTGGGTAAGCGGTTATTCAAAACCGATACGGCACCGACCATTGCGCTGGCAAATCTGCTGGCGCGCTCATGGGGCGCTTGATCTGCCGGTTACTGGCGTAGCGTTACATAAAACGTGTGGCCTGGTGCTTTTTTTTATCTTCCCCAAATATTTTGAACAGCGGTTGATAGGGTTTTCTTTCACGGTCAGATGCTTTTGGGTGACATTTTTGTCGAGTTGTGCTCTGCGACTGTCATCAATAGCGGATTTCCCCTGGTGGTTGTTTCGGGTAAAAAAGTTTTGCGTTGATAAATACAGGGTTTTTCTTAGAATATAGATAGGATGCTTTGATTAAAAGAGGTTTTCAGGCAATGCGCCTTTCTTCTGCGAGGAAAAGTACGGGAGTTACTCTGCTTGAGATCATGATTGCCCTGTTGATAATGACCTCGGCGATGATTCCGGTTGCTTCACTGATGGGTTACGGCGGTCGGGCCACCAGTAAGGACGCCCGGCGCATTGTCGCGATTCAGACACTCGACAGGACCCTCAGGCAGCTTTTGAATGAGCCTTTTACAGAAATTCCGGTAGGCAGTGGTATTAAAACGACTTTCAACAAGGTTGAACTGGGCACGATAAAAACTCAGGCCGGTTATGACTATGATGTGGAGCTGAGTTCACGGTATATTTCGCCGGTGACCTTTTCCTACCAGAGCGTGAAGGTTAATCTGCCCTCTTTCAATCCCGACGCGCCCCTTGCCTCAGACTTCGCCCCGACAGAAACCATCAGCCTGACCAACTGTATCCTTGAGCTGATTGTCAAGGTTTCCTGGAAAGAGCAGCAGAACCTTACCGTCGATGTTTCGGCAATGACTTATCGTGCCAACTACCATCGGAGGAACGGCTGATGTATCACCAGAAGAATTCAAGGCGGGGTATGGCGGTTGTAATAGTTCTGACGCTGGCGACGGCAATTCTTATTCTTGGCACGGCTTTTCTTAAAACCATTCGCAATCAGGGTGGGCGCAACACTATTGAGTTGGGTGCCATTCAGGCTGATCTTCTGGCAGAAGGTGTAACTCAGATCGCCATGCTCAAGTTCAAAGAAATCCCCGGCCCGCTCTATTACGCCTATGTTGCCAAAGTTCAGGGACAGACCGACGCCCCGCTCAAGGAATACCACAAAGATTCAGTTCTGGCGGGCGAGCTCAAAAATCCGTTCGCTGCGAAGTTTCAGACAACTTATCAGTTGCTGCCCTCAAAAATGTACGACGACATGAACATTAAAATATCTGTTGTGGTTAATGTCACCAGGCCAGATGGGGTCGATTACGAGCGCAATATCGAAAGGACGGTTTCAGGTGTCAGACGCCCGGCTTTTTAAAAATAAAATCGGGGTAACTCTGGTGGAAATCTTGATTGCCGCCGGGTTGCTGTCGCTTTTCATGACCGCTGCCTTTTCTATATATAGTTCAAGCACCAGAGGTTTTATTTCAGGTTCGTGGCGGGCTGAAGAACAGAAACGGCTGCAGAGTCTCATATCGGCGATTTCACGCGACCTGAGTCAGGCAAATTCAGAAATGACGCAGATATCAAGCACGGGTGTACGCACCGTTGTTCTGTCGACACCACTGTATGTTAACAAGAATCTTTACAGCTTTGAGGCTGCCCCAAAATTTATGAAAGCAGACAGCCCCAAATGGGTATGCGTCGCGGCTTTTTCGATTTCCTATCCGCATATCGAAGCTAATGCAACTCTGATGTCAGCCGAGGAAGCCGGCAAATGGTCAGGGGTTTCGCTGTGGCTGAAAAACCGTGATCTCAGATATATCCGCACTGGCAGTCCGGAAACGTTTTCTTCTTCTCCAGACAGCCTCCCAGGTGGAATAAGCGGGGTCCCTGATCCGGCGCTCGTTGGTGATGGCAAGGCTTTTCTGCCAGACCCTGACCAGAACCGCAATCATGCTCATCATCTCTCGCTTGAAGAACTGGCAATTGTCGGAAGGGGCGCCGATGCCGCGCAACCGACCGGGATCGAGCTGATTTTTCGCAGTGCGCGTTATGAAAACGGCCAGAAGACTGATGCCGAAATAATCCAGAATTCAGTTGTCAGAGTTGCTTCTCAAACCCGGTTGATAACTTTTTGAGGTATCTATGAAAAGAATTGCATCGATTTTAATTCTGCTGCTGGTTTCTGTCTGGCCGGCCATGGCCCAGAATTCCGGCTTTCAATATGGTTACGTCGACGGGTCACGGCTGATCGCCATGCATCCGTTGATGCGCCAGTTTGATCCGCAGACCAGACGATTTGTCAACACGGTTTCGCAGCCATTGCCCTCAGAAGACCCGTCAGAATTCATCGCCCGTCTGCAGAAGCTTTTGCAGGAACAGAAGAATCTGTTGGCAAGGCTCGACGCCAATTACGCCGACAAGATCACCGGCAAGGGCATGGCGGCAAGAAAAGCCTGGTGGACCTTCTGGAAACGCCGCGAAAGCCTGCGCATCTATCATAATCTGATTCAGGAAGCCATTAATCAGGCGGCAATTCAGGGCAATTTTTATCTCAACATGCCCTCAGACTGGACCCTGATGCCGGTAGTCATGGCTATTTCAGCGTCAATACGTGACGCCTGTGAGTATTTGCGCACCAGTAACGGGCTCAATGTGGTTTTTGATACTTCAGTTTTTCTGCAGAAACAGCCTGAAATTGCACCAGGCATGCTTTTTCCAAACCGCCACTGGCAGATATGGGGGGGCGGCAGTATTAATGGCGAAATGCTTCAACAGACAGGTTGGGCCATGAAAGATTGTGTGACGCGCATGCTGCCCGACAGGTCTGGTCGGCCTTATGTTGCCGGTGCCATGGACCTCAACCCGCTTGCAGTCTCTCTGCTTGAGAATATCACCTTGCCATCGGCTGATCTGCCCGATGAACAATAGAAAGAGGGGAAAATGATTAGAATTCAAACTCTGATAATCACTGTAATACTGGTTTTCTGCCAGATCATGCCGTCTATGGCCGCTCCGGCCATGTATTTCGTCGATTACAAGCTGTTGGTGGCCCTGCATCCGAAAATGGGCAATTTTGACATGGTGCTCGAACGCCATCTGCGGTCTGATATAAACTTTGCAGACATGGATCAGCTCAACAGAGTTAATCTGCAGGTCGCCAGTCTCAGTATACAGGCGCATCAGCGGGTTGAAACACTTATGCGTGATCTTGACCGTGTTGATCTTGAACTGGCAAAGATCGAAGAAAAGGTGACCGGTCAGATTTCTGATTTTGACAATGAACGCGGCCAGTTTCAGGGTGACAATACCCGCCGGGCGCAGCAGACAAAAATCGCCCAGCTGCAGGGGCAGCGCCGACAGATCGACGACAAAATCATACAGGTCTGGGATGAAGTTCTCAATCCTCTCTACCTCAGCCGCGCTCAGTCGAAACAGATTACCGAAGGAGTTCTGGCCGAAATCGACCTGATGCTTGAAACGATGGCCCGCCAGCTTGGCGGAGCGGTGATCATGGACAGCGACTACCAGGCCATGCCGATTATTCCGGAAAAAGTGACCTCAGCCCCGGTGGTGGGTGCTGATCCCTTAAGCATAAGGCTTTATCAGTCGTTGTTAAATTCAAACCTTGTCGGCGATGTTCCTGACTTTTACAAGCGTGACCCGCAGCTTGCACAGTATGCATCGGCAATGCGCCGTGATATCGAGCAGAGTTTCGACCGCAATATCGCCGGGCAGATCTCGAAAAGCCCGCTTTTTGGTCAGGTTGTCAGGCCACGGGGCCGAATGGTGCTGGCTGGTGGGCAGAATCTCGATCTGACCCGCCAGGCACTCGAACAGATTTTCAAAAAATACGCGGTGCGGGCTGATATTGCCGCACGAATTCTCGCTCTGATCAAGTGATTTGCAGGAGGCTGCCATGAAAAGAACGGTGTTGTTTCTGTTGCTTCTGGCTCTGCCGGCGCTGGTTTCAGGCCAGGCGATCGAATACAAGAGAAATGGCGAATGTTACCTTCTGATAGGTCACAACGACGCCAAATTCAGGGGCGTTTACCGTCTCAATAACCCATCGGGAGAGGCCGAGGGCGAACCGGTCGGTGACAAACTCTTTGACCCGCGCACTTCTTACGGTATTTCAGTCAATCTCGACCGCAAGGTCTACACTTTTTCTGAAAATAAAGCGCCGACTTTCACTCTCGGCAACTGGCAACTCGAGCGCCTCATGAAAAAGCCCGGCGATGTCGGGCTCTGGGGTGCCCATTGTGATACCCGCAAAAGCTATTACGTCAGTACCGAAGGCATAACTCATAATCAGGCCGGTCGACCGGTTTATACAACCAGCGGGCCGATGGGCGGCAAAGCTGAAAACCTCTCATGGGACCCGCAAAACGTCTCATGGGACTGGTCAGGCATCGTAAAACCCACAATTAAAGAGACAAACCGCTGGTATTTTCAGAAAACCGCCGTTTATTGTGACCAGAACTGCATCTATACAAATGGCTCTTCAGATGCTTTCTGGCTCTACTTTGTCGGAGTAGATGGCAATGGCTACGGCAAGATACCTAACAACTCATGGTGGCAGTCACGCGACAAAGACCCGAGTAACCGCCCGGGTAACCTGTTCTACTGGGATCGCGTTTACCGCAAATACACTTACTACAACATGAATTACTGGAACAAGGCCATGGGCGTCTGGTCTGACAGTAAGCCGGTTTACAGTGCCGACGCCGGTGTGGCCGACAGTATTTTTGACGAAATCGTCAAGCGCTCGCGTATTTCTGCCTGTTTGAACTGTGTCTGCGTCAATGGCAGCGGCGACCAGGATTTCTCGGCAAAGCCGAAGTATATTTCGCTGGCCATGTCGCCATTCGGCAGAATGTATCTGTATTCGCGCACACAGAACAGCAGTTCTGACGGAGAAGTCAGACTGAACGGCACCAAAGTCGACCCAAACAGCGGCAATATCAGAGGTAAAGTAAATGATGTCACAACGCAGTGGGTCGGGGTTTCGGTGCGCAGCAAAGCCGATGATTTTATCTACCTCCTCGGAACCAACCTTATCAAAGAATGGCTTTACAAGTTCAACATCAAGCCAGCCACTCTGAACATCAAGTCGGTTGCAGTATCTGACCAGTGGTGGCTTGAAGGTGGCATCGTCTACGCCTATGATGAAGATGAAGGTGCCGCCTACCAGTTTATGAGAAATGATAAAGCCGGCAACAATACCTGCAAAAGCACCCCTAAAAAAATCACGATCGGCAAGGGCGTAGATGCCATCAAAGCTGACGGAAACGGCCATCTGTTTTTTGCCAAAACCACCATGGACCCGGTCACTGCCGGTGGGCTCGGCTGGTCGCATCTTGACAACTTTTATTTCTACCAGATTTATGGTGGGCGCGCTTACGGCTATGCTTTCTTCAAGCAGGCGGTATATAAGACCGTTTTTCGCCAGGAACTCGGTGCTGTCTCCAATGAACAGATCGGCCACGTTCACATCGGAAACAATATGTACCGAAGAGCTTTCAGTGTGCCTCAAGCAGAATACCCCGGCATTTCAAAGGGAAATATTGCTGGAAAATCTAGCAATCCGTGGTGGGTATGGCAGTCGCCATACCAGCAGACCAGCGTTGTTTCAGATCCTAATCTGGTGCAGCTTGGGGTAATAAACGTCGCCAAACCGCCTGACATGTTAAAACCAAACGGCGAACTTGGGATGGTGGACATTGTCGGGGTTGAAGACATCAAACCAGGTTTCAAGTTTCTTTCTGATGAAGTGAACCAGGGTATGTACACATTCAGGGTCGAAAACCCGCCATACTGGGAAGGCCGCAACAATATCGCCACCCCGGGCAAGACGAAGTGGGAAGGCGACCGCAACAATAACGGCAAAGAAGGCGGCTTCGTTTCTTCGTTGATGAACACCTCTGAAATGACTGATTCTTCGCCGGAGGTTTTATATACCTGGCGTATTTACAAGATTCAGGATGCATTCGGCAATCCGCCGGCAGATGGCCCGCAGCTGGTTAAAGAATTTGTCGATTCAACCGGTTCTGGTCTGATGTATTACTTTAGATCTGGTGTTTACCAGATAATGTGTTCGGCAAAGTTCAAATACTACGATTACAACATTCTGCCATTTGGTTCGACGGTTGAAGATATCAACAACTGTATCAGGCCTGCCGGCAGCATGCAGCAGGCAAAAGCTGTTGCTGTCGACCCGGGCATCAATGCTTCAAGCTTCCCTGGGCTAAAACTGCCTCTTCCCGCCGATACCGCAGTCACAATTCTCAGGGTAAACCGCCAGCTGCCACCGCCTACCGGCAAAAAGGTCGATATTCAGGTTAAAGCGGCCACAGGCTGGAAAGACCCGAGCCTTTCGGGAACACTCAAATACCACGTGGTCAAAGAAGACGTGGAGTATGAATGGCGCCTGAAAGGTGACCCGAAAGATCCGGCATCGAGCTATATGCACGATCTCTATAATCTGCCAAAGATCACCAACAGCAACATGGTTCCGAATACCCTCGGCTGGACCAAAAACATGGGTGCTCAGTATGAATGGACCCTGAGTCTGACCCTGCCGGACGGCACCATTTATCCGGCCCAGGAACTGTCGAAAGTCAGCTGGTCGTCTTCTGATGCGTCAATCAAACTTAAACAGGAGTTTCCGACTGACCCGGTCATGGGCAAACTTCTCTGCAAAGCCTATCGCGAATGGGAATACTGGGAAAATACCTACGAAGATGATGGCAGCTACAAAGGCCAGGAAAGAAGAAGCGGCAAGGTTGAATATTCAGGTGAAGTAGACGTACTGGTCATCGACCAGACAGTTCCTAAGATTGTTGCAGTTAACGGTAAAAAGCTTACCGGCACCCCGCTCGACCCGATTTATCTCGCTGAAACCGGTGGTTATGTGACCGATAAACTCTCTTACGGCGGATATACCAACCCCGGCAGCTTTTCAATTCTCGTTGAAGACAACAATATTTACGCCAATATGACTGCACTTGCACCGGTCGCTGCTGCTGACCGCCTGCATAACCGTGGTCTGAAGCAGACCGCGACATTCTTTTTCGAAAGAGGTTCTGGTAAGGAACTTTTTCCGAAGAACATGATAACCGGAACCTATGCCGGTTCTGCCGAAGAAAAACACTATTCAAGCCCCGGAGTATCGACAGTTGCCGACATCGGCACGGTCTGGACGCCGAATGCCACATACAAGGTCATGCGCAAGCCTCAGCCCTACAAGGCAGGCGATACCAACAGCTATGTTCTCTACGTATTCAATGTTACCGACTGGGATCACCTGCAACCCGGCGTTTCCGGCGATTTCATGACTGACCCGACGCGCTGGCCGATCGACTTCGCCAACAACAGCACGCTTTATCGGGCGAGCGGCGCCCTTTCTTATCAACACCCGGGTTACGCGATCATGTTCCAGGCAGCTGACAGTTCTGGTTTCCAGAGTGTCAGAATGCACCTTGGCAATGTCTGGGTGCGCGATACACTGTTGCCGATGGTTTATACAAAGACCGTCGATTACATCAAGTCTTTCGAAGAACTGCAGCCCTTTGGCATCGACAAATATCTGGTCAAACACCCCTGGAAAACCCAGGCCGGGTTCCCGTGGTATGGCAAACTGCCGAATGATCAGGCGGTCTGGCAGGTAAAAGCTGACGGTCGCTACCCGTCTCTCAACGACCTGATGGGGGTTCCGCCAGGGCTGAAAGCGAAGCTGGGCGCCCCATACCACCCGCCGATCATTCAGGAAGGCATGGAAATCTTCATGGAAGCGACTGCTGCCGACAATATCAAGGTTTCTGACACCTTTATCCCGTTGATTGAGGTCAAAGGGCCGACGGGCCTTTATACAGAAGGAACGCCGGCACAGATTAACGAAACTTCGGGTTCGACGCAGAAAGTGCGCCTGCTGCTGCAGAAATCAGGGGTTTACGATGTGACTCTGACCGCTGAAGACAATGCTCTTGATTTTGCCGGCAAGGCTGCTCCGAACCGGCGCTCGGTCAAGTTCGGCGTCGTAGTGGGCCCTGCCACCATGGAAATCAGGGTGCTCGACAAGAAAAACACCGATTTCTGATGAACAAACTCCGGCCTGCCTTGTTTGTATGTCTGTTGCTCGCCGCCGCAATAATTTGCGGTGGCCGGGCTGCCGTGGCGTGCAGCGATTATGTGCATCTGTGGCGGCCGGTGACCGAAGAGCGAAGCGCGATGTGCGGTGCCGAGGGTGTCGCACATCTTCTTCGGCAGCTCGTCAGCGAAAAGATCAGTGGCGATAAAATGCTCTGGGATGTCGGCTTGAGCCCCGATACTCAGATAAACGCATCTTTTGTCGCTGAACTGCAGCGGGCGGTCGAGATTGCCGGCAGTGATACCTTCAGGTGGACTGCCGATGGTTCGCCCTTTGCCGGAAATGGCGAATCGCGCCCCTCGATCTGGCTCGACTTCGTTAAGCCGGAGCGGCTCGTTTACATCTGGCGTGACGAGAACCGGCCGCCTTTCGCGATGTTTCGCACCGGTGAGCTAGATACAGCTCAGATCAGAGTTCTGGTGATGTCTGCTGAACGACAGGTTCTCTACATTGATGAGGTGCTGTATATGTTTTTGCTTGAGAGCGATATAATGCTGCCAACCTGGCTGGCAAACGGCGGCGCCTGGTTCAGACGCGTCTCGTTGAAAACTTTCGATATGGCACAGAGACATGAATGGACACTGTCGGTTCCTTCTGACATGGAAGACATCAATACCATCCCGTCAGATATCCGCCGCTTCTATTTTGGCGATGTGCCAGATGACCGGGCCAGATTTATAAGTAATTACCAGTAAAAAGTTAAAATCGGCAGAAGTGCAACAAAACTGCTGCGAAAAACGTAACCATAAAAACAGTATCTGGAGGGAAAAATGAAGACAGCTCGAATTTTGCTTGGCCTTTTGCTTGCAGCGTCATCTGCGCTTACGGGTTGCGGAGGCCAACCGACTGCCCCGGCAGCGAAAATAGTCAGTATCAGCGGTCAGGTCGAAGCCAGAACCACGGCTGAGCAGAATTTCAGCGCCGCCGGTGTTGATCTGCAGCTGATGGCCGGTGGTGCGGTCAGAACCGGCAAGAATTCTGCCGCAAGCCTGCTGACCGTTGCAGATTCAGCGAAGGTTGACGTTGCCGCCGATTCTTATTTCGAAGTGCGTGCCGGCAATGACAAGATTGGTTTTCAGGGTGACGGCAAGGCGGTTTTTGATGTCAATAAGCAGCAGAAGTCAATTGTTGTAGAGACACAGCATGGCAATACCGCGGTTTTGGGCACCAGGTTCGGGCAGTTCATCTCGAGCAGTTCCTTCGAGCTCTACGTTGCCGAAGGCAAGGTTGAATTTACCAGCCAGGCTGGCGAAAAACGCCAGGTTGGCGCCGGTCAGCAGCTGGTCTGGAAAACTTCTGAAGCTCTGCCGGCTGTTGCTGAAACCAATGTGGTTGAATCAGAAGCATTTTTTGGCTCAGGCGACAAGGGTTTTGAATTTAACCGCCGCTGAAGTGGTCGATTAATTTTTATAGAAGCCGTTACTGATGCTGATTTTTTCAAAAACTTCGAAACTGCTGCAGCGCATGGCAGAGATTTTTGGCCGGCGGCTGATTGCTTTGACAACGGGAGCGCTGGTTATTCTGCTGCTCCTGATTACGGTATTGCCTGGCAGCTCTCTTTCGCTTGAAAACTGGTTTTACGATCTCAAGCACCTTGTTGCCTCCAGGTTTCGTAAGCCACATGCATCACTGGTTGTAGCCGGTATAGATATGCAGACTCTTGAAACGGCAAAAAACCGCTGGCCATGGCCAAGAGAAAAAGTCGCTGAGGTTATAGACCGGCTGGCAACCTGCCGACCTCGTGCAATAATTCTCGATATTCTTTTTCAGAATGAAGATACTGAAGCCGGTGATGCGGCTTTGATGCGCGCCATTCGTCAGGCCGGCAATATTCTGCTGGTAGCGGTTATGGAAGAAAAATCAACCCCGCAGGGTGTGAGTTTGAAAAGGTTTTCTTCGCATCAGAAGGTTGTCGGCGCAGCGTTGGCAGAAGGTTTTGTCTGGGGTATTCTTGATTCTGACGGCAGATTGAGGCAGTTCAAACTGTCTGATCAGCGTTTGATGGCCTCAAGTTGTGCCGTCGAAGTCGTCGCCAGGTTTTTCCCGGAGCTGGGCGATCGCATTAAACATCTGCCGGAATCGGCGCCGGTGGTATTTGCCCGCGCCAATGGCGGGATTCCGGTTATTTCTGTGCTCGATATTCTGCAGAACAAACCCGGCATTTCTGAGTTTATCAGAGACCGTATTGTTGTTCTCGGGGTTACGGCTCAGGCGGCGCACGACTATCATGACACCCCACTTGGAATCGTTGCAGGAGCAGAAATTCTGGCGTCTTCTTTCGATACTCTTCTTTCCGGGCGTATAGGCAAAAATCTTCACCGTAACCTGCCTTTGCGAATCCTGTCGATGTTTGCGGGCGTTCTTATTTCCCTGCAGCTGATTCTGGTCTGGAAGGTGGTTTTTCTGTTTCCCCTGATAATAGCTGTTTTGCTGGCACTTATGCTTGCGACTACCGAGTTCTGGCTTTTGCACCTGCCACTGGCACCTTTCCTGATGGCTACTTTTCTTGTTGCAGCGATGCTTTTCGCGGGGCGTTATCTCGACCACCTTTTTGCGCTGCAGGATATGCGCCACGAAGCGCAGAATGCCAAAGAAGTGCAGGAACGGCTGTTGCCGCGTAATCAGCTTTCCTGCCGCGGCTATTCAGTTTGCGGGATCTCACGCTCTGCCAATGAATTATGTGGTGACTATTTTGACTATTATCTCATCGATGAGCGTTACATGCTTGTTTTTATCGGTGACGCCACCGGGCATGGTATTTCGGCGGCACTGGCGATGTCGGTTGCCAAGTCGGCAATGCTTGCGGCGGTTCATCTCAAATATTCGTCTGTGCAGATAATTGAATTGATCAATCGGGTTTTATTTCAGGCAATGCAGCAGAAAGTTTTGATGACTGCTGCCCTGATGTGGCTTGACACCGAAACCGGTGAATTTTCATACCATAATTGCGGGCATCCTTACCCTTACCTGCTGTCGGCTGATGGAAAAATTTCCCAGATTTCATCAGCAGGTACTTTTTTGGGGAGAAAGCCAGATTTGAAGGTTAAAGCTCCTTTTGCCAGTGTTCTCAAACCAGGCGAAAGACTTGTTTTTTATACTGATGGTATTGTCGAGTCATTTCCGGGGTCGACCGATAAAGATGGCTTCGAATTATTCAAGACTTATCTGTCTGAGCGGCCGAAGCAAAATCTGCATGAGTTCTGTAACGAAATCGTTGTTTCGCACCCCTTTTTTGCTTCAGGGCTTCCGCAGCCCGATGATTTTACAGTTGTGACGATCGAGCGCGGGGTATAGATGAAAAATTTCTGCAACAAAATCTCAAGTCCTTTCGTATATTTTGATACCTGTACAGAACTTTCAGACAGGGAGGATAGATGAAACCTTCAAGAATGAGGCGGGGCATGGCTCTGCCTTTTACCATAGTTGCGATGGTGGTGGTCATTGGCTTTATCATGACCATGAGCCGCATGAACCAGGGTGTTAAAAACCAGATTTTTCATACCAACAATCATCAGCTGTCGTTTTTGATGGCTTACTCTGCTTTATCCAGGGTTTGCGCCAAAATTCATGCGTTTTCATGGGCCAGCCGGCCGTTTGCGACTGCCCCTTATGCCGAAAATAAAGTGGCTCTGCAGGGTGCATTATGATCTGCTTGTCGAAAACAGCAAAGATCGCGAATTTCAGGCTGATGTTTATGTAAGAACGCACTTGGCCGGGATTTCGCGCATGTATTTCTGGCGCGTCAGGTTTAATGATGATCTGCTCGATGTTTCAAACCAGATTTTTGTCGAAGCCTTTTTGAATGGCGATCCCAAAGACTTTCCGGTGGCCGGCAAGGTCAACCCCTTTGCCAAAAGGGTCGAAGACCTGCTGACGCAGCGCGCCGCCAATCAGAAAAAATCTGACCTGCTGGCCCGCGAAGTAATCAGGCTGAAAAAGCCGTACGACATTATCAAAGAGCTGAACGGTCGGCCTATCGAAGCTCCTGACGGCAGTTTTCCACCAACTCCTGAAGATATGGCGCTGGTAGCCAGGGTACCGGTGCCTTTGCCAGAGATGCCAACTCTTCCCGGGTCTGAAAAACCTGATACGGCCGGCCCGAATCCGGCCAGGCCGCCATCCAGCTATGACTCGATTGTTGGCGTCGACATGAATGCCAAGATGAAAAGCGTTCTAACCTCATCTGAAAACGCCAGTAAATTGAATGATGAAGCCTGGAAAAAGATTGAAGAACAAGGTTCGGCAGGCATAGGAGAATACCAGGTTCTGGCCGACAAGGCTGCCGAGTCGAGAGAGGCTGCCCACAAAGATATGTCTGATCTTATCAAAAGTGCCCAGACAGGCATAGAAGATGCTCCCAGCACTGGAGCAGCCCGGGCAATCGAGGAAATGGTTTCTCAGACGGTGGTTGCCGGTATTCAGAATCTTTCAGGCCTGATCGGGAGAACCATGGAACAGCTTGAAGACAATGCCGGCATGGAATACCTCGATAGTCTGCCGACTGCTGAACATGTTGCCAAGCTTTTGAATGACTGGGAAGGCTATCTGGGGCATCTGAACACCGAGGTTGAGCGACTGAACTCTCTTGCATCAGAGATAGGCAGTTTTCACAAAAGTGCCGAGGTTGAAGAGGCTCTGGCAAAGGCTCTGCAGTCCGCCCAGGAAAACCGTGACAAGATGGCAGAGCATGTTGAGGCAACCAAAAAAAGGCTCGAAGAACTTATCAAAAAAGAAGAAGAAGAGGCTGATCAGCAAATGCAGCAGGAACAGGAAGGAGCCGGTGACGGCGCATGAAAAGGCTTAATTCTGCTACAACTCTGGTTGAAGTTCTTGTGGTAATTGGTCTGATCGGGCTGATAGGTGTCGCCGGCATGCGTTTTTTCACTTCGGTCAACACCAGCCAGAAGGCTTTTTCCCAGCAGGCAATTCTTCAGATGGAATCACGCAAGGCATTTGACCAGATTATCGACCAGATTCGCGAAGGTACCGATGTCATTCGGCCGGCAACCGGCGAAACTCTGCATTATATGGTTTTTCGCGACCTGATAAATCAGGTGAGCATGCTGTATCTTGAGCCGAACAAAGAGGAATCTAATCGGCTCAAACAAAGGGTTTATCGCCTTATCTCGTATTGCAACGATTTTTCGGGGCTTTATAAAAAAGAAAACGAAAAGATCCTGCACAACTCGATCAAGCAGGTGCGTTTTTCGAGCCTTTCACCATCGAGTGTTCAGGTTAATGCCACGGTTGTCAGCGACAAGGGCGAATACCAGTTTCTTGCCCATGTTGGTCTGCTGAATGTCGGGGGTATCGAATGAAACAGCGTCGCGCGATGACATTGGTTGAAATTACGATTGGCTTTGCCATTCTTACCGCGATAAGTGCTTTTTTTATCAGCTTCATGACCGCTTCTTCAAAAGAAATATCTTTTTCTGCCGACCATTTCAACGCGATGGTTCTTTCGCAGAAAGTCAGTGAAGATCTGCTTGAAGAAATAGCACTCAACCCCTATGGCCTCGAAACTCTCGGAATCGATGAGACGATCAAGTCAAAACATGACGTCGTCGATGG
>ERZ795031.3173-NODE-3173-length-14869-cov-6.334751_pt1 | contig 14869 bp, 13 predicted proteins | sample MGYA00375123_ERZ795031 | MGnify/ENA primary metagenome ERZ795031 (study PRJEB30166, sample SAMN05720159) | activated sludge metagenome | isolation source: anaerobic digester from wastewater treatment plant | place: USA | collected 2015-04-21 ... | reverse complement strand
ATCAGGCGATAAGTCTTGCATCAAAATGGTTCCCGTCAAAAAAATACAGTAACAGTTACACATGGAGAGCACATTTGTACCGCGCTATGTCGCATACAAAAAAAAGGGAGCATGACAAAGCAAGAGCTGTTTACGGAAAACTTGAAGAATACTTGTCAAATGAATTACTTTCAGATGGAGATATATATAAATTTTTTCATGAATACGGTTATTCTGAAGCGGCTCTGGGTGATAACGACAAATCAATAGAGCTTTATCTCAAAGGTTACGAATACTTTATCTCAAAAGATGAGGAAAGTGCCGCAGGTTTTCTTTATATGGCGGCTGATATGTCACGGCTTGCACAATACTGGGACAAAGCTGAAGAACTTTATTCGCTCTATCTCAAAAACCATCCCGGATCAGGAAGACGGAATATGGTGGAATTTCTCCTTTTCTGGATAAATTACAGGCAGAAGGATTTTATTACTGCAAAAGTTCTTCTTAACAATATTTTAGATGGGTCGCCTGTTATGAGTTACGATCACCAGAGGGCTTCATACTGGCTCGCAAGAGTTACAGCCCGCCTTGGAGATACGGTGGCATCTATTTCACTTCTATGTTCACTCAGTGCTAAGTTCCCTGCCTCTTTTTACGGTTCAATGGCCGCTTCAAGGATAAGGGAAAACGGGCTTACCTGCATGGAAAACGCAAATGAACAGAACAGCAGTTTTGAACAGTTCAGGTTCAGAGAGGAAAAGATGATGCCTGAAACCGGTTGGCTTACTGCGGCAATGGTGACAGGAGAGAGAGCTGTCATAAAAAAAATGCTCAATGCAGTTTCAAAAGTTATTAATGAAAAAGGAGATGAGATTGACCGGCTTACTGCAAGTTACATTGCAAAAACTGTAGATGACCACGCTCTGGCAGCTAATCTTATCAAGTCTATCAGCAATTTTTCAGGAACATCAAAAGAATATTTTAAACTTCAGTACACAATAGCATTTGAAGAGGAGATATTGTCCCACTGTGATTTTTACGGTGTTTCCCCGATGTTCGTGTTCTCTATTGCAAGGCAGGAAAGTCTTTTCAACACAGGGGCTGTGTCAGCAAGTTATGCAATTGGACTTCTCCAGATACTTCCTACGACTGCTCAGCTTCTTGCAAACAGAGAGGATTATGGAAAGATAAATCCGGAAGTATTGAAAAAACCGCTTACCAATGTGAGATTCGGTGTGAGATTCCTTTCAGATCTGCTTATAAAATTCAATGGATCTATACCTCTTGCCGCCGCATCCTACAATGCCGGTCCAGGCAGGATCATGAAGTGGATGGAAAAATCGCCTGATATGGAAATTGATGAATTTATTGAAGATATCCCCATTTTCCAGACAAGGAACTATGTTAAGAAAGTGATGAGCAATTATGCGGTATATACCTATATTTTTGAAGACAGAGTGTATGACGGACTTGAATTCAAGCTTCCGGTAGAGTAATATGGCTTGTTTTTATTAAAGGAGAATGATATGAAATATTCGATAATTCCGGCGGCCGGCCTTGCAACCCGGTTTCTTCCTGCGTCAAAGGCGATACCCAAGGAGCTTTTTCCGGTACTTGACAAACCTGTCATTCAGTACATTGTAGAGGAAGCTGTTTCTGCAGGCATATCTGCAATAGTTTTTGTTTCTGGAAGCGGCAAAGAAGCGATTCTCGACCATTTTGACCGGCTTAATCCTAAGTTCTCTGTTTCAAAGCTCAATGACGAAATCAAAAGCAAGGTGGATGAGCTTGATTCGATGATAGATGTATTTTCTGTCAGGCAGAAAGATCCGCTTGGATTGGGACATGCCGTACTTAAAGGGGCATATTCGATAAAAGATGAGCCGTTTGCTGTTCTTCTTCCTGACATGCTCATTATCCCCAGGAAAGGGGTTTCTTCAATGAAAAAGATGGTGGAGCTTTATGAGAAGACTGGTCTTTCAGTCATTGCCCTGATGAAGGTTCCGCAAAAAATGAAAGGTCTGTACGGTGTTGCTGAAGTCAAGCCCACAGACGATGAGAATGTTGTTGAAATAGGCAAGCTTTTCGAAAAACCGTTACAAGGTGAAACGGAATCTGATCTTGCTCTTGTAGGAAGATATATTTTCAGCCCGGATATTGTAAACATCCTTAAAAACACAAAACCGGGAAAGGGTGGAGAGATTCAGCTTACCGATGCGATCATCGAACTTCTCAAACAGCAGAAAGTTCTCGGACTTGTTATTGATGAAGACAGCGTTGTTTTCGATACAGGCAGCATGGAAGGATTTGCACTTGCAAATACATATATGGCTCTTCAGAGACTGCCTCATATGAAGGAGAAGATGACACCGCTTATTCAGAAAAGTGACATCAGACCATGGGGTTTCTGGATATCACTTGAACAGGGTGAAGGTTATCAGGTGAAACATATTTTTGTCGCTCCGAAAGGAAAACTCAGCATGCAGAAGCATAAACACAGGGCCGAGATCTGGACAGTAGTTGACGGGAGCGGTTTTGTTACAGTGGGAGAAACGGTACACTCTGCTGTCAAGGGTAGTGTTTTCAGGATAGAAGTCGGTGAAATACACAGGGCGGAAGGCGGTGAGAACGGAATGCACATCATTGAAGTGCAGCTTGGAGATTATCTTGGAGAAGATGATATAATCAGAATTGAAGATATTTACGGGAGGAACTGATGAAACTTGTAACTGTCATCATGGCGGGGGGAAGCGGAAAGAGGTTCTGGCCATTGTCACGGGAATCGAAAGCCAAACAGTCATTGACGCTGTTTTCTGAAAAAACACTTATGAGCGAAACAATTGAAAGGATACTTCCTTTGTGCAGTGATATTACAGTTGTTTCATCAATAAAGCAGAAACACTCAATAGATCCTGACATTCAAAAATACAGCTTTGCAAAAGTTATTTATGAGCCATCAGGAAGAAATACAGCCCCCTGCATAATGCTTGCACTTGAGTTCATAAGGTCGCGAATCAATGAAGATGTTGCTGTCCTTGTTCTTCCGGCAGACCACCATATTGCCGATGCGGATGAGTTCAGAAAATGTGTTGAAAAAGGGGTGAAATATCTTGAAAATAACAGAGATTCAATAGGAACGATAGGGATAACACCTGCATATCCTGAAACAGGATTCGGATACATAAGAAAAGGTGACGGGATCGCAGAGGGGGTTTGTTCGGTCAGATCTTTTGAAGAGAAGCCTGATATTGCAAAAGCTGAGATGTTCGTTAATTCAGGTGAATATCTCTGGAATGCAGGAATATTCCTTTTCACTCTCAAGTCGATGACGGATCAATTTAAAGAACTCACACCCGATATTTATGAAAGTGTTCTCAATATCAGTGATTTCCAAAATATCGACAGCGGGCTGTACGGAACTATCCGCTCAATTTCATTTGACTATGCAATAATGGAAAAGACCGTAAAACCGGTTTTTACTGTGCCCGGAGATTTCGGATGGAACGATGTCGGAAGCTGGCTTGCATATTACGAGCTTATGCCCAAAGATATTAACGGTAACTCCTCAAGAGGCAAAGCACAGTTCATTGATTCTAAAAATTCTCTTGCCTTTAATCTCACTGACAGAACGATATTTGTGTTCAACAAAACACACGAACTTGTTGTCGCAACAGATGATGTTATTCTTTCGGCATCACTTGACGACCATCAGGAGCTTAGAAAAGTAACTGAATTTCTTATGAATTCCGGCGCAAAACATTTTTTATGATCTTTCGGGAGGCAGTATGAGGAAGGTGCTTTTATTTCTTGTTTTGAGTGTTTTTTTTCAGATCAATGCTGATAACATGTGGATAAATCAGCGTCAATCTGAATTTGTAACTGCAAGCGGTGCATTCATCCATGTCGGAACAAAAACGAGGGGATACGCAATGGGTACGGCTGAAGGGAGCTCAGGCACTTCGCCTTATTGTTTTGTTATGACTGACGGTCTGACCTGGAATGACTGCTCTCCGAATCTTGTCGGCGGAATGAAGTTCGTAATGCCGGCGAGAGTTCTTCCAGATGGCAAGCTTGTCGGAGTCTATATGGAATTTCAGGGTTTTAATTCGCTTTCTTCTTTTATTGTAAGCGAGGATATGGCGAACTTTATTCCTGTTACTATTTTTGACACAAAGAATGCTGACGATCAGGCCTCATCATATAGCGAAGCACTTTCAGTGATAGGAAACAATGTATGGCTCGGACTTAAGAACGGAAAAATAAAGAAAAGTACAGATCTTGGCAAGACATTTGAGAACATCGTTGTAAGTAGTGATACTGAAATGGAAATAAGTGTCGTTAAATTCTCAGACACAATGAATGGAATTGCGGCTGGCGGAGTTGTAAAAGAGGAGATGGGCACGGAAGGCGGAACTGAATACGATGTGCTGGCAAAAGGAGCAATATTTCGGACAACTGACGGAGGAAGCACATGGACTCCGATTACGCAGAACCTTGAAATGTTCCCTGAAGATGTAATAGAAACATCAAGCGGCCGTATTTTTCTTCAATTTTATGATGATGATGCAAAAAATGACTCTTCAACCGGACAGAAACCGATTGTCTGGAGCGATGACAATTTTGCGACATTTACAGGGAAAAGTAACAGTTTTGACATAACTGTGCCTTCAGGAACTTTCTCGATGGAAAGTGTTATGGATATGGACGGTGGTGCGGTGGATGAGATCTGGATAGCAGGTTTCTGCGGTTCCGGCTTTAATTTCAAGCCCTGCACAATTGACACAACTGACGGCGGTCAGACCTGGTGGGAGCGGCTTGTGATAGGTGCAGGAAAACTCGGTCCGATATCGGTTCTTGACAGTAACCATGTCTATATTGCTTCTTCTGCGAAAGCCATGTATAAATGGGGTGATCCAAACGAAGATATGACAGAAACTGAAGTTCCTGATGAAACTGTAACGCCCGATGAATCAATAGAAAATTCTGATGAAAATGAGACAGTTGACAACAATCAGCCAATTGATGAGAACACAACGACCGATACCGAGACAGTGAGTGACGATGAAGAATTAATTGATGAAGAAGAAGTCGGATGCGGCTGTTCGTTCATAAGGTGATCTCTTGACAAATAACAATCCCGAAATTCTTGCTCCTGCCGGTTCTCTGGCTTCAGCCGTATATGCTTTTCAAGGCGGTGCCGATGCTGTATATCTGGGTTTGAGCGATTTTTCAGCCCGTAAATTTGCGACAAATTTTACTTTTGACCACTTAAGGCGGCTTAAAAAACAGGCACTTCTTTTAAATAAAAAGATATTTATTGCGGTAAATACTGTGATCCGTGAAGAGGAGCTTGATGATCTTTTTAAATATCTTCTGAATCTTTCATTTTTTGAGCCCGATGCGATAATCATTCAGGATATCGGGATGATACAGATCGTAAAAAAGTATTTTCCCGACATTCCTCTGCATGCTTCAACTCAGATGTCGGTGCATAACACTGAAGGGGTGAAATTTCTTCAGAAACTCGGGATCAGCAGAGTTGTTCTGTCAAGGGAACTGACTTTTAATGAACTGACGGTGATAAGAAAGAACTGTCCGGACATGGAGTTGGAAGTTTTCATTCACGGTGCGCTCTGTTATTCATTTTCGGGGAAGTGTCTGGCATCCGGTTTCATTGCAAATAGAAGTGCAAATAAAGGGGAATGTATTCAGCTCTGTCGCGATTATTACACTGAAGATAACGGTTCTTCAAAATTTCATTTTTCGTGCCGCGATCTTGCTCTATACGAGTCGGTGAGAAAATATGCCGATATTGGAATTGACAGCGTTAAGATCGAAGGGCGGATGAAGCCGCCGGAATATTCTTTTTATGCTTCAAAGCTTTACAGAGCGATCCTTGATGGAGCTGATGAAAATGAAATTGCTGAGTTAAAACAGAATCTTGCACTTGTTTTTGAACGGTTTACAACGAATAGTTTTTTCGCTTCAACAAGTGGAGATGAACTGATATGCAATAGTTACTCTTCGCACAAAGGGATTGAACTCGGTTATGTGGAAAAGACGGCAAAAGAGAGTTTTTTCATAAACCTCCGGCATGATCTTTCAATTAAGGATGGATTGATGTTTTTTGAAAGGGAAGGGGATATTGAACCGCATAAATTCAGCGTAAGTCAGATAAAAACCGTTTCAGCCCAAGATACAAAATGGCTTGAATCCGGAAATATTGCAGAGGTTTTTTCAGAAACTGTCCCAAAGGCGGGGACTTTGATATTTCAGATAAGTCACAGAAACCTTGATATGAAGAACATCAACGATCTTGCTTTGCCGCAATATTTTGTGAAAACCGATGTTGATGCGGTAATAAATGATGATTCAATTAAGATTTCTGGAAAGATGAAGCACGGAATAACTGCAGCTATTGAAGAGAAAATCGTAGTAGAAGAGGCAAAAAAGGAATCAGATATAAATGCGATCATGCAGAAACATCTTAAAACTGCCGATGATGGGAATCTTTTTGAGATAGATTCTATAAATGTTATCAATCAGAGCCGTTTTGATAAAAACCGGATATTTATTCCGCCGTCACAATTGAAATCGGCAAAAAGAGCTTTTGTTTCGGCTCTAAGCACTGCTTTTGATAATAAAATTGTTGGTTTTTCTGCACCTGAAATTCCTCAGAAAGAGATCAATTCTCAGCATGAAGCACTTCTTTCAATAATTTCTGACCGTGAAAAGATAAACCCTGTTACTTTCATTGAAGGGAAAGAGAGCAGAGAACTTCCTTTTGCACTGAATTTTCATCTTAAAAACATTGATACACTTCACCGTTTTGAAAATTTTGTTTTTGTTCCGTTAAAGCCGGTCATAAAGGATGGTGATAGCTATATGTCAGAATTTATTGAACTTATTAATTCAAGGTCTGATATAACATTTGTTGCAGGGCTTAACAATATTTCTCATTTTTCACTTATTAAGCACAACTTTAAAAATGTCCTTTTTTTCTGTGATTTTTTCATCTATGCGGCGAACAGATTTGCCCTTGATTTCATAAATTCATTGTCAAACGGGAATATCATATCGGTTTTTAAATGGATCGAAGACAGCTCAGTTTCGCTTTTATCATCAGGAATACCGGTCCTTGAAATATCGCAAAATTTCAAAAGACCTCTTTTTTATGCTCTCGGCTGTTACAAAAAACACAATCTCAAAACTGATTGTGGCAGCTGCACAAAAGAAGGGGTTTGTCTCCTTAAAAACAGAGGAAGAAATTATAAAGTCATTGTGTATGACTGCGTAACTTATATGTTTTTGGAGTGATAAGAATTTAATATCATTTCACATTTCCGGTTCAAAGATCATTTCGAGGATTTAATCTACAAACTCCTTAACTTTCTCTTTTATCTGATCTCTAATCTGAATGGTGCGGGGCAGGTTTCAGGAAAAAATATCGTCCATTGTCAGAATATGATCGAAATAATTTGTTTCTTTTAAAGATTTATCTGCACCGAATGTTGTAATGAGTGCTGTTTCGATTGAGTATCCTTTTGTGTTTTTAAGGAGCTCAGTTTTCCGTTTCATTTCTGAAATAATATTTGTTCCGACTTCGCTGTTCCAATATTTTATTTCACAAATTGTAATGACATTATCAGACCTTACGAAGAGAAGGTCTATTTGAAAAGAGGTATCACCTTTTTCATAAAACGGAGCAGCAATAAGCACTTGATTCTTAAATCCCATTTTTTCAGCCAGAAGATTTTTGTTTTTCAGGCAGAATCTTTCAAACTGAATTCCCATCCATTTTTCAAAACTGTTTTTTGTGAGTGTCTCAAAAAGAATTTCTGAATCGCTTTGAGATATGATCTCTTTATTCGGCTCAATATATTTAAAGTAAAAGCGAAGATATTCATCCGACAGGGCATATTTTTTGATTTTTGTCCCGGACTTTTTATTGTAAGGAATAAATGAAACTATGATTTCAGCATTTTCCAGATTTTCCAGATATCTTTTCAAACCGCCTCCGGACTGCATATTCAGCAACTTACTTATTTCATAAAGTCCCAAAACACTTTTCTGCAATAAATTAACAATGTTTCTATAGACAGATGATTCTCTAAACTGGCTGTAGAATATCTTTTCAATTTCGTTGTTCATTCTGCCGGTTTTTGAGAAAAACAAGTCATTTATATTTTTATTGAATGATTTTTTCTGGTTAATAAATTCGAGGTATTTGGGGACACTTCCCATTACAAGCAAATATTTCAGAATTTCGTCCTTGCTTTTTCTTTCTGAGAAAAAGCTCAAGGATTCAGATGGTTTGAGTCCTTTTAGAAGGATTTCAAGATCAATTCTGCCATAAAGTGCATTAGATTTTATGATATTTTCAACCATAAAAGAAGCTATAGAACCGCAAAGTATCAGCTTAATATTTTTTCCTTTCCAGAAATTATCCCAGTAATATTTTATCATTGCGATCAATGTTTTCCTGCCTGCCGCAAGCCACTGGATTTCATCAAGAACAAGTATGAGCTTTTTTTCAGGAAGTGAATTTACAACTCTGTCGGTAAAATATGTGAAAACTTGATCCCAATTCGAAAACATCACACTGTCAAGGACAGGATCGTTTACCATTTTTCTTAAAGCAGATGTAAAATGGAGTATCTGAGCTTTTGTATTCCCTGATTCAATACCCTCAAAATAAAATGTGTGTTCTTTGTTTTTTATAAACTCTTGAATCAGTGTGCTTTTTCCTATTCGCCTTCTTCCATACATTACAATTATTGATCCTCTATCCAAAGCATACGATTCTTCAAGCAATCTAAGTTCCCGTTTTCTTCCTATAAACACGGCACACCTCCTAATCCGCACACAATTAGTGAGCATAAGTTTGTGCGGATTAGCCACAAAAACAAATAGTGTATCCGCACACAATTAGATGTTATAACTTTGTGCGGATTTGTCAAGTTTCAGAAAACAAAACTCTTAACTTTCTCTTTTATCTGATCTCTGATCTGAATGGTGCGGGAAAGTTTGCAAATTCACATTTCCGGTTCAAAGATCATTTCAAGGGTTTGGGGGATGGATGCTGCAATTTTGGGGTTGAGTTCACCGAGTTTTCTGATGAATCTTATTTCGGATATTGATCGAAGCTGAAAAAGATCAATGACAGATTTTTTTTCAAGATTGTTGAATTTGTCGGGGTTTACTGTCAGCATCCATGGATTCTTGTCATAATGTGGTTTGTGATCGGTAAGGGGAGTAACGATTTTAAGAGGTAAGATGCCGATGTCATTATTGTTTATGACAACGCAAGGTCTTGTTTTTTTTATTTCAGCCCCGATTGCCGGATCAAGATTGATAAGCCATATTTCATATTGTTTCAAAGTCATCTCCATCAAGATCTTTCATTGAATTAAGTTCACTGTTTGAGAGATATTCTTCCCTCATTAAAGCAGCCCTTTTACGCAATTTTGATCTTCGATGTTCTTTGATGAATGTTTCAAATGCCATCCTTAAAAGAGTTGAGCGGTTCACCTTAAGCTCTTTCTGGATCTCATCAATCTCATTTACATATTCATCCGGCATTGAAATCGTCATACGATTCGTCATAACAAACCTCATAAAATAATTATGAACACAATTCATACTATACTTGTGAATAAAGGTGTGTCAAGAGAGCTTTGATCCCGCAAAACCCTTAACTTTCTCTTTTATCTGATCTCTGATCTGGATGGTGCGGGCAAGTTTTTCTTCGTCGGTTCCGGTGAGTCCTGGCGGATCTTGAAATCCCCAGTGGTGTCGCTCGCCCTGTCCGGGAAAGAAGGGGCATGCTTCTGCGGCGGTTTCATCGCAGACTGTGACAACGAAATCGAATTTTATGTGTCCGTCTATGAATTCATCAACTGATTTTGTGGTGTGTCCTGATATGTCTATTCCGTCAAGTGCCATCGCTTTTACAACAACTGGATTAAGCTTTCCCGGTTCAAGTCCGGCACTCCACACATTGAATCTGTCTGATGCGAAATGTTTCAGATATGCTTCTGCCATCTGGCTTCTTGCAGAGTTGTGGATGCAGATGAATATTACATTTTTTTTCATGATTTCTCCTCCTTGGGGAACCAGTGTTTTGTTTTATTTGCAATTTTTACGAGTGTAAGCATTACAGGGACTTCAACAAGAACTCCCACAATTGTAGCGAGTGCAACGGGTGAAGTCGGTCCGAAAAGCGCAATGGCGACAGCAACTGACAGTTCAAAAAAATTAGATGCACCAATCATTCCGGCAGGAGCAGCGATACTGTGGCAGAGCCGGAGCTTTTTAGAACTGAGATATGCAACAAAAAAGATGAAAAAGGTCTGAATGGTCAAAGGAATTGCAATGAGCAGTATGTGAAGCGGATTTTCAAGGATGACATGACCTTGAAATGAAAATATTATGACAAGGGTGAGTAGCAGCCCTCCGATTGTTATGTTGTTGAATTTAGTGATAAATCTTGTGTTAAAGTATTCTAGCCCTTTGTTTTTTATAACCGTTTTTCTAGTAATTATTCCACCTGCAAGCGGGATCACGACAAAGAGGACAACAGATAGAAAAAGGGTGTTCCAGGGAATCGTTATTCCGCTGATTCCAAGAAGCAGTGCAACGATCGGAGTGAAAGCGACAAGGATGATCAGATCGTTTGTTGCGACCTGAACGACGGTATATGCAGGATTCCCTTTTGTGAGATGACTCCAGACAAAAACCATTGCTGTGCAGGGAGCCGCCCCGAGAAGTATCGCTCCGGCAAGATAATCTCTTGCAAGGTCAGTCGGGATAAGGGATTTAAATACAACAAAAAAGAAAAACCACGCTATCGCATACATCGTGAACGGCTTTATCAGCCAGTTGGTGATCCAGGTCACAAAAAGCCCTTTCGGATTTTTGCCGACATCTTTAACACTTGCAAAATCAACTTTCATCATCATCGGATAGATCATGAGCCAGATGAGGATCGCAATTGGAATTGACACTTGAGCATATTCAAACTTTCCAAGGAACTGCGGTATTGCAGGGGCAAACTTTCCGATCATTACTCCTGCAACCATACAGAGAGCCACCCACAACGAGAGATATTTCTCAAAAAAACTGATACCGCCAACATTTTTTTCCATAGTTTTCTCCGTTATAATTTACAAACATTTGATTTTTCTTTGCTTTTCATCCACCCGTCGAGCTTTTTCTTCAACTCGTTTCTGACATCGCTCCCCAGACATTTTTTTAAGCTCTCAAGAACAGCAAGCTCATTTGAACTCAGACTCTTGCTGATAGAATAATAGACCCAGATGTTTTTGCGAGTATCAGTCAAAATGCCTGAATTCATTAAATATCTCAAGTGTCGCGATGCCTTTGACTGAGTCATCCCGAGCGTATTTTCAATGTCGCACACACAAAGTTCCTCTTTCATCAGTAAGAGTGCAACGATCTGCAATCTGGTTTCATCCGAAAGCGCCTTAAAAAATTGAGCAAGATCTTTCATTTTTCCCTCCTTATCAGCAACAGCACGATTCTTCTTTACCTGTGATCTTTGATTTTATCATCGCATATCCGCACCCTACACCCGAACAGACTTTTATTGCCTGAAAAGGGCAGTTTTTTGCACATGCTCCGCATTCTATACAGTTGTTTTTATTAATTATTTCAGCGATTCTGTCAACTTTGAACACATTGTGCGGACACACTTCAGCGCACATTCCGCAGCCGGTACATTTTGACTCGTCAAAACAAAGCGAAACTACATTATCAATATATTTCATAACAGACCTCGAAAAACATTAACAAAATACATAATTATTCCTGCCGACATCCACAGAGCAAAAGGCCAGGTGTACTTTTTTATTTCGTATCTGACGCCGGATGGAGAAGTGAAAGTCGTTGAGCCGGTAAAATTGAAAGCCATGTATGCCACGACAGGGGGGATTATGAGTAGGAACTCAAGGACTGTGAATATGTCAGTAGCAATAAAAAGTGAGCAGAAACAAGCCCATACGAGTCCGAGAATTGCACCTTTCAGTGTAAATGATCTGAAAGGAAGGTAGGGGAAGGGCAGGGAAGAGAAATATTCCGGCAATTACACTTCCAATAAGAGGTATGAAGCTCGAAATGTTAAGCAAAGAAAGAATGAGCAATCCGATCAGTATTTTCCACCCGAGCACAAGCTCAAGCGGTGCAACTTTCATCCTTTCAATAAGTGAAAACTCAACAGTTCTCATGGATTTGTCTGCAACATTGCCGTTATCAATGAATTTTTTCAGGTCTGATATTTTCACAGGTCCGTAAGTAACTGAAAAATCTGTGAGCTTTTTTACACGGTGAGCAGAAACTCCCGGTGCTCCAAGCTGAGGCACAATAAGGTTTCTATGTGACACCACAGTTGAAAGCTTTGTCATTTTCACCATTCTTGCGATCTCGCCTGTCCCGAATGTCCCTTTGCCTGCCGCACACCAGACATTTACCCCGTGAGTGTTAAGAACAAGCATCCACAGGTTCATTCCTGATATTGCATTTCTTACAACATCAAAAGTGAGCTTATAGTTCGCTGTCACGATAACCGGCGAGTTTTTATCAGGATTTCCGACAGCATAAAGTCCCTGCCTGACAGTGTAATGCATTCTTCTATATCCAAGCCGCACCATGAATCCTGAAAAACGGTCTTTTAAAGAAAGAGTAGTGAATATTTTTGGTATCAATATGTTTCCCGAATTGACAAATCCTGAAACATACGGCTGTCTGATTGTATTTATCTGCACCGCTTTCTATCCTCCAAAACAACATAACCGCTTAAACGATTATGCAAAATCGGAAAAATGTCAAGATTTAATTCTGGGGCATCTTTTTTATTTCTCGATGCGGGAATATTTCGTCAATAATTCTGACACAAAAACTTGAGATTATGATGAAATAAGGGAAACTATATCTGAGTTAAGATTTCAAGGAGGGGATTTATGGGAAAAGGATTAAAGAATAAAAATAACAATTCTTCAGCATTTATCTTATTCAAAACAGAAGATGAAAAAATATCGCTCGATGTTCGTTTTGAAGAAGATACTGTCTGGCTTTCGCAGGAACAAATGGCAATATTATTTGAAAGAGACAGGACGGTTATTGTCAAGCATATTGCTAACATTTTTTCAGAAGGTGAACTGGAAGAAAAAAGCAATGTGCATTTTTTGCACATTCCAAATTCTGATAAGCCTGTGAAATTTTACAATTTGAATGTAATTATTTCAGTTGGTTACAGGGTGAAATCTCAAAGAGGAACTCAATTTCGTATTTGGGCAACCAAACGCCTTAATGAGTACATTCGCAAAGGGTTTGCCATGGACGATGAACGGCTTAAAAACTTGGGCGGCGGCGGATATTGGAAAGAATTACTGCAACGGATAAGAGACATCCGTGCATCCGAGAAGGTGTTTTATCGGCAGGTTCTTGATATATATTCGACCAGCATTGATTACGATCCAAAAGCGGATGTTTCAATAGAATTCTTTAAAAAAGTGCAAAACAAAATACATTATGCAGTACACGGAAAAACAGCCGCCGAAGTAATATATGATCGTGCCGATGCCGAAAAAGAATTTATGGGGCTGATGTCATTTCCGGGCAGTCGCCCCTATCTTAAAGATGTTGTTGTTGCAAAAAATTACTTAGACGAAAAAGAACTCCGTTCGCTTGGGCAGATTGTATCAGGGTATCTGGATTTTGCTGAACGGCAAGCTGAACGGGAACAGGCAATGACAATGAAAGACTGGGCGGAACATCTGGATAAAATTCTGACAATGAGCGGTGAGAAATTGTTACAGGGAGCAGGATCGGTAAGCCATGAAACAGCAACAGAAAAAGCTATCTCAGAATATAAAAAATATCAGCAGAAAACATTGAGCGAAGTCGAAAAAAACTATCTTGAAAGCTTGAAAACATTGGAAGATTTAAGCAAAAAGAAGGTTGATCCGAAGGGTGAAGGGGGAGTTGTGGTGGGTTAACGGTTCTCAGCTATACGCAGGCAGGGATTTTAACCACTGAACTTCCTACGAAGAACTGAACTTCAAATTTACCACTTAACTGTCCTACGAAGCACGAAACCCCTGCTTGCGTATAGGTGATGTTATGCGGTCGGCTTTCATTTTCTCTTCTTTCTCGTTAATTTGTCAAGCAAAGTTACTAAATTTGCAGTCAAGCAATTTCAATTTTTGAATTATGTATTTCAGCAGACCTTGGACTTCTATCTAAGTGATAGGCAGTCCTGAAAATTCCAATCTCTTTTAGGTCAAGACAATTAGTCTATGGGTTTCGTGTACCGACTTTTTTGTAAAGGCGTTACGTTGTCATAGTTGCTCTGTCGGGTAATACTGTCTATTCACTTCTCCACGATTTGAATTCAAGTATTCACCTGTTGTGTGCAACATATTTTCCGAACTTACGCCGAAAGCTTCTCTCCTATTTTTCCGAAAGAAATTTAATGAAATTGCAACCGAAAAATCTTGCGTGATAGTCGAAAACCGAACCGAACTTTGTCGATAAACTTTGTGCTGAAATTACGTTTTCGGGAAAATCCGTTGTGAAATTAAAACCTGAAACTAAACGTTGCGTGAAAATATGCTTTGCGTGACAATCCGAACTTTGCCGAAAAACTTTGCGTTGAGTTTTTTAAGTTCAGAAAATATTATGCAGCACACAACAGCGGTTTAAAAATATGGCTGGTTTCGGGAATTTTTGAAATGAAGCAGTTGTTTAATTTAAAGTTTTGGCTATATTTGTGAAGGTTTGGTGTTGCATTTTTGCCACATTTTTAAGCCGCGAAACGTAAGAAGTTACTAATGACAAAAAAGAAATTGCCCGTTCGTTTTACGGGTCAGCA
>ERZ795031.3152-NODE-3152-length-14953-cov-7.306551_pt1 | contig 14953 bp, 17 predicted proteins | sample MGYA00375123_ERZ795031 | MGnify/ENA primary metagenome ERZ795031 (study PRJEB30166, sample SAMN05720159) | activated sludge metagenome | isolation source: anaerobic digester from wastewater treatment plant | place: USA | collected 2015-04-21 ... | reverse complement strand
ACTGTAAAAGCAATCCGTAAACTAAAGGATGGTCAAGGACAGTACCTATGGCAACCTTCCTTACAGGCAGGTACACCGGATACTATCCTTAATCGACCATTGTATACTTCTGCATATATGCCAACTATTGCTGCAGCTGCAAAGAGTATCGCATTTGGTGATTTTAGTTATTACTGGGTAGCTGATCGTCAGGGTCGTGTATTTAAGAGGCTTAATGAACTTTATGCTGTTACTGGCCAAGTAGGCTTTGTTGCAACTCAGCGTGTGGATGGAAAATTAATTCTACCTGAAGCCATAAAAGTACTTCAGCAGAAAGCTTAATGGAGGTGCGTTATGAGCTATAACACTAAGAATTATACCGAACAAGGCGGAGAAAAAACTGTTATAGGCGGAACACTTGAAATCAAGGAAGGAGCCTCGGTAACGGGGCTCTCCGCCGATCCGCTTCTCGTGGCAACAGAGGAGACTCTCGGTGGTGTAAAAGCCGCCGCTGCTGGTGAGGACGATACCGTCGAAGTAAAAATCGGCGAAGACGGTAAGCTGTATGCTCCAACATATCCTACCGATGCTACGGAGTCAGTCTCTGGGCTGGTAAAAATGGCTGCTTATCAAGCTGACAGCATAGCCGAGGATACAGCCACTCTTGTCACGGATTTTAATGCTCTGCTCGCTAAACTAAAAGCGGCTGGGTTAATGGCTGCAGACGAAGAATGACTGGAAGGAGGCGGACGGCATGACAACTGATAATCTTCTCCCTAAAGTAAAAGCAAATCTGATCCTGACGCATGACGCAGACGATGGACTTCTGCTGCATTACATCAAAGCCGCCGTCTCTTATGCGGAAAGTTATCAGCATGTTGCTGAGGGTTATTATACTGAAAACATCATGCCCCCAACTACTGAACAAGCAGTAATCATGCTGTCGAGCCATTTCTACGAAAGCAGAGATGGCTCGACGGCTGGTTTCTTCGCCGATAGCGTACAAGCGGGGCAGCAGGTTTGGAACACAGTGAACCTACTTCTTAGACTAGACCGGGATTGGAAGGTGTAAATTATGAGTTTTGGAAAGATGAACACCTTTATTGATATCATCAGTACAGAGCCTATTAAAGACAAGGATGGTTTTGCTGCTATAGGCGATAACATACTTGCCAGTGTACGTGCCTACAAGGAAGATCGGCATGGCAGTGAGCGGTGGGCAAATAGGGCATCATTTTCTTCTGCAACTTCCCTATTTAGGTTTAGAAAAATTTCTGGCCTTAGGGTGACCAGTGAAATGGTCATCGTTTGTGATGATGGCAGATATCAGATTTTAAGTGTTGATGATGTAAGAAACCGAGGTATGTATGTCGAGGTTTTAGCAGAAAAGATAGAACCAACTGTGAGGTGATGGATATGGCAAAAGTGAATATAAAGATGCCAGAAGAATTCCTTTTAAAGGTATCACGATTAGCTGACCAGACCGATGTAATTCTTCCTAAGGTTCTGGAAGTTGGCGGTGAAGTGGTACTGGATAAAGTTAAGGGAAATTTAAGTAAAGTGATTGGTAAGAATACAAAATATCCATCCAAAAGCACTGGGGAGCTACTATCTTCACTAGGACTTTCAAGTGCAAAGCAAGATAGAAACGGAGACTTCAATGTTAAAGTTGGCTTTGCCGAGCCACGTTCTGATGGTGAGAGCAATGCTAAAATTGCCACAATCATTGAATATGGTAAGCATGGTCAGCCTGCAAAACCCTTCCTAAAGCCTGCGAGAACTGCATCTAGGAAACCATGTATCAATGCGATGATCGCAAAGCTAGAGGAGGAGATTGATAAAATATGAATATCTTAGAGGAGCTAAATACACTTCTGGTAGCAATACCTATCCCCGTAGAAACCGGGGTTTTTTCAGGTTTGGCACCGGATGAGTACGTGGTGATACTCCCACTTTCGGATGTTTTTGAAGTTCATGCGGATAACCGCCCTGGCTTTGATGTGCAGGAAGCACGGATATCACTATTTTCCAAGAGCAATTACTTAGAGAGAAAGAGGCAGATTACAACGGCTTTGTTAAACGATGATTTTACAGTGACTGAGCGTAGGTATATTGGTCACGAGGATGATACTGGATATCATCATTACGCCATCGACGTGGCGAAAAACTATGGAATGGAGGAATAACATATGGCAACTATCGGTTTGGATAAACTGTACTATGCAAAAATAACCGAGGACTCAAATGGCGAGGAAACCTATGGTGTGCCTTCGGTACTCGCAAAAGCCATTACTGCCGAACTTTCGGTAGAATTGGTGGAAGCAATTCTGTATGCCGATGATGGTGCTGCCGAGGTTGTGAAGGACTTTAACAGCGGTACACTCACTCTCGGTGTAGATGACATTGGCCCGACAGTAGCAGCAGATTTAACTGGTGCGTCCACCGACGACAATGGGGTATTAATTTCTGCAAGTGAGAGTGTAGGTACACCTGTTGCAGTGGGGTTTCGTGCGCAAAAGGCCAATGGAACATACCGATATTTTTGGTTGTATCGTGTTAAGTTTGGACTACCAGCAACCAACTTACAGACAAAGGCGGATTCCATTACCTTTTCTACACCTACTATTGAAGGAACAGTTATGCGTAGGAACAAGCTGGATGGGTTGGGCAAGCACCCATGGAAAGCAGAAGTCACAGAAGGTGACCCCGGTGTTTCATCGTCCACCATAACAGGCTGGTTCACTGAAGTTTATGAACCCGTATATACACCTGAACCATAGGAGGAGAAATGATGGATAATGAGAGAAGTGCCGCAATCAAAATAGGTGACAAAGAGTATGAACTGGTTTTAACTACACGTGCAACAAAGGCAATTGCTGGTCGTTACGGTGGTCTTGAAAATCTTGGAGAAAAACTGATGAAATCAGAAAACTTTGAGATGGCACTGGACGAGATAGTTTGGCTAATCACATTGCTTGCAAACCAGTCCATTCTAATTCGTAATCTTAAGAATAAGAACGCACCAGAAGAATTGTTGACAGAGGAAGAAGTGGAGCTTCTTACCTCACCGCTTGATTTGGCGGAATATAAAAGTGCAATCACCGAAGCAATGTTCAAAGGTGCAAAGCGCAACGTGGAAAGTGAGGAAGAAACTCCAAAAAACATGGAAGTCGGGTAACGGACGCTGAAGTCTTTACCCGACTTTATTATTATGGAACAGTTCAGATGGGCATGGACGCAGAGGAATTCTGGCTTATGCCAATTGGACTGTTTTTTGATTTATGGGCTTGCCACAAGCAATGGCATGGGATCGAAAAGCCGAAGAAAACTCGAACGATTGACGATATTATCCCACCAGGCATATAGGAGGAGGTGAAGGTATGGCGGACAATTTTGGATTGAAAATAGGGGTTGAGGGCGAGCGAGAATTTAAGAAGGCTCTTTCCGAAATCAATCAAACATTCAAGGTACTAGGTAGTGAAATGGCCCTTGTTACCAGTCAATTTGATAAAAACGATAAATCCATCCAGTCGGTCACTGCTCGTAATGCGGTTTTGAATAAAGAAATCGACGCACAGAAAGAAAAGATTTCAACCCTTAAGGCCGCTCTTGATAATGCCACCTCCTCTTTCGGTGAAAATGACCGCCGCACTCAAAACTGGCAGATTCAGCTGAACAGAGCTCAGGCAGAGCTCAATAATATGGAGCGTGAACTTCAGCAGTCTGCGGTTGAAGCAGATAATCTCGGTGAAGAGTTGGACAACTCAGGCAAAAGTGCGGAAGATTCTGGAGGTAAATTTGAAAAGCTTGGTGGTATACTCAAGGGCATCGGTGTGGCTATGGGCACAGTTGCAGTTGCTGCTGGAGCTGCTGCTATAAAATTGGGTAAAGAGGTAGTTACCCAGTTTGGGGAATTGGAGCAAAACCTAGGTGGCTCAGAAGCAGTCTTTGGAGCATATGCTGCTTCAATTCAAAAGACCGGTGAAGAAGCCTATAGAAATCTCGGAATTTCCCAAAGTGAGTATTTGGCAACAGCTAATAAAATGGGTGCATTGTTCCAAGGCTCTGGCATTGAACAGCGAAAAAGTCTTGAATTGACCGAAAAAGCGATGCAACGTGCAGCAGATATGGCATCTGTTATGGGTATAGATATGTCTTCTGCCATGGAAGCGGTTACGGGAGCGGCAAAAGGCAACTTTACCATGATGGATAACTTAGGTGTTGCCATGAATGCTACAAACATCGAAGCTTATGCTCTTGCTAAGGGACTAGATTTCACTTGGAATACCGCTACACAAGCGGAAAAAGCGGAAGTCGCAATGCAGATGTTTTTTGAGAACACACAGCAGTATGCCGGAAACTTTGCGAGAGAGTCAACTGAGACCATTTCTGGTTCTATTGGGTTATTACAAGCTGCACTTGGCTCTTTTACAGCAGGACTCGGTAACGCTAATGCAGACATGACAAATTTGACGGAAAATCTTGTGGATGCATTCCGTGCAGTCGTTAAAAATATCGTGCCTGTTTTAGAAAACATCGTAACCGCACTCCCGCCTGCGTTCGATGCAATTTTAACAGCAATAGGTGACCTGCTTCCGATGTTGTTGGAAACTGTCACGAGCCTGTTCACGCAAGTGTTGGAGACACTCTTGAACTTACTGCCTGAACTGATTCCTGCGGCAGTAGATGCGGTGATGACCATTGTGGTGGCGCTAATTGAAAACCTTCCACTTCTGATTGATGCGGCGGTGCAACTGGTGACTGCGCTTGTAGAAGGTATAGGCTTGGCATTGCCACAATTAATACCTGCTGCTGTAGACGCTATTACAACAATAGTGCAGAGTCTACTGGACAATCTCCCCGTCCTGTTAAATGCTGGACTGCTATTAATAATGGGTTTGGCACAAGGGATTTTAGATGCCTTGCCCCAGCTCATTTCCGCTTTGCCCACCATTATTACGGGTATCGTGGACTTTATTACGCAAAACCTCCCTCTTATCGTTGAAATGGGTATAGCTCTTGTTATTCAGCTTACGGCAGGCCTTATTAAAGCTTTGCCTCAACTGATCGCAAACCTTCCCCAAATCGTCACAGCTATTATTGCAGGCATTGGCAAAGCTGCCCTTTCTATTGTGGAGGTAGGCAAAAACATCGTCTTAGGCTTATGGGATGGGATTGCATCCATGATTACTTGGGTTAAAGATAAAATCAGCGGTTTTGTCGGCGATATTGTAGGTGGCATCAAAGGGTTATTGGGAATTCGCTCTCCATCTGCTGTCTTTGCTGAAATGGGAACAAATATGGCTCTTGGCATTGGGCTGGGCTTTGCAAATAACATGAATGAAGTAGAAAAAGGCATGGAAAACGAGATTCCTACTGATTTTGAAGCTACTTGGAATGAACTTACCAGTAATGCAATTAAGTCCTGGAGTAAAATTGTCGTTAGCGCCGAAGAAATCTGGACAAAACTGCAAGCTTTCTTTAAGGAAAGCTGGAAGCAAACTAGCGATAATTTTAGTGCAATCTGGAAAGGAATTAATGATATTGCCATAAATGTCTGGTCGAGCATAAGAGCAACTGCCAGTACAGTCTGGACAGCGATGTATGACTTTTTCCTGAAGAACTTTAACGCTGTTAAAGGCAACTTCCAACAAACTTGGGGTGATATTTCAAGAATTGCCGATTCAGTATGGCAAGGGATTAAAACTTCAGCAATAGGAATTTGGAATGCTATCAGCGACTTCTTTCTCAGCAGTTGGCAAAATACTAAAGCAAACTTTGAAAACATCTGGTACAGCATTAGAGATATCTTCATCAATATCTGGACAGGACTTCAAACTACAGCAACGGTTTTAATTACTGGAGTGGTAAACAACATGAAGGCGGCATTTAATATTGACTGGTGGAGCGTGGGCAGAAACATTATTGACGGCATAACCAGCGGTGTAATGGATGCTGCTAAAAGCTTGGCAAGAGCAGTGGCCAATGCTGCTCGGGCAGCTCTTGATGCAGCCAAATCAGCTCTTGGCATTAGCTCGCCTTCAAGGGTATTCCGAGATGAAGTGGGACTGCAAATTGGAGCAGGCTTTGCTGATGGTATTGATAAAAGTAGGCAAAGATTAATCGATAGTATGAACGCGCTAGTAAACGAAGTAAAAGCAGAGGCAGCACTAAACATTACGGGATTAGATATCGAATTAAAAGACGGGGCAAATATTACTAGAGCAGGGGCTGGGGGTATCACGCAAAATATAACGATTATCTCTCCCAAGCCTTTATCAGAGCGGGAGCTAGCCAGGGAATTTCAAAAAACCTCTCGAAAACTTGCAATGGGGGTGATCTAGTTGGAACTAACCTATGTTAATGATGCCGGAGAGAGCGTTACTTTGCGGCAAAGAAAACCCCTCTTTTTACAAAGCATAGACGGCACAGGTGCAGTAAAGCATATTATCTCCACCTTTAAAGCTCCTAACCAAGATGGCGGTGTGTTTGTCTCCGGGAGTCTAGATATGAGAAATATCACTATTGAGGGAAGGATACTGGCAGACTCCATCGAAAAAGCCTATGAACTTAGAAAAATGCTACTAAATTCGTTTAACCCGAAATATAAAGGAAGGCTGATCTTTAAGAATTTAAGCATTCCCTGCATTGTTGAAGAAGCTCCGGTATTTAAGGCAGACAGTCAGAAGACTCCTGCTTTTTTTATTAGCCTCCTTTGCACCTCACCTTATTTTGAAACGGTGGAGGAACTAACTAAACTATTAGCCGGCTGGCATCCAAATTTTGGCTTTGAATTAGAGATACCAGTTGAGGAAGGAATCGAGATGGGCTTTCGTGAGGAGAGCCTGATCATCCCTGTTGAAAATGTAGGCAGTGTGCCTTGTGGAGCAACTTTCGAGTTTATTGCCCAGGGGATTGTAGAAGATCCCATGGTTATTGATGTGGTAACGGGTAAATTTATCAAGCTAAACAGGGTGATGCAGGTAGGAGAAATTATCACCATATCAACCCACTTTGCCAATAAGCGAGTGTTATCTAGCTTAGAAGGCGGTACTAATGCCTTTGCCAGTCTAGATGAAAACTCCGACTTTTTACAGCTTGCAGTGGGCACTAACCTCCTTCGTTATGATGCAAAGAAAAACCTTAATAACTTAGAAGTCAATGTGTATTTTAGACCGCAGTATTTGGGGGTGTAGCTTTTGCTTAATGTATATAACAGGAATTATGAGAGAATTGGCTATATTGAAAGCTACTCCTATTTAAGCTGGGTTAGGAGATATTCAACTGTTGGGGAGTTTGAGTTAAAATGCGCACCGGAAAACTTACCCCTCTTATCCCTTGGCAACATTTTAGCAAAGATCAACGATAATGAAGGTGCAATAATAGAAACAATCTTAATTGAATCGGTGGAACAAGAAGTAATTACTGTGCGTGGACGTTTTTTAGGTGTAGTGCTTGAAAGTAGAATCATTTGGGACACTGAAAACCTACAAGGAGATCTTGGCCAGTGTATTGGACAATTAATCAATAATCATGCCATTAACCCGGGCGATACAGACAGGTGCATACCAGGCCTTAGTTATGAAAGTATTTTGATTGGAAAAAACATCTCCATGCAGGTTAGCTTTAAGAACTTGCTCGAAACAGTCACAGGGATAATAAGCGAAGCTGGGATTGGCATTAAGGCAGTTTTAACCAAGGATGGAATTTTACTTTCACTATATATGGGACGTGAGCATCCCTTTGTTTTTTCTAGGGAATTTGAAAATCTGCTCTCACAAAACTACACCGATAGTATTAAGGATTATGCCAACATTGCCAAGATTGCTGGAGAAGGTGAAGGCAGCAGCAGACTGATGGTGGTGCTTGGGGATGAAGTGGGATTTAACCGCAAGGAAATATTTGTTGATGCCAAGGACCTAAGATCAAGCGAATATGAAAACAATGAGCAATACCTAAAAGCTCTAGAACTGAGAGGTAAAGAGAGACTTTTTGAGAGGCGCAGGCGGGAGAGTTTTGATGCGGTTGCCAACACCAACAGTAACCTAGTCTATCGAGTAGACTTTGATTTAGGAGATATTGTAACAGTAAAATCAAGCCTACTTGGTATATCTAGAAGGCTCAGAATAACGGAAATAATAGAAACCTACGATGCAGATGGCCTTCATGTGGACTTAGTCTTTGGCGATCCATTACCCACATTGGGAGAACGCTTGAAAGGGGTGGTTTGATGGAACGAAGCGCTTTTTTTAATTCAGTGGCAGGTGATAGAAAATACAAGGCGGAGATTTTTGCAGGCTACTTTTCAAAGTTTATCACTAACGGCATTTTTCCACTGCCTGCAGACAATTTAAGAATTGCTGCCTATGACAGGATGGAGATAAAAGCCCACAAGGGTACAGGCTATATTAATGGATATCTATATGAAAACACCGATACATTAATCCTCAAAGTTTCTACTGCCGATGGACTAAAACCCCGAATAGACAAGGTAGTGCTTAGATGGAGCCAAGTAGATCGGAATATTCGAATCTATATAAAAGAAGGGATACCAAATTCAAATCCGACAGCTCCTTCCTTAGAACGAGGAGCAGATATCTATGAGCTGGGGCTTGCCAATATCTATGTTGCTCAAGGGGCTTATGAAATACGGGAAGCGGATATTACTGATACAAGGCTTGATACAGAAAGCTGCGGTATTGTGAACTCTATCTTGCAAGCTGATACTACAGCGATTTTTAACCAATATCAAAGCTGGTTTAATTTAAGAACCAGCCAATATGACGCTGAACTAAATGCCTTTTTAGATGGGTATGAGGGAGACAAAGCCGACTGGGTTACTGCAATGGAGGCATGGACAACAGCTACGAAGGCTTGGTATGAAAACAGCTTAGCTCAGTTTCTAAATGAATATGAAGCTGCAAAAGCACAGTGGCTTGCTGATATGAATGCCTGGTTTACAACTACCACTTCTACTTTTGAAACTGAACTTTTAACTAAGCAAGAGGAATACAGCACAAGAGCCGAGGATTACTTGGCACAAATTGAAAGCCTAATCGGTGACGCAGAAGCTGGAGAATTGCTTAATCGTGTCCGGTGGCTGCAGGAAAACTTAGGGTTTATACCTATTGATGCTGGGGACTTCTTTGAAACATATGTAGACTATTCACCAGATGGTGGAGAATTTTAAGGAGGAGTGAGTTATGGCAACAATTAAGCTTAAACGAGGGCAAAGCACTAACCTGCCAAGTCTTAGTCTCCAGGCGGGAGAGCCGGCTTTTACCCTTGATACAAAAAAGCTCTATATAGGGGATGGTACAGAAAAGGTACTTATTAATCCCGATATTGGAGCAAATGAGATAACAGATGAAAATATTGGGAACAGAACCATAGACCAAGGGATAGCTGCTACAGTTTCAAATACAGGAACTCTGACGCAGCTGTTTTCTTTTCTAGCAAAAGTCATCAAAAGCATCACCGGTAAAACCAACTGGTATGACGCTCCAGTAAAAACCATTGCAGCACTAAATACTGATATATCAAATCATGCTGGAAATAGCTCTGTTCATGTAACAACTCAAGACAAAGCCAACTGGTCTGATAAATACACAAAAAATGAAATTGATAACAAGTTCTCCACTTTAGAGACAAATATTGACTGGAAAGAGTCGGTTGATACCTATGCAAGTATCGCTACTACCTATCCTAATCCTCAAGACGGTTGGACAGTGAATGTCAAAGATACAGATTACACCTATCGATATAGCGGAACCGAGTGGGTTGCTATTTCCGCAAACGCAATTCCTAAAGCCACAGCTGAAATTGACGGTTTGATGGCTAAAGAAGATAAAGCTAAGCTTGATGGGGTGGCCGCGGGTGCCAATAATTATACTCATCCAGCAAGCCATGTAGCTACTATGATTACGCAAAGCTCTACCCATCGTTTTGTATCGGATGCGGAAAAAAACACTTGGAATGGCAAAGCAGATATAGATAGTCCTGAGTTTACTGGCACTCCAACAGCGCCAACGCCCAGTTCCGAGGATAATTCAACCAGACTTGCCACAACCGCCTTTGTAAGATCATTAGGTTATATTCCAGCTAGTGGGGCAATTGATGGCGGCACATTTTAGGAAGGGGGTTAAAGATTATGGCCAATAAAATACAAATACGGCGAGGGCTAAAAGCAAATCTGCCTGCTTTAGATGTGGGAGAACCTGCCCTTTGCACTGATACGAAGGAAGTGTTTGTTGGAAATTCTGGTGGAAATGTTGCACTTATTAATAAGGAAGTAATGGATTCCCACCTCGAAAATTACATTTTACAAATACCCTATGGAGTTGCATCAGGGTCGGCAAACACTTATACAGTAACCTTAAATCCACCCTTGACTAGTTATACAGAAGGTGTGGCTGTAGCGGTTAAAATCAATGCGAGCAACACCGGTGCTTCAACGATAAATATTAACGGCAAGGGTGCTAAATCTATAAGAGACCCAAGAGGGAATGCTTTAACTGCTGGGAAACTTATAGCAGGCAGCATTTATACATTGAGGTACAATGGCACAAATTTTATCTTACAGGGTGAAGGGGCAACTGGTAATGCTACTGCGTCTGACCTTCTCTCTGGTAAAACTGCATCAACAGACGCAGGAGAAATAACGGGGTCTATGCCTAATAGGACTGGTCATGTAACAGCGCAAAGTAGAATTGTGAGCGGTACAACTTTAAGATTTAGACCCCAGCCTGGCTATTATGACGGGTCAACTACCAATAGTGTACAATACTCGGACAGCAATTTCATAGCAAGTAATATACTTAAAGGCAAGAGTATCTTTGGCCTCAGCGGTTCTGCAGAACCTAAAAGACTTGGTTTTACTCGAACAACTGCTTCTATTAACTGGGGAGCCAGAAATTATGGTCAAGCAATTGTTTTTGACGGAAAGATGTGGCATATGGGCGGTTTTGACAGTAATAACAACCTACCTAGAAATGTTTGGTATACAACTAATGGGACATCTTGGACTCAAGCTACTTCAAGCGCTGCGTGGACGGGTAGGTACTCGTTTGGTCTGCTGAATTATGATAATAAGATGTGGGTTTTTGGTGGTTTTACATCATCTAATGAATTAAATGATGTTTGGTATACGACTAACGGCTCTTCTTGGACTCAAGCAACTTCTGCGGCTGCCTGGGAGAAAAGACATATGTTTGGCTATACTGTGTTTGACGGAAAAATGTGGTTGACAGGTGGTAGTACAAGCGGTGCTGTAAGAGATGTATGGTATTCAACTAATGGTAGTGTATGGACTCAAGGTGCGCAACCAGGTTGGTCGGCTAAACGCTACCATAAAATGCTGGTATATGATAATAAGATGTGGGTTATTGGAGGCTGGGATAACCAGCGTGATGTTTGGTATACAACTAATGGTTCAACCTGGACTCGAGCTACAGCTACCGCTTCATGGTCTGCCAGAACGGGTTTTAGCGCTGAAGTTTTTGATAACAAAATGTGGGTTTTTGGTGGCTCTACGTATAATGATGTTTGGTATTCTACTGACGGATCTTCTTGGACAAAAGCCTACAATAACGCTGATTGGAGTCCACGAAGTGATGTTGGGTCGGCTGTATTTGGTGATAAACTTTGGATTATGTGTGGCTATGACGGAACTAAAAACCTTTCAGATGTATGGTACGGGGAAATACAGTCAGATGGGATAATATTTTAGGAGGGGAAAATAATGATTGAATACAGATTGATTGACGGTGGCTATGAGATTTATGTGAATGGAGCAAAAGTTATTCACCAGCCCCACAGTCCAACAAGGGGGTTAGATGTCACCCTCGCTGAAGGAGAGGCAGAAAGATTGGCTAAGTTAGTATGTAAAAAGCTTGAACTTGGCACATCTGCTGTTGTAGAAAGCAGCGAGGAGGCAGAATTGATGGCAGAAACTTCGGATGCTCGAATTCAAGAAATGGCACAAACTTCATTATCGGAGTATAAGAGGATGGCTCAAGAATCGCAAAATACAATAGTAAGTCTTAAAAAGGAGATTCAAGATTTAAAGGGGCTTATGGAGCAGTTTTTAGGAGAAAAATCACAAATTGAATTACAGTAGTCTTATTGAGAGTAAGGATCAAATGCGTCTAAAGGCATCTATTTACAGGTGTCTTTTTTATGTGAAAGTGAGGTTAGAATATGAAATCAATATGGGTTAGCATCCAGCTTGGATTTGCTACAATTGGCGGCTTTTTTGGCTGGTTTTTAGGAGGATTTGATGGCTTTCTATATGCCCTAGTCGCCTTTGTAGTTTTAGATTATATTACTGGAATAATGTGTGCAGTCTTGGATAAGAGTCTGTCCAGCGAAATCGGGTTTCGGGGGATTTTTAAGAAAGTCCTGATTTTCTCATTAGTTGGCATCGGGCACATAATCGACCAAAGCGTAATCGGAGATGGCTCTGTAATCAGGACAGCAGTCATCTTTTTTTATCTCTCTAATGAGGGTGTATCAGTCCTTGAAAATGCTGCCTACATAGGCTTACCGATCCCACAGAAGCTAAAAGATGTTTTGGAGCAACTCCACCCCCGGGATGATAAGGAGGAAAAGTAAATGAACCTTAGAAAATTAATCCTTACAAACAACGCCTGCTACAAGGCCGGCAGAACCATTGCAGTTAAAGGCATTATGGTACACTCCACAGGAGCCAACAATCCGAATCTGCGCCGTTATGTGGGTCCCGACGACGGACTGCTCGGCAAGAACCAGTACAACAATCATTGGAATCAGGATAAGCCTGGCGGACGTCAGGTCTGCGTTCATGCCTTCATCGGAAAACTGGCTGATGGGTCCATTGCTACTTATCAGACACTACCTTGGAATCATAGAGGGTGGCATGCCGGGGGTACTGCAAACAATACTCATATAGGCTTTGAGATTTGCGAGGACGGTTTATCTGATGCCTCGTATTTTTCTGCCGTTTACAAGGAAGCCGTGGAGCTTTGCGTCTATCTTTGCAAGCTCTACAAGCTGACCGAAAAGGATATCATCTGCCACAGCGAGGGTTATAAGCAGGGCATTGCAAGCAATCATGCCGATGTGATGCACTGGTTTCCAAAGCATGGTAAGTCTATGGATACCTTCAGGGCAGATGTGAAAGCCCTATTAAACCCTAAGCCTATATCTAAGCCAGTAGGGAAATTATATCGGGTTCAAGTAGGAGCCTATTCTGTTAAAGCCAATGCAGATACAATGCTTAAGAAGATTAAAGCGGCTGGTTTTACAGATGCCTATATTAAATATGACTAACACAAAAAAACCATTTATCCCGGAGGATATAAAAGTTCTCCGGGCTTTTTTTAGGGTTCGAACCCTTAGCTTTTTCCCTATATGGGCAAGGGCATATTTAGAAAGTGGGATGTTTTTTTAAGTTAAATCTCTTATTTTTACTAACTAAAACAATAGAAGAAAATTAGTGAGATTTAACTTGATAATGATGAAAAACCATTTTAATATGCTACTACCCAAAGAGAAAGGAGGATGGAAATGCAGTTAAACCAAGCCATAGAAAGCTTTATCGACTACTTGGAAATGATTGACCGCTCGAAATCCACTCAAAATGATTACAGGTATTCACTTAGTAAGTTTAACGAATTTTTACAGAATAAACATAATGGTCCTGTTTATGTGGAAGATATAGTGCTACAGGATTTAGAGGATTTTCTGATGCATGAGAAAGAAAGAGGCATGGCATCAGCCAGCAGAAGCTCAATGCTATATACAATTAAAAGTTTTTATAATTATATGTGCAAAAAAGATTTATGCGATAAAAACCTAGCACTACTCCTGGAACCGATAAAGGTTAAGCAAAAAGAAAGGGACTACTTAACAGAAGAAGAATTTGAAGAGTTGATTAATGCTATCACCAGCCCCTTGATAAGAGCTGTTATTCAGACCATGTTTTATACTGGGGGTAGGATAACAGAAATCACTAATCTAAAATTAGAAGATGTAGATTTAGAAAATAACATCCTGCACATAATTGGAGGTAAAGGCAATAAAGATAGGGATATCCCTATAAGCCTTAAACTCCATAAGATATTAAGCAGTTATTTGAAAAACGTGCGGAAGCCTGAAGTTAAAACAGACAGATTCTTTACTACAAAAAAGACAGGTAGGGTAAGCAATAATTATGTCAATGGGTGTATAAGAAAAGCCTTAATTAAGCTAGATTGGGACAAAGAGATAAGTGCTCATAATCTTAGACATTCTTTTAGCAGTAACTTACTTGAAAAGGGAGCATCTGTTGTAAGCATTCAAAAGTTGCTAGGCCATTCAAGTTTGGCGGTAACAACCAGATACTTGCATCAAGATAAAAGCGTATTAAATGATGCAGTAAATCTTTTATAGGAGGGGAAGTAATGGAAAACAAAGAACCAATTTATACGGCAAAAGCAACAAAAATTATTGAGATGATGAAGTTCCAAACTAGAAATGAAGTTGCAGAAAAATTGAATTATAAGACATGGAAAAGCCTGGACATGTACATGAGAAGAAAAAACTTTATTTATGATAGCAGCCAAGAGCAATATGTACCAGTGGGAATGAGGGAAAAGAAAGAAAAAGAATATAACCTGCGGTCTGCACCAGATAAAGTCAGAAAGGTAATTGAAGCTTTTGCTAAAGAGAATCCCGATCCAAAAGAAATCGCAAAGCAAGCGGGATTTAGTAGTCATAAAGAAATGGCAGAGTACATGAAGGTAAAAGGTTTTGAATGGAATGTTTATAGAAACAATTATATAAAAATCACAGGATTTAAGGAAAACGAAATTGACATAAAGCTTCAAGAAAGAGATGATGAAACTATTGAAGAATCTTCCGTTGCGGAGTTTATTCCTTTTATCAAATTTCTATATGATAAAAGGGAAAAGGTCTATCAGATAATAGATGGAGTTAGGGAAGATGGCATGATACC
>ERZ795031.3150-NODE-3150-length-14958-cov-5.321680_pt1 | contig 14958 bp, 5 predicted proteins | sample MGYA00375123_ERZ795031 | MGnify/ENA primary metagenome ERZ795031 (study PRJEB30166, sample SAMN05720159) | activated sludge metagenome | isolation source: anaerobic digester from wastewater treatment plant | place: USA | collected 2015-04-21 ... | reverse complement strand
AGTTTTACGCTTGATGGTTAATCGCCCCAGATTTTGTGCCATGGTTTCTGCCTCGATGTGATTGGAATGATAGTACCAGTCTATTGGGATTGGGTTATTTTGTCAATTGAGGAACCCTTGAGATTATGTAAGTAATTAAGTTTGTTGGCAAAGTCAGATATGAATAGCTGGTATTTCCGCCCAAAAAACAGTTGGTGAAATTAGCATAATACAGGCGAAAAATATAATCCCGCTAATGGCAATGATTATTAGGCGATCGTTATCATAATTTTGTGGCATGTCCTGCTTTCACCGCGCGACATGCTCCAGATTGTGTTGCCCTTTTTGCCAATTCCTCCACCTTGTTAAGCTCTAATAAAAAAGCTCTCGCTTTCAATGTTCATTCTCAAGTACAATTAACATGCTCTAAGTTAAAATGGTTTTAAATTTCAATAATGAAAAAAATAAACGCGCCTTATGAGTCTTTTCCAGAGTAACACCAAGGAATGTGATTATTATGAATGGTCAGAAAATATGTCTGAAAACTGTTGACGATTTGCGGGTTGATCCACAATCTAACGCGCCGTTAAAATTTCGCATCCCAGCCTATCAGCGAGGATATCGCTGGTTATCGTTTCAGGTTACTCAATTGCTTGAAGACATCCGTGAATTTACTCAACGAAGAAATCCCCAGCCAGAAGAGTTTTACTGCCTGCAGCCGCTTGTAATTAAGGTACACCCGAGTCGGGAATTTGAAGTGGTGGACGGCCAACAAAGATTGACAACTCTGCTGCTCATCCTGCGCCACTTTAACGAGCGGCTGACCGAGAAGTATAGACAAAAGCTCTTCACCTTAGTATATGAAACTCGTCCGAACCTGGACGAGTTCTTGATGGCTCCTAGTGAAGAGGCTGCAAACGACAATGCAGATTACTTTCACCTATATAAGGCCATCCGAGCCATCGAGAAGTGGTTTGACCAAAGAGAAAGTGAAGTCGAGGCTATCAAGTCTGCCCTTCTCAATAATACAAAGGTTATCTGGTTTGAACTGGCAGAGCGTGATAATCCGGTTGATGCCTTTACCCGTCTCAATGTTGGCAAAATTCCTCTTACCAATGATGAGCTTATCCGTGCCCTCTTCCTGCGTCGTACCAGCGTAGATGATAAAGATGCCGTAAACATCCGGATGCGCATTGCCTACGAATGGGACCAACTGGAAAAAGGGCTCCAATCCGACGACTTTTGGTATTTCCTGAGCAACCGGCCTCGCTCGGGCCAAAACCGCATAGGATTCATCTTCGACCTGGTCGCCCGGGCAGAAGGTATGCCCGATGAAATGGCAAACGATGCCTATGGCCTTTTCTACTTTTTTAACCAGCGGTTGAAAGAAGATGACGTCACACCGGAAAGCGAATGGCTTAAAATCAGGCAGACCTACTTAATGCTAGAGGAGTGGTTTGAGGACCGCACGCTTTACCATATGGTAGGTTTTCTTATCAGCCTGAAGATGTCAATCAAAGATATTCGAACATTATCCCAGGATTGCACTAAGAGCGAGTTTGAGCAAAGGCTGCGGCGCGAAATATTCAAACGCGTCATTGCCAAAGAAGAGTTTTTTAACCCATCTGATGAGAATGCTGTGCGTATGGAAGTTGATGATCACCTTGAAGCACTTAATTATGGCTCGAAGAGCCAGAGTATCGCAGACACATTACTTCTTTTTAACGTGGCAACTCTGCTTCAAAACCGGCGTTCAAATCTACGTTTTCAATTTGACAGTTTCAAGACAGAACATTGGGATATCGAACATATCCGTTCTGTAGCCGACGACAAGCCTGAACGCGACCACCATCGCAAGGACTGGTTGGGGACTTGCCTCCGCTACTTGAAACAACAAAGTTTTGAAGCTGACCTGTGCAGTAAAATTGAAAGTTTCCTGAGCCTCGCCCCGGTTGATGCCACAAACGAAAGATTTGATGCTCTCTACGACGAGATCTTGCAACTTTTCGGGGAAGCTACAGAAGGTGAGGCTGTAAACAGCATTGCCAACTTGACCTTGCTCGACGAGCATACGAACCGAAGCTACAAAAACGCTCCGTTCGCAGTCAAGCGGCAGCAGCTTTTGGACAACGATCAACATGGCATCTTTGTGCCCCTCTGCACCCGGAATGTCTTTTTGAAGTGTTATAGCCTGCACGTTGACAATGTGATGTTCTGGAGCGAGGACGACCAGCAGTGTTATCAAAAGGCAATTACCAATGTCCTGGTTAACTTCTTTTGCGGAAAATAGGAAGAAAATCTATGAACCACGACAGCCAGATCATTTACAAGCAGTTGCTGGATCGGTACGAGCGCATTCAAATTCCCATGATTCAGCGAGACTTCGCCCAAGGGCGTCCGGCGGAAAGTACAGTGCGGGAGTTGTTCCTAATGGCCTTGGACGAGGCACTTCGTAAACCCGTCGATGATCCGACTCTCCCATTGAATCTCGACTTTATTTACGGTAGCGTGGAAGGTCAGGATGAGATCCGATTCCTTCCTCTGGATGGGCAGCAGCGACTTACAACACTCTTTTTGTTGCACTGGTATCTAGCTTGGCGAGACAAGAAATGGGCAGATTTTGAAGATATGTTCCTTGCTGGCAAGCATGCTAAATTTACCTACGACGTGCGCCCGAGTAGTAACGAATTCTTTGATCAACTGGTTTGCTACCGTCCAGCACATCTTCCAGAAGATATTCCTCAAAAGAAGCAGCTGATTACCGCCCTTATTACTGACCAACCCTGGTATTTTCGCAGTTGGCGGCTTGATCCAACCATTCAATCAGTGCTCCATGTGCTCGACGCCCTTCATGACAAATTTTCCACCTCGAGCGGCTTGTTTGCACGACTAATCGATGAAAACCATCCTGTCATCACATTCCAATTGCTCGACCTAAAAGACTTCGGTCTGTCAGATGATCTTTACATTAAAATGAATGCCCGAGGCAAGCCGCTGACACCCTTTGAAACCTTCAAGGCCCGCTATGAAGAGACACTCAAAGATCAGCTCAATGGAGAAACATTTAAGCTGGAGAATCGCGATGTCAGCGTATCAGTTTATGTCGCGCACCGAATGGACACGGCGTGGACCGACCTTTTCTGGAAGCTTAGAGATCCAAGTAATCACCAATACGATGATGCGTTCATGAATCTCGCTCGTGCTATCGCCTTAGTTACCCGTAATCCGGATGATGAGGATTATTTGGATGATGTAACTATGTTGAGAAATGCGCGGGAAGTACCATCCTACACGGACTTTCATGAACGTGGCTGGCTTGATGAACGCTTCACATTGACTCTCATCCATCTGCTCGATTCTTGGAGCAGCAAGAGTGGAACCCTCTCATGCTTCCTTCCAGACACTGCCTATTTTGATGAGAGAGCATTTTTCGATAAAATTGCTTTGAAGAATGTTGCAAGCCTTTCGTATATAGAGATTGTTCAGTTTGCAGCGTATGTCATATTCGTTGACAAGTATTATGGTTCAATTGATTCCGCTGCTTTTCAGGAGTGGATGCGAATTAGCTACAACCTGTCTACCAATACTGTCTACAACCGCGTCGAGGATTTCCAACGCAGCATTCGCGGACTCGGTGGATTGCTTGAAAACGCTGATGATATATTAAGGCATTTCGCTCAGACCGAGAAAGTTACCGCTGGATTCTTTGAGCCACAGATAGCCGAAGAGAAGCTCAAGGCTATGTTGATATTGTCTGAGAAGGGTTGGCGGAAACTTATAGACCGTGCCGAAGGCCATGGCTACTTCCGCGGACAGATAGGATTTCTCCTGGATTTTTGTGGCGCTTTTACAGCAAGTAACGATTTGTATCCAAGCCTCTGGGACACAGTCCAACACACAACCTTACAAGCTAGCTTTGAACGATATCTGACCTTGGCTGAAAAGACATTCTCGGTTACTGGTTTGGTTGATGATGACAGGTATCTCTGGCAGCGAGCATTACTCAGTTTTGGCGACTATCTACTGCCAAGAAATCGAAACCTCTCTTTTCTTGTTAATACCGTGGCCGATGAAACAAGCTGGAAACGTCTGCTTAGGGGCACGGGAACCATCAATCCTGAACCGCGTGGATTCTTGAAACAATTATGGGATCAGTTGAAATTGAATGAAGACCTTGCGCCACAGCTTGAAAGTATCATTAATGCTGATCAAGAGCTTGAATCCTGGCGAGAAGCATTCATACACTGCCCGGAGGCTTTCAGTTATTGCGAGAAAAATTATATCCGCAAGTACACAGCAGATACCCTATATCTGCTTAAAACATCCCAGTTGAATGGCTACCATTCAGAGCTGTTTACGTATTGCCTCTACGTAAAACTGAAGGATGTTTTCAAAATTCTACAGCCAGATTACTGTGAAGTAACGGATACATACTCAGAGCCATGCCTTCGATTGCGTGGTAATTTCCTAGGTCACAAGGTGACTTTTTCTGTGTTCAGTAAAAATAAAGGCTATTTGATTCAAATCGATAAGGCTGACTTCTCTGAAATTGCGATCCTTGAAAACAAGTTGATAAGTGGTTATTCTGTTAAAGATAGTTTCTATCAGATCTGGTTAAGTCGATTAGATATTGAAGGACATCTGAAAGCACTTGATGAAGCTCTTCAATTCGGTATAAAGCAGCATGGTTGAGTAAATTGACCTGCCACCTTCAGTTTCATAACTTATCCATGACCAGCGAATAGTCGCATAACTGAAGCTTGCGCCTTTTTAAAGCATCCAGATCAAAAACAGGGCAGGGTATGATGTTGATGTACCCTGCCCTGCTGTATAGCCGATTATGGACGCTCAAGTCTGCCCTATCCTCCAGACAAGCCAATAAATTGTATCATGCGCGGTGATCGATTCAAATACCAACCTTTGATGGTTAACAAAAGAACGTTGTCTTTAGGCAGCCGTGGCCCCGGCGTGCTGAACTACCTCGGAGTACCCTCCTTCATTCAAAAGCTGTAACGTAGGCGAAGCTCGAAGGCAAGCGCGCAGGTCATTGACGCGGATACCTAGATTTTCTGGGGCCTGTGCCAGTTCAGGCAATGCAACTCGACCAGATGGACGAGATAGAACGAGCGCCTCAATAAACCATGTTTGCAGTGACTTGTCTTCTAATAGACATTCTGTTACCACAACACGGTTACCTTCTGATTTCAGTAACGCCCAGTCTTCTAGCGTTTGGAAGACACGATAAATTGCTCTAGGCAGTGAGACAGGGTTTCCATACTTTTCCACAACTCTTTGCAGCACCTCTTGACGTGTGCATTGACCGTGAAGGCTGGTTAACCGGCCGATTGCGATTGATGTGTCTCGGAGTAATGGGAAAACATTAAGCGCCATCCCATAATGCAAAATTGAGCGGTTTATCTGGCCTTCGCTGATGTTTAATTCCTTAACTCGCTGGCGTAGAATCTCACACGGCATTCGTGGATTCAACCACAGCTTGTGCAATTGAGACGCTATTTTGCGGGCGGTTTCCTTACCTGTAATTTCTTGAGATATCCAGGTTTCGATTTGACCGTTTTCATATTTGGATGGGTAAAGATAAATATCTAGCGCATTATCGGCCCATCGCTTGGGGATGTAGCGATCAAACCCAATCAATAATTTCACTCTTTTTCTCCAAGTAATTTTTTGAGCAGTTTTATTGCTAAACCACGTTGTAACTCATCGTGCCAGCGTTGATTATAGTAGTTCCGCAGGCAGCTATAACAACTGGTGTTGCCTTCTTTTCCACCGCATTCACATTTTTCCATGCGGCTCAGTGCGCATTCAATAACGGGCCTTAGGTGGTGTTGGATGCGCTCTACGTGTCCTGCGCCGCCTGCAGTTGTATCATAGATAACGATAGACATCGGATCGTTAGCGTTTCGATTATACAACGTTGCATCAATATCATCACGCCGGATGCCCAGCGCCTCGCTGGCCCCTTCTAATAATGCATACATTGTGCTTCGCATAGCAATCGGGTTGAATAAGAGGAAATCACCGGTCGCACAAAGCTCAAGCACATCGGTAATATAGTGATGTCCCAGGTTCGCTGTAAAGTAGGAACCGCTGCACTCTCGTTGAGTGATCGGGTGGTTATGCGTTTTTGGCGCAGCAGCGTTACCTGCTAGCGGTATCACTTCAGCCCAGCCACAGCTTGGGCAGATTCTAAATCCGCGTCCCTGTCCATCATTTACCAGCGCCATCCACCCATAGCGTGAATATCGCCATTTGACCGGTAAACTCAATGTTTCGTCTAATACATAATCCGTATTTTCTTTGAACTGATCGACTTTATCTTCCGCATAATCGGCAAAGTAAATTTGACTTGCGTAGGTGCGTTGCGGTGGTTCATCGCCTGGTAGACCAATTTCCGGTCCGGCCACAAAGCCAGTATTGGGAATAATGAATGTCCTGGCTGCTGGTAAAGGCTCATTGCATGCGCAGGTGGATGGAATGGACAGGCCGTGATAGAAACGGCCACATTCTTTACAAATTGCAAATTTATATTCTGGCCATCGTTTTTTCGGGTGAACGCGTAAACCGCCGCTTGTCCAGACGTGCTTTGCCGCAATAACCTGGCTGCCTGGAGCAAATTCTGAAATCGCCATCCGTAAGTCCCGATTAAGCTCAACTTGAAGTGCCTCATCTGTGTTGGCGAGGTGTGATGTGGATAATTCCACTACATCTGAAGGGAAGCCGTATTTTGGCAGAATATTGCGTGATCCTAAAAAGCCTAACAACTCATAGCTTTTTATGTGATTAAGTATCTTTTTTTGGACATCGAGCTTACCCGCTAATTTCTTAGGGTTATCGGCCTGATGCATTTCTTCTCGAATTTTTTCTTCTTCTTCTTTCAGGTATTCAATATCGCTTCGTATTTCATCGTAGGCGAGGTCAAGGACAGGCGGCATCTGTTCTGTGTCTGCCTTGCTTTCGTCACTCATGAGCCCATTGATCCATGACCAGTCTGAAATTCCAAGTGTGACATGCATTTCCTGTGGGAATATTTGCTCAAGCTGTTCTTGTAACTCGGTTGGGCGTGGTGCTAAGTATTCACGCAATAGGTCGCGGCCATCAGCGCCTTCTCCAGGGGCGAAGAAATCGCCCACGTTTTTGAATTCTCGATTATGGTTTTGCTTGGCCCATAAGAAGAAGTTTGCAAAGACCACAGAATGCAAGTGCCTGCGAAGGATCTTCTCATTGAGAAGATGTACATAAGGCGGATGCATTTGGCCAGAAACCATTTTCTGTGGCTCACTGTAATAGCTGAGGTCGTGAGATCGGCGTTGTGCATAGGTCATCACGTAGGCCGCCGAATCAGTGCGACGGCCTGCCCGACCAGCACGCTGGATGTAGTTCGCAGTTGTTGGTGGCATATTGCGCATCACAACCGCCTCCAGGTCACCTGCATCCACACCTAACTCAAAAGTGGTAGAGCAGCTTAGAACATTGACCTCGCCGAGGATAAATTGCTGCTGAATCTTGGCGCCCTGCTCTGCTGTCCATTGTGCGGTATGCTCTTCAGCGTGCAGGGGAGCATACTGGTTGTTCAGGTAATTCTCTCGGTAGAGGTTGATTTCAAATTCTTCCCTGTATTCTTCCAACGGCTTTAGATGACCTTCGCAATAATAAGTCTTACATACGTCATCTACACCCTTAACATAAATATTCTTGCAGCGGTCACAAATCACCCAACCAGAATAGTCGTCGGCTAGTGTAAGTTTCCAGTTATTCACATCAAGCTGGTAACACCCGCCAATCCCTTTGAGCTGGACATAAGGCAATACCCGCGACCAGGGTGAATCATGGTTGGTCAGCAGCTCGCTCCAGATGTCCCGCATAGCTTGCAAGGCCAGATTCTTGGCCTCTATTTGCGATATCCCTCGCCGAACAAGTATCCGACACAAATAGTCCAGGCGAGAATTGCTGAATCGTTGAGCCGGGATCCAGGCAAATACGCCTTTTTGTGGATCAGCACTCTCTTCACGGACATAAAGTAATCGGTTGCGGGGCGTAAATTCGGGTTCTTTGAATATTTGCTGGTCATCCAATAGGTATGAAACGACGCTTTGCCACCGCAGGGTATTGAGCAAGTGAGTCATTAATTCTATTGCATTTGCTCGATCTAAATTCCAGGGTGATTGAGCCAGAAAATCGGGCACAGTCCAGGTGGCTGGAATAATGGGATCAAAGCGTAATAGTCCCAATCCTTCCAGGCTGATGCGGCGATCCAGTGGGGCGAAATCCAGCATCAACCAGATCGCCATTTTTTTCTTTTTGTCCACCTCAGACGTGTTCTCAGAAAAGAGACCAACGCTATCCGCTAGATTAGTCAGCGGGCTGATGACATCTTTAAGGCGAATCTCGCTAATATCACTCAAGCTGGATGATTCGCGCAGCGTTCGCAAGATGAGGCCACGTCTCAAAGATCGTCCGTGGGCGCGCTCCAGGAATGGGGCAAAGAAGGCTGCATTTTGGCGACTATCTGTAAAATTCAACATTTTACGTCCTTCGCCAGGTAAAAGCGCATAGCGCTCATCTCGCGAAGCTGGAATCTGTTCATAAAGCTTGCTGGCAATCACCCCCACTGGGGCATCTTGACCCGTCAGGAAGCGGTAAACTGCTCCACCGCTGGACCGGGTTGAACAAGCCACGCACCGGCGGAGTGTTTTCTGCCGTCCTAAATCAACGCGATAGATCGGTATAAGCGAGGCTGGGCAATTGCATTTACGCGCCTGCCCTTTTTCATGAATCTCTCCGCAAACCGGGCACAATGTATAGGAGATAAGCTGATCGCTTTCATTAGTCAGGTCAGCAAACTGTTGATCTTCGTCTTCTTCGGCGCGACTGCCCGAAAAAACATAGTATTGAACGCTTCTTGCGGCTTCAGTGGTATAGAGATTGCTGTCTTGAGTCAGGTAGGTACTGTTGGGGTTTATTCTGAAAGGGGCATCTGTCCCATCTGCCCAGCCGCCTTCGGTCTCTTTGCCGATCAAGTAGGCAGTGCCGCAGCGGGTGCAATTGGCCAGCTCGAAAATGCGCGCATTACAGGTTGGACAGAATTTATGCCGCCTAAGGAACAAACGCGGCTCACCGTTGGGGTGCCCGGCCTCGTTCAAACAAATGAAGGCGCCTTCCAATGCTCGCGCAAACACATGATATCGAGCAGGCAGCAGGGGCATTTCATCGGCGCCAATGCGCGCCATCACGGCCAGGGCAATCAAATTAACAACCGCTTTAATGCCATCTTTTGCATCCGGGAAAACTTTGGGGGCCACATCTTCAACTTCATCGGGATTGTTTCCGAGATGTTGGAGTAATTCATGAATGTGTTCATCACCGGCCAGCACATAATATAACCAGACTCGAGTTGACATATCGCCAGCCGCTTGAGCTTTCTGCCGGGCGTCTTGCAAGACTGCCGCAGGAACGCCAAATTTCTGAGCGGCTTGTTCTAACCGATTAAGATCCGGCCTTTCTGCCGAGGCGATTGTGAGCAGGGTGGAATAAAGCTCGGGATCGCCTTTTCCCCACACCTTGCCCAGATTCTCAATCGGCATCATCACCGCGCCGACCACATCCTGTTGCGCTTCATCGTCATCGTTCCAGCCAAACCCTTTATTAAATAACTGGCTGGCAAACTGTGATACAGCCGCAAAGTCCTGGCGGCCCCGGCCAATGGTGGCGCTGGTAGCAAAAGCTTGAATTCTGGCATGTCGGTCTCCGGCCACCCGGTTTTGAACCCGGCGTAACAGCATGGCCATTTCGGTGGCATTCGCACCGTCGTAGATATGCGCCTCGTCCAAAACAATAAACCGCCAGTGTGAGCCTGTCTGCCCATCGAACAACGCAGAAGAAGTTGGGCGCACAAGCAGGTATTCCAGCATGGCATAGTTGGTCACCAGGATATGCGGCGGTGCCTCATGCATCTCCTGGCGGCTTTTCAGTTCATTGGGCAGGATCGGCTCGTTGGGATAGATCTCTTTAAACCGAATTAACGCGTCTTTAGGATTTTCGGGCGTTTCCTGGATGTTGATGTACCGGCCAAAGGTAATTTCGGGATATTGAGCCAGGATCCGGCGCAGGCGTTTCATTTGATCGTTTGCCAGTGCGTTCATCGGGTAGAGCAGCAAAGCGCGGACGCCGGGCTGTCTCAGCGTGCCCGCTTCCTGTTCCCGCAGCAGATAATTCAGAATCGGGATCAAGAAGGCTTCAGTTTTACCCGACCCCGTGCCTGTACTGACCACCAGATTGCGCTGGTTGACGGCTTTTCGAATTGCGTTGACCTGATGCACATAAAGCTTGCGTGTGAAGGGCAGGGCTTTAGAACACAGCCGTTCAAACAACGGTGAGAGCGTTCCTTCTTTGACCAGATCCTCAATCGTTTCTGCCGGGCGGTAGGGCAGCGCCACTTGAATCAACGGCCCGCGCACCAGCATATTATGTTCATCCAGCGCATTGGCAAATTCGCGCCGCAATCCCTCATCCTGAAATGGTTTAATGGTGCGCAGGTAGCGAATATAAGTATCGCGAATGATCCGGGTGGTTTCGATTGGGTGAATAGCCATGTTACCGCTCCTTGGGTAAGAGTATTTCTAGTGTATCAGGATTGATGAGGATGGTGTTGGATGTCATGCGCGTCAATTTTAAAGCACTGCCGCTGTGCGCCAACTTTAGATGACGTTCCACCTCCCGCTGTTCGGCGTTGACAAACCCACAAATTGAACAGCGGAACCCACCCTGGGCTCGGTCAAGCGATAATGTCTTTTGACCAATGTCCAGCCAGGTTCTTTGCCTGCCGCTGCCTTCATTTAGCAATAGGCAGATGCGGTGGTCGGGAGAGTGCAAGCGCACCTTGGTCACCCGGAGTCCGGCCCGGTTTTCAATATAATCAATCAATCCGGTGCCAATCCCCGGCAGCTTAATGCGGCTGCCAGCCTGGATGAGCCCGGCGGCTTCGGGAAAACGCTCAGCCAATTTTAGAATCCAGTCCTGATGCTGCTCGGCATCTGGAGCTTGCTCCAGAATAGCCAGGCTGGTTTTGGGGTGCAGGCTGAGCAAATCCATTGCCTGGGCTTCGGTAAAGCGCCCCAATTGATATTCAACCATTAATCGTTCATAGAACATGGGCTCCTGGGTATCCATCAGGGACCCAAAGTATAGCTCCCGGAGCTTGACGTCATCTTCATAATTCAATGCCATTGTGATATAGCGTCTCAACTTGTCTGCTGGAATGTCGGCATTGGCCTTGCCAGCCTCTCGCAGCAGCCGCGTGATCATGCGCCCCACCACCGGCACTTCGGGTTGGTCAATCAGTTGATTCAAAGCCCACCGCGGATCTTGAGTCAGCAGGTCACGCGCATCGCGCTCAGATAGGCGCCTGTCTGTAATCATTTCAACGATCAGCTCTACCAGGCCCAGATTCAAGCTCGGATCTTCCCGCTCCCGGTTGAACATCTGCTTGAGGCAGAACCAGACCACCTCAGGGTTATCAGTATTCTGGATAATGAGTTTGAAGCTGCTATCGCGAATTTTCTTTACCCGCGGCGCCCAGGCCAGGTATGCCAGCCGTGTGGGATGCCCGGCCGGAAATTTCAGTAAGACTTCCTTCAGCCGATCCTCGACGAACAGGTTGTTCAGCAGGAAACTGCGACACTCAGATTGAATCCGATTCCGTTCCATCCAGTTCAACAAGGTCAGCAGCAGCTCAACATCGGATAAATGGTTGGATGGTGTGCAGCACCGGCTGATCGCTTCATTCACATCCTTGTCTTGCCCCAATTCATGATAAATACAGGCCTCTTCAAAAGCACAGCGGAACTTTTCATCCGGGGTGCTGGCCGTTTCATATTCTGCTTTTATTTTGTTGAGCCGAGTTACTGGGTCACCCAGATCAATCGTGAATTCTGTTGCATTTTCTGGCGGCACCAGGCGCGGCGCGGCGCTTTCGGGCAGGGTGTAAAAACTGAAACGATAACGCCCGGGCGGCAGGCCAAGCTCATCAATCTCATAGCGCTGGTGGGCGGCATCTGGAATTTTATACTCAATGGCTGGCCGCCATGGCTGCCAGGCCGATTCGATTAAAACCCTCCGGCGGCGCAGCGCCACAGCTTCTTGCCAGGTCAGCAGCCACTTCAAGTCACCGAGCTGGCTGATCTGCACATTTTGAATATCTAACCCTCGGCCGAACACCGCCAGGGGCACGCGTTCCACCGGCTTGCCCGACTGTTCCAGCACAAAGTCGAACCGGCCTTCCTGGCAGCTCTGCCGCAAGGTATCTCGAAACGGCTGCAGTGAGACCCGCCACCAATCCGGTGAGGCCCCTACCCGCTTCAGCTTTTCAGATTGCAGCGCTTGTTCATCAGTACACGAATCAATCAGTTCAATCCGTGCCGAATACACCATCTGCCCCAACCCGCTCATGCGCAGGTGCAGGGCCGAGCTGTCGCTTTGCAGCAGCACATCCAGCGAGCGTGAAAGCAACTGGCTGGCCCAGGTCAGTTCGCCCGGGGTTTGAGAAAGCGCCAGTGCCCAGCGCAGCCGGGGAATGGGGATGGTGACCGGCACGCTGACGTTCTCACCGCCCTCTCCAGGCATCACCAGGTTGAGCCGGGCCTCATCAACCTCTGGCGTGGCCGTAATGTCCCACCCCGCCGTCACCTTTTTGACCTGTATCCCCAGCGCACCCGCCTGGGGCTGGCAGCGGGCATCCTCCGGCAGCCGCAGCAGGAAGGTGAGACCTTGATCTTCTGCTCCTGCTTTCGGGAAAATGGCGGCTGGTAGAAGGAGCTTCTGTAATTTCGGCCAGCACCGGAAGCGAATATCGGTCCGGATGCCATCGGGCCCCAACACGCTCAATTGAAAAGTGCCGATCGGCGCTTTTCCTAACCATGCGCTCAAGTCAATCAGTGCCGCGCCATCTTCAATGGTCAGGTTCTGTTCCAAACTGGCGGCGCTGCCCTGCTGCCGGATGCCGCTGGGCAGCGTCTCCCAAACCGATTCGAGTTTAAGCTGCCACTGCGTTAATTCTTTGTGCAGATCGGCCCCAGCCCGCAGGGGTAAGCGCAGCCGGGGGATGATCTCAATATAGAGCGGCGCTTCACCGGCCTCAAGCTCCTGCGCCTGAAAATAGCTACCGATCAATTCGGGTTCGGGCAGGCGCGCCGCTACCTGCAGAACCGCAGCATCGGTCTGGCCGGGCAGTTGCACGGCCACAGACCGGGCCGTGCTCAGATCCCATTGTTCCAGCTTCCAGTTGGTCCAGGCGCGGGGCAGGCTGTCATAAGTTTCCAGGCAGCGGCCCGCACCTTCGAACACCAGGCTCGCATTGTCGGGGTAGATGAGGAAGAGTGTGTCCGCCGGGAGGGACTGCCCTGGGCGCAGCGCCTGACAGTTGCTGCGAAAAGCCAGTAATTGGGGCTGTGATTCTGACGGCAGCAAGGGAAGCTGCCAGCGGCGGATTAGCGCCGGGTCGCCTTCATCTTCTGGCGGGGTGCGCCAGAGTGAAACATTGACCTGCGCGGGTGCCGCCAGTAAACCATAGTCTTGCGTTTCGATTGAGGCATCCTGGCGGCGGCGGCTGAGTCGGGGTTTTAATTGAACAGGTGCCGGTTGGTCTGGCCAACTGATGCGCCACTCCCATTGCCCCTCGGCCTGCTGCAGCGGAATTTGCTGCTCAGGCAGGTTGACCCAGATGAGGGCGGTATCATCCCAGGGCGATAGGGTCAGATAAGGTTTACGCAGCCGCAGGGTGCGGTCTTCTTCGTTCTCCATGAACTGCTGAAACGCATCAACCACATAGGCTGGCAGGCCCAGCACCTCTGCATCCAGCCTGACGCCTGCCCGGTATTCGCGCACCATCTCCCGGCAGGCCGAGAAAAACTCTTGCCCCAGTGCTTTACTGTTCTCGATGAAGTTGCGCACAGCCGAATTGACCAAATACGAAGTTCTCATCACGTCCTTCAGAGCCTCAGCCTCGGGCAGTTCGCGCAGGTTGGGGCGGTCCAGCGTGGGCAGCAAAATGTGTTCAAAGAAGTCGGACAGCGAATAGAACGGAATGCCTCCGTGGAAGCGGATGGTCGCCACATAAGGCGTCCCAGCCTCTTCAAAATCGAAATTGCGCAGCCGGCGCCGTTTGATGTCGGCAATATAAATTTTGTGCCATTTGCAGTTAAACAGGGTGTTCTGATTGCTGATATCCAGCCGCTGGGCCAGCGCAATCCAATAGCTCTGCTCCGTGTTGTGGGCGCCAAATGCGGTCAGAAACATCACAAAGGTATTGGGAAAATGGGCCACCAATTCATCGGTGGCCGCTTTCAGGCTGCGACTGCGTTGAATATGGGCCGCAATCAGATCGGCCAGTTCTTCAACCTCATCCCTTGAAATATAAACTTCACCCAAAATGGTCAAAGACCGTTTGAGCTGCGGTGTCAGCCGGGCTTCCCATTCGGCTAGTGTTGGCATGGCATCCCCTTTCGATGAACGGTGGATCGGGTGGTTTAGAGGAGTTGCTCCTGTTTGGGCTCGTGGGCCGCACGGCCCAGGGCATTGTCATAATACATTTTCAGGCGGGCGTCTTCCTGCAGCACCGCGTCGGGCAGGCGCTCGGCCAGGGCCACAATTTCGGCATAGCGGCGTTCTTTCCAGGCCTCGCTGAAGCCCGCCCGCACCGCCTCGATGCGGAAGATATTCAACCGCCCGCGGCCCGGCAGGTAGGTGCGGTATTCATTCAATAAAGCCCGCTGACGTAGGCGTTCCAAATCAGCCTGTTGGTTGGGGTCTGGTACATACCAACGTTTGTTCTCATCTAAAAGAAAGTTCTGTTCCAGCAAAGTTTTTAGTTCAGGCAAACTTTCGTGTCTGGCTTTGTGCAATTCTTGCGTATAGAGGAGCCATAACTCGCCATAAGTACGCCGGTCACCGCCCTGTTCTGTATCC
>ERZ795031.3148-NODE-3148-length-14958-cov-133.929813_pt1 | contig 14958 bp, 8 predicted proteins | sample MGYA00375123_ERZ795031 | MGnify/ENA primary metagenome ERZ795031 (study PRJEB30166, sample SAMN05720159) | activated sludge metagenome | isolation source: anaerobic digester from wastewater treatment plant | place: USA | collected 2015-04-21 ... | reverse complement strand
GATACTGGTGCCATAGCGCGAGTTCCTTTTGTTTCCTTATCTCACCCGGTTTTGGGATGTGGATGGGCTTTCCCGATTGGTAGTCCAGGCCTGTATAATACATGCAGGTGCTAACTGTCATGGGTGTGGGGGTAAACTCCTGCACCTGTTCCACGCGCAGATTGTGCTTCATCAGCCACGCCCGCAGCTCCAGAGCGTCCTGAAGAGTGGTTCCGGGGTGTCCGATTATCAGATAGGGGATGATCTGGCGCTTGATGCCGCCCTTTTTACAGGCCGCGAAAAACTCTTTGACAAATTCCTCATACAGGCTGACCGATGGCTTGCCCATCAGCTCCAGCACCCGGTCAACACTATGTTCCGGCGCCAGTTTCAACCTGCCCCCCGTGTATTTAGTGGCCAAAGCCGCTATGTATTGGGGGCTTCGTAAAGCGAGGTCGTGCCTCACTCCGGACGCGATGAATACGTGCTTGACTCCGGGCAATCTTTCTATCTCGCCCAACAGAGCCAACTGGGCTTGGTGGTCTGGCAACAGGTTCTTGCAGATGGAGGGGTAGAGGCAGGAAGCGCGCTTGCAACTGGCGGGAAAATCCAGCTTGCAGGCAGAGGCATACATGTTTGCCGTCGGCCCGCCGATATCTGTGATGGTCACGGACTTTCCCTGACGCAAAACCATCGACCTCGCTTCCGCAACAATCGAATCCTGGGATCGCGATTGCAGCCGGCGTCCCTGATGGCTGGAGATGGCGCAGAAATTGCATCCTCCGTAACAGCCCCGGTGTGAGGTTATCGAGCTTTTTATCTGCTCGAAGGCGGGAATTGTTGCCCCCTGATAGCGCGGATGGGGTGCGTATTCAAAAGGCAGGCTGTGGATGGCATCCAGTTCGTCAGGTTTCAGGCTGGCGGCTGGAGGATTGTGCTTGATCCAGCGGCCGCCGTTCTGCTGATACAGGGCTTGTTCCTGATGGTTGTTCTCAAACAGCATGGTCATCCGCCTGAAGGTCGGCTTGTCCACGCAGGCTTTGTTGTCCGGAAGGATCAGACTGTCCGGAGTTGGGGGCAGGGGACTGAAGACAACCGTGCCTCCGATACCGGTCAAATGCTCTGGCTTCGTTCCCGCTTGCAGCGCCGAAGCTATTTCCAGGCTGGCTTTTTCGCCCATGCCGTAAACCAGGAAATCGGCCTTGGTGTCTGCCAACAGACTTCCCCTCACCTTGTCCTGCCAATAGTCGTAATGCGCGATGCGGCGCAATGAGGCTTCTATGCCGCCCAAGACCAAAGGCACGTTCTTGTAGATCCTTTTCAGGGCGTTGGCATACACAAGGGTGGCGCGGTCAGGTCTCAGGCCAGCCACTCCGCCGGGGCTGTAGGCGTCGTCATTCCTGCGTTTGCGTTGAGCGGTATAGTTGCTCACCAAGGAATCCATGTTCCCTGCCGTGATGCCAAAAAACAGGCGTGGCCTGCCCAAAGCCATAAAATCCTCGTCCCTGGACCAGTCAGGTTGAGGGAGGATCCCGACCCGGAATCCGGCTGCCTCCAGATATCTGCCAATCACAGCCGCTCCAAAACTGGGATGATCCACGTAAGCGTCCCCGTTTACGATTATGATATCCAGTTCAAGCCAGTTACGGGCTTTGGCTTCAGCCAGATTGGTGGGAAGAAAAGGCATTTGCGTCTGCTAAAAAAGCGGGGCAAAAGCATAGCTCTCGCCCCTGAAACAGCTTTTCTGATGCGGAAATCAGGGATTGACCCGGATAATGTTGATTGCCTGGGTTCCCTTGTCTGTTTCCATCAAGTCGAAAGTTACAATCTCATCCTGTTCCAAAACTTTCAGATCCCTGGGTGAGTTGGTCACGATGGATTTCCAGTGCACGAAATATTCTTTGTTGTCTTCCGTTATAATAAAGCCGTAACCTTTATTTTTGTTGAACCATTTGACTTTGCCTTTCATTGATACCTCATAAAGTTAGTTAATCCATTAATAATATAAGCCATATTCAGTCAATATAAAAGTGAAATCTTGCAACTTATTTGTTAATCCGAGTCTGGCTTGAGTTTTTTTCATTGACTTTTAGGACAGGCGCGGGAAACTTGCCTTGCTGGTTCTGGTGTGCAACTGCCTATATTGGCGGTGTCTTGCGCCCAAGCCAAGAACGTGCATAGAGGTTTGCTTGAATAGTTCCCGGATTCTGCTGGTCGATGATGACAGGCTGCTGCGAGAGGTAATTGGAGAGTTCCTCGCTTCCCGTGGTTTTGAGGTCGATACCGCGGAAGACGGATTCCAGGCGCTCATCAAATTCTCCCCGGGAAAGTATAACCTGATCATGATAGACTGCGTAATGAAAAGCATGAGCGGGCTACAGTTGATGCAGAGCATCCAAAAGCGTGACCCCAATGCTTTTTGCCTGATTATGACCGGCTACCAGTATCTGGAACAGGTGCAATCAGTCATGCGGGAAGGTTTTTCAGACTACATTGTCAAGCCATTTCGCCTGCTGGAACTCCTCAATCTGGTTAAGAAATATGTATGACCTGCTGCTTCGGGAACCCTCTGCCGAGGGTTTCAGCTCGTCCATCCCGGTCTGGATCCATCCTGACTTTCTTCAGGCCGTCGCGTCGTTGCATGGGGCAAAATGCTGGCAACTGATCTGCTATAAGGGTGAGCAGTTGGTCGCGGCTCTGCCTGTCTTCGAGAAACGTAACCTGGGAATATCCCGTCTGATCTCGCCTCAGATCGCTTACTATCAGGGATTGTGGTTTTGGTGGGAAGAGGGGCGCGCTCCCAATCGCGTTCTGTTGGATGAGCTTCGTGTAACCGGCGAGGTGGCAGAGTATCTCAAAAAACGCTACCGCCTCCTGCACTTCAATCTCGCGCCTCATAACAAAGATGTGCGGGGCTTTGTCTGGAGCGGATTGAAGGCAAAACCGCTTTATACCTTTGTGCACAACTTGGGACAGCCTTACTGTCTTCTCAGAGACGAACGCAAAAAACTCAGGTTGGCAGAAGAGCAGAATTACGTCTGGGAAGAGAGATTTGCCCCGCGGCAATTCATTGACCTGCATAAAAGCTTGTACACCCGCAAAGGGAAACAATTCAATATAGGATACCCTGAACTGGAGCAATGGCTTTGCCAGTTACAGCAAAAAAAACTGCTCAGCCAATTCAACCTGGTGAAAGGCGGTGAGATTGTGAGCTCCAATATAGTCCTGAGCGGTGAAGCTGAAGACTGCGCTTATACCATCATGCGCAGCACAAGGGAAGAAGACCTGCGCCTGGGGGCCAGCACCCTGCATAGCAAACTGCTGGTGGAAACGCTGGCAGGCAGGTATCGCAGCCTGGATTTCTGCGGAGCCAACACCCCTGAAGTGGCACGCTTCAAAGCCGCCATGGGCTTCCAGTTGCAGGTATTTTACCAAATATCAAACAGGTGAAAGTTATGAATAGAATTACAGTCCTTCTGGGCGGGGATTCCTCCGAGCGCGAAATCTCCCTGCTTAGCGGAAAAGCCATCGCCAACGCTTTGCGCTCCCTGGGAAACGATGTGTTGGAGATCGATCCCGCGGCTGAACGGGATTTTTGCCAAGTGATTAGCCAGATCAAGGAGTTCGGCTCTGATCTGGTATTCCTTGGCCTGCACGGGGGAGCTGGAGAAAACGGTGAGATACAGGCCGCCCTTTCCCAGGCGGGGCTGTGCCATACCGGCTCGGGATACAAATGTTGCGCGCTGACGATGGATAAATATATCTCCAAACTCGTTGCGGCAGCCGAGGGAATACCTGTGCCAGACCACATTCTGATGCGCGGGGACTATCTGCAGGACTACAATGATCCCAACGACTACCAGGGCATAGCAGACCATCTGGGTCTGCCGCTGATTGCCAAGCCCAACGACGGCGGTTCCTCTGTGGGCATATCCAAAGTGGAGCGCATCGAACAACTCAAACCTGCTGTCCAACTGGCGCTCCGGTATTCTTCCAGCGTCCTGCTGGAAAGGTTTATCGCCGGTCGCGAACTCACGGTGACGGTTTTGGCTGGCAAAGCCCTGCCTCTGGTGGAGATCAAACCCAAAAGCGGCTGGTATGACTATGGCAATAAGTATAAAAAGGGCAGTTCAGACTACATTGTCCCCGCTGAAGTGGATGAATCGCTGTCCCAACTCGCGCAGCTATACGCGGAAAGGCTCTGGCAGGCGTTTGGCTGTGCCGGATATGCCAGGATGGACTTCCGCTACGATGGGGAGAAGCCCTATTTCCTGGAGGTCAACACTCTGCCAGGGATGACGGAACTCAGCCTGACTCCCATGGCGGCCAAAGCTGTGGGCTTGAGCTTCAACGACCTGATCAGCACTATTGTAGAGCTGGCTCTCAAGGGTTAATCCCTCCCAATATAACGCGCAAAAAAGCCCGGATGATTTTCTCCGGGCTATTCATTGGTATGTTTTCTCAGTTGTCAGGGTGTATTCTTATCAACATGGCTGATTAGCCTGCTCAGGCAATTGACGTAGGAACCGAGTTCGTTGTCATACCAGCCGAAGATCTTGGCATGGGTCACCGGAACCTTCACATCCAGTCCATTCTTGATTCCGGCAGCTTCCAGGGCTTCCCTGGGGACGGGAATGAAACCGGTCTTGGTGTCGGTTTCATGTGCTTCGATGGTTACCGCCGCCTGGCTGCCAATCATATCGACCGACACATTTTGTCTTTCGGTATATATGAGCAAATCTTTTTGGGTGGTTTCTGACGCATCCTTGAACACTTTATTGAGCAGCGCGCGGTTGACGATGGCTTCGTTTTTATCGTCCAGGCCGGTTTGGAAGGTGGCGTTCAGGATTATCAGGGATACCGTGTTGGTGGGAATCCTTACAGAGTCCGCCATGAATCCCACACTCTTGATCTCGGATATCACCTGCATCAAAGCTTTGGCCGCGCCGGTTGTGCTGAGGATGATGTTGTTCATCAGCGAGCGTGACTTACGCAGGTCTGAAGCCCCGGTTTTGGGTACTGAATCCAGGATGCTTTGTGTGTTTGTGGCGGCGTGGATGGTGGTCATGCAGGCGGTCATGATCTTGGATGTCGCCTCGTTTTCCAGCAGGGGTTTGATCATGTGGGCCAGGCCTGTGGTGGTGCAGGAAGCAGCGGAGATCACATTGTGTTTCCGGGGGTCGTATTCATCGTGGTTGATGCCATAGATCATTGTTATGGCGTCAGGATTCTGGTCGATGGGGCCGGATTTGCTTTTGAAAGGCGCGGAGGTAATCACTTTCACGGCTCCAGCCGCCAGATGGCCTCTCAGGCAGGGTTTGCCGCCATCGGGCATGAGGTTCGGATCCACAAAATTACCAGTGCAGTCGGCCACTATGCGCACGCCCTCAGCCTGCCAGTTGATATCCTTGGGATCGCGGGCGGTGCGTAAGATTTTCACCGGGATGCCCTCTATTTCCAAAAGTTGTTGGGTGGGATCCAGGATTTTGATCTCGGCTTTCCTGCCCACGCATCCGAACAGGAATTTGTGCAGATTGCCATAGGTAGAATCAGTCTCGATCACCTGAATCAGGTCGTCCAGGGTCTTTCCCACTTCTCTGCCGCAGTTGACGATAATACCTTCAAAGTTGCGCAAGTGGATCTGGTTCCACAAGAGCAGCTTACCTATCCTGCCGAGTCCGTTGATTCCCAGCAGTTTCTTGTTTTGCAGATTGAGGTTCATGATCTTCTCCTTCTGTGTATTTTTATTGATTCTGTTAAACTCGTATCTTTTCAACCGGGTAATGTCCAAGATAAATGCCCCCGCTTCCTGCGTCAAGGGCGATGGCATCCCCGTTGCGCAGGTTTACAGTTCCAATCCTGCAGTGCGACTTGGCTTCAAAGACCTTCAGCTCCCGGCAGTTGACAATGCCGATGATGCCCAGGCGGGAGGCGGTCACGGCCGCGTGTGAGGTTACTCCTCCCCTCGCGGTGAGCAAGCCCTGGCAATCGAAAAGCAGATCCATATCATCGGGGACAGTGTCCGGCCTCACCAGGATAATGGGCAGGCCGCTTTCCTTGAGAGAATCGATGTCCTCCCGGGAAAAAGCCACCAGACCGTTCAACACGCCTTTGCCGATGCCGATGCCCCTTCCAATGAGCTGCAGATCCTGCTTGGGAGTGTTAAAGACCGTGTATTCCCTGGATTTGGCGATCACCTGGTTCCGTGTCTGGAGGATAAACAACTGCTCTTCCTGGGGGCCTTCGAAAGTGAATTCTATTTCCTGGTGCGGATAGCCCCGTTCTTCGATCAGTTGCCTGGCGATTCGTTCCAGACGGTTGTAGATCAAGGGGAAATCCGCTTCCAAAGACTTGCCGGGGTCGCTCTTGGAGCGTTCACGCTGGGCTTCGGAGATGGGCAGGGTGTGCACCAGGCCAGCCACCACATCCTCGCCCTGGCTGCAGAGGGTAAAATCCCCGTTGAGGTTGATGCCGGGCTTTTTGCTGTGCACGCTGTGGGTGAAGAGCACCCCAGTCCCGGAATCAGGGCTGATGTTTCCCAACATCATGCGTTGCACTATCACGGCCGTGCCCCACTCATCCGCGATGTGCATTTTCTGGCGGTAGAGCCTGGCGCGTTCCGTATTCCAGCTATCCAGAACATGCACAATGGCTTGCTTAAGCTGCAGAAACGGATCCTGTTGCATTTCTATCCCGTGCCCGGCCAAAACCTGTTTGTAATCAGCGCACATCTGCTTCATTTGTTCGGGAGTAAACTGTGTTTTGAGGCTGACGCCGTGGCGGTTCTTATATTCGATCATTACCGCGTCAAACTCGTCGCGGTCAATGTTGTAGGCCATGCCCCAGCTTTGGATGAGACGCCGGTAGCAATCCCAGGCAGTCCAGCCGAAATTGTGCTTATGGCTCAGTCTTTCCGTGATCTCGTCGTTCATGCCGATATTTAAAAAGGTGTTCATCGCTCCGGGCAGCGACATTGCAGCTCCAGAGCGCGCAGAAAACAACAGCGGGGACTGGGGATTGCCGAAACCCAGGCCGGTGCGCGCTTCCAGTAATCCGACATTGTGCCTCAGATATTCATCAAGTTCGCTGGAGATATCCGGATGGGCGCTGATTACGCCCCGATGGCTGAAAAGCTCCGTGGTGATCACAAAACCGGGGGGGATGGGGAACTCGTAGCGGTGCATCCTTTTCAGGAAAAAACCCTTGGAACCGAGCAACACCTGGTTTTCGCCCCGGGTGTCCCGGCTGTCCAAATGGATGAACAGCCTGTCCGGATCGTAGCTCATCACGCGTCTGATGTCCTCGGGCTGGAAAATAGACTTCATATTGTTCAGGGAGAGGATGATCTGCGCTGTGAAGTTATCCAGTTCCTGCACCAGGAATGATGAGGAAAGCAGCTTGCGGTAAAACTCTTCCGCCTGCTTCTGGATCACGCTTTTGGGGGTTCCGGGAGGGCTAATGATGCCCAGTTCGAACTCGTGGTCGTAAAAACGGTAAAAATACTCGTCGATGATCTCGTTGATGCTGTCTTTCAGCAGTTGAAAGATATCCCTGTATTGGTTCAGGGACAGGGTGGCGATCTGGCGGCTGGATTTCAGCATCTCCAAGGCTGAGCCGAATGCCTCATTGTTGATCCCTTCATGCTGAAGCACCAGGTGGATCAGCTCCATCACCCTGACGATGCGCTTGAGTATTTTGGCGGAGATATAGGAGAGGTTGATCTGCGCGATATGCCTTTCGATCAGGCGTTTGATCACGTTTTCCAGCCGGAATATCATCCCGAAGGCTTCCAGTTTTGGCTCCCGGTATTGCCCGTACATCGATGGGATGCCTGCCGCGATATGCCTCTTGTAATATATGTTTTCCCAACCCTGGCTGGGCTTCGGGTCCAGAATAACGCCATTGAGGATGCCGATATACTCCAGCATTTGGCGGATGGCGCTCTCGTAATCGGCGCGGCGCAGGGCTTGTTGCAGCTTGTATTCGGCTTTCTGGTCAAAGAACGGGTAGCGCTTTAGGAACTTTACAATGTCGTAAGGATCGAGGTTATACTTGTCCAGCAGCAGATAATATATGTGGCAGAGGTTGATCAGGCGCTTTTGCTCGTATCCGGGATTTTCGCCAAATTCCCCGAACAGCACGGAAATCCGTTGCCAGGACAGGTTCAGCAGCTTGTCCGGATCCAGGCCTTTTTCATCCAAAAAGCTCCGCAGGAACCTGTGTTGCGCCTGGGTCTGCCCGTCGGGTTGAGAGATATAGAAAGCCACGTCAGCGGGGATGATGCCATCCAGTTGGGCGGAATCCAGGTCATACCAGAACCACATGATCTGGCGCACCAGGTTGATATGGGTATTGTTGCTTTCCGTGTGCACCTGCTTGCGCAGAAAGTGGATCAGGCGGTCGCTTCTGCCGCTCATCTCGTCGATGGCGGTGGTGTAATCCCTTATCTCTCCTTCCGCGCCAATCTCGTTGAAAAAGACCGGGAACAGCCTCAGCAGGTGTTTCACTTGCACGAAATAGGGCTTGATGTCGGAGTTCAGGAACTGGCTGACGTCTTTTTGGAAGAGGTCGGTATCGGAAATGAACACCCCTTTGACCGTCAGGTTGATGATCAGGGCGGAGAGCAGCTCCTCGGTTTGCGGCATATCCATGCCGATAAGTTCCAGCCAGACCCGGATATTCTTGATATGGTTTTTATCGGCGCATATCTGCCACTCTTTGTTGATCTCGACCTTTCCGGGGGGGACAAAGCCCAGGTCGATGATCTGGCGCACGCATCTCTGGATAAGCTCGCCATCATGCGTACTGAGCACGGCCTTGCCAATCGTGAGGACGCAATCGAGCACGATGCTCTGGTGGGTGGCGCGGAATCCCTTGAGCGAGTCGAACACCGAATCCAGCAGCAACATTATCTGGTGGGGATTCATGGCGTTTTGCAGGTCGGCAAGCTGGCGGTTCAGATCCCAGAGCAGGTGGTCGGAAAGGTCGGCCATGCCCGGCATGGCAAGCAGGTAAAAGATGTAATGTATCCTGGCGTTCAGCCCCGTAAAACTGCCAATCAGCGAACGGTGCAAGGCGGCTATGTCGCCGTAGGAGGGGATTTTTTCCAGGTCGGAGAATCGGGTGGCGGCTTGCAGCTCGCTCTTGAGGCACTGAAAGTAAGCCTTGCCGATCTGTCCGCTCAGCTTTTCCACTTGGGGCAGGAGGGGGTCCTGGAGCCGGGCATGCCAGTTTTCGATGTCTGTCATGGCCTCCCACTCGGCGAGGGAACCTGCCAGTTGGGACTGCAGGAAATCCCCGGCCCGCGCTTCAAACTCCCGGCTGTCTTCAGAATCCAGGCGCCGGATCACCTTAAAGAGGCTTTTCCGGCAATATCCGGACGCGTGGGTGAACAGCCCGGGCTCCTCTCCAGCCCAATCCTCCAAAAAAGCCAGGGCTCCAAAGTAGAGGTGCTGGGGAATCTCCCCAAACTCCGCCAGCGCCGACACCAGCTCCAGATACTCTTGCAGCAGCCTTTTCCTCAGCGCTTTGCTTTGAGCCAGGGAGCGCATGCGGTCCACCAGGCTGAAGATCACGCTTACAGCCCTTTCCCTCTCCGGATGGCGCGCGTAGAGCCACAGGTCGGGGATCAGGCTTTGCCGCATCAGGTTCAGGGCCAGTTCCAGATTGGCAAAGGGGTGGTAAAGCTCGTCCAAAAATGCCCTGAAGCGTTGATGGATGCCAAAATAATCCTTGCTCAGGCCAAGCAGCCACAAGGCATCCGGCGGAATCTCTATTGAGGCAACTCTGGTCAGGGCAAGGTTGTCCACCAGAGCCTTAGATTTGAGATCTTCCAATACTCCCTCAGGGTGAAATTTAATTACTACCATTAAAAAATAGCGTTGCTTTCTGTCAAGCAGATAGGACTGGCATTCAGCGCCAATATCCCCATAGCGCAATTTGCCAGCGCGAGGGGAACAGGTTTTGGAGCCGCCCTGAGGCTCAGTCCCTGATCAGGAGCTTTTTATGGCTGGTCCTCTGATACGCGTCTGTGATCCTGAGCAGGTAAATCCCCGCTGATAGCTCCGGGATTCTGTACTCATTGGATGTCTGCGAGGCAAGGGACAGGTCTTCGAGGTATTGGCCCCTCAGGTTGTAAAGCTTCACGGAACTGGTGGGAGCGTCACTCTCCAGCTTGAGCAGCCCCTGCGATCTGGCAGGGTTGGGATACAGCGTCACTTTGTTTGGTTTGGGAGCCAGAGGATCATCGCTTTCCACACAGAAATCCCCCCGGTAGCTTTTCAAGAGCTCCGTACCTTCATAGCGCTCAAAGATAAACCAGATGGCTTCATCGTTGTTGTAAATACTGGGATATGTTAACGAGTAAGATGGATCTTCTGAGAAATCAACCTGTATCCAAGTCTGGGAATCCAAATCTGCCACCCTGGCAAAAAAGCCTGGAGACTGCCAGCCCATCAGAAGCAATTTGTTAGCAAAAAATGTAGCATTAACACTTAAGGCACTTTCAGTTGTAGCTGGGAACCCTGAGTAGTTGCTGAAGCTGTTCGCTCCATTGTAACGCTTAATAACGAAGCCGGAGCTTGGAGGCTCATCATAGGGCGTAGAAGTATAGACAAAGAGGTAAAGAGAGTCCGGCAGGCTCAAGATAGGGTGGATTCGAAAAGTGTTGGGATGCCATTCACCATACAGGCTCCAAGTCACTAAATCAATATTGCCATTATTGATCATGATTGAACCAGTTCCCATTTCGTCAGGGCAGGAATAATCTGTATAATAGAGGCCTTCCTGAAATCTGTAGGTAGTCCAGAACTCCCAGTTCACGAGATTAGTCTGAATAAGGTTGTGGCCGCTATCCAGCAGGTATGTGTGAAATGGGACATTGTGATCTACTCCCGAGATCAGCAGATACTCATTACCCAGTCTCTCAAACTCGTAATCAATGCCGGGTACCTGAACCACTGTGTTTGCCTGGTTGGCGGCCAGCTCCCAATGCTTCAGGTCAGTATTGGCAAAAAAGTAAATATGCCCCTCGCCAAAGTGTTGCAGCCTGCGGAGTATGAAGAAATCAGTTGCTGAGCCAGGGACATTGAGCTGGTGGAATTGGGCGTTGCCGGCATCGTCCAGGGAGATTGCGCCCAACCAATCCGCGTGATGGATATAGACCCAGAGCTTGCCATAGATCCGTTCTCCCTTGTGATAGAGAAGGGGGCTGGTCAGGTTTGGGGGGAGTGCCTGTTGCCAGATAACCTGGCTGCTCACCTCGCCGGAGTAGGATGAATGGCTCCTTTTCAGGATTTGCATCATACCGTCAGTTTCGCTGTAGCTGTAAAGGTTGAGAACGGAATCCACCTCCGCCAGAAAGTAGGGGCTTGTGATCTCGGTGGTACTCGTATGTATAAAGACCAGACGTTCTTCCGCGCTGAGCGTCAGGCCAGCGAACAATATGAGTGAAAGTACAATATAGCGTTTCATATCGACTCCTCAATTCCTGATGTCCACTATCGGGGAGGGTTGAATTGTTGTCAAGATTTATCTCAGTCATTCCGCTGAGTATAAGTAAAGCAAAATATGTGATATGGAACAAAATGTGTAAATCGCCGCTAAAAACTTCAAATACAATCCCTGAAAACCAGATATGTCCAAGTCTACCATAACTGTGACGCGTCTTGCTTGTCACAGGCGGAAACAAATTGATAGTTTTACCAGTAACCGCTTATCTCCTTTCACCATTCACATAATATTTGCCAACCTTCCTCAATATCCGTAACGTCGCTCTCCTTTGATACCAAAGGAGTTAGCACCATCATCCTTAGGTATGCGGTTGCAAAGTTAAGGATGACCCCAGGAAGATCCAAGGCCGAGCCAGGGAACCAAATGAGGGAGCAGGACGGAGGTCAGCGGTTTGTGAAAGCAGTCACCTTGTAAAAACCACGTGGTAACGCCGCGGCTCCGCTATGGATGAAAACGGTGCCGGAACTCTCTCCGAGATACTGATACACTCCGTCAGCATACTGGGGTTGATAATAAATCCTGTAGCCGGAGGGTGACAGCGGATTGCCCGCTGTATCATATCCTACCGGCAGCCAAGTGAGGCGGATATTATTTCCGACGCGCTCTGCTTGCAGGCCTTCCGGTTCGCGGGGTTGAGGCGCTGACATCCAGCTCAGTTCAGCGGCAAAGATGTCGTAGCCGCCAACGTTTTCAAGCGGATACGCACCCAGGTTAAACGAGGATAAATAGATTCCACAGAGCAGCAGATCGCCCCCAGGGCCCATCTGCAGGCCATAGGCAACATCGTCGTCTGCGCCTCCCCAGCCTTGAGCCCAAGTCCAGGCTCCCTGGTTGTCAAGACGCGCCGCGAAAATGTCTCCGTATCCTGACGAAGCAAGGTTATAGCCGCCAAAGGAAGCCTGACCCTGAAAGGTGCCGCAGATTCCGATTCCGCCCCCGGCATCCAGACCGATCCCGTAGGCCCGATCCGTTAAAGTTCCTCCCGCGCTGCTGGCCCAGAGCCAGTTTCCTGCCCCGTCCAAGGCAGCGACGAAGGTGTCATATCTTCCGGCGCCAGCCAGAGTCGTGGACCCAAATGAAGCGTTGCCCCAAAAACTACCGCAGAGATAGGCACCGCCTGAGGGCGAACAGACCAGGTCCCTTCCCTCGTCGGGTTGGATGCCGCCAGCGCTTTTTACCCACAACCAGTTGCCGCTGAAGTCCAGTTTGGCAACAAAGATATCAGATCCACCCATGCTTGTAAGGTTGGTGTCGCCAAAAGTCGCGGTGGAATTATACAGGCCTGTCAGCCAGATATTACCGCCTGAATCGAGAGTTACCCCATAGCCGCGGTCTTGTCCTACTCCGCCAGCCTGTTTGGCCCAGAGCCAGTTTCCCCCGGAACTGATCTTTGCAACGAAGATGTCATCCTCTCCGTTACTGATGATCGGCAAAGAGTCGAAATTGGCTGAACCTCGAAAACAACCTGTCACTATGGCATTTCCTAAGCTATCAAGGGTCAAGGATCTGCCTTCGTCGTTGTCATTGCCCATTCCAGCGTGGATAGCCCAGAGCCAGTTGCCGTTGGCATCAAGCTTGGCAACAAAGATATTGGTGGATGATCCGGTTGCAGTAAGCGTGGTACTGCCGAAGACAGCGCCGTTGCGGTACGCGCCGGTGATGTAGGTGTTGCCGGAAGCATCCACAGCGATATCGTAGGCAACGTCATCCGTACTGCTGCCCGCCTGGCTTACCCAGAGCCAGTTTCCGGCAGCATCGAGCTTGGCGACAAATATATCCGCTCCTCCCAGGGAGTTTAGGGTGTTGCTTCCGAAGTTGGCGCTGCCTCTGAATTCTCCGCAGATATACACATTGCCCTGGGCATCCCGGTCCACTGCCCATCCCCGGTCTGTGAGGTCAGATCCGGCGCTCACCGCCCAATTCCAGCCCGCGGCTTGCGCTGTCAAACAACTGTAAGCCAATAGCAATAAACACATTAGATAAACTTTCTCTTTCATGTTTCCGCTCCAGAGTATAATTGATAAAACGCAAACATTTTGGCAGGCCAGTAGCAGTTTGTCAAGTTCAATCTGCTTAACAGGGGGATTTCTTAAACGGAAAAGACATGGGGAGGTCGCTGAATATTGCGCGCAAACACATCCTTATAGAAAACTCCAAAGCCGAGTTTATCACTATCAAAATCAATGTATAAATGTCAATACTTCCCCTGTGTTGAAATGGTTGATTGCCGCACCAAATCCCACAAATCCAGGTAGAAAGCAGCCAGCCAGATTTGAGATATGGCCCTCATATACTCATCGCTCATTGATCGCTGAATGAACGCCGACCAATCGCCAGATGTGTTTTCAGCCAGACGTCAACGGGCTGACGATGGGACATCGAGACATGAGGGCGATATTGCATTTTCATTCTTTAGATAAAGAGAGGCAAACAGAAAAAGCCCGGCTTTGTGGCCGGGCTTTTCCGATTTATTGATGTGTTATTTGGCGTATGGATAGGACTCATTGGAGGCGATCACTTTGTAGAAGCGCATCGCGTGGCTGAGATCCATATCGTTCCAGTAAGTATCTGTGGTTTGTCCCAGGAAGCTGTAGGTTCCGTAGGGATCGGCGCTTACCCAGATCTGATAGTAGTTCGCGTTGAGTATTGCGCTCCACTGCAATTTTACATAGTCGGGGGTGGCATCGATATAGCTGACACTTACGTCTGGCACTGCCAGCCAGGTGAGGTTGACTTTCACGCTCACGTCGTCGCTGGCTGTGTCGGTGCCGTCGCTGACCGTAAAGGTCAAGGCCTCGATGCCGTACCAGTCCGCGGTGGCGGAGAAGGTGACGGTAAGGCCGTTGATGGCAACGTTCACATTCGTGTTACCGCTGTAACTGAGGGTCAGGGTGTCGCCATCCACGTCATCCACATACTGGCTGAAATCCACCACCAGGCTGCCGTTCATGTCGAATTCGAAGGTTTCGGGCAGGGCGATGGTGGGGGCGTTGTTTGCCCCTGCGGTGTCCACCAGCAGCTCGAAGGGATCGCTGGCTCCGCAGAGTGGCAACTTGGCTGATCTGCCAGTGGTATCCGTGGCCAGGATGTAGTAGTAGAGCGTCTGGCCCAGAGCGGGTGTAGGCACGCTGGCTGTCCAGTTGTTGCCGGAGACCAGGGTGAGGGGTACAGTCTGCCACTGTCCAGTAGTGCTGTGGCGGTAGGCGATGTAGGTGCTGCCGCCGTTCAGTGGGTTGCTGTGGGTGATAGTCACGTCTAGGGTCACATAGCTGTTGGCGGTCGCCGAAGTCGGCTGCACGTGCGCGAGGTGTATCATCTGCTCGTCGAAGATGGTGTGCACGCGGCAGTGAGCGGCGTCGTCAGAGAGCCAGGAACTACTGTAATAACCCTGCACGGTGTAACCCGGCATAGCGGCCTGATAGGCGGCGATGGCAGCCTGGTCAGCCGCTGAAGCGGTCGAGTTCCACT
>ERZ795031.3146-NODE-3146-length-14964-cov-4.939097_pt1 | contig 14964 bp, 19 predicted proteins | sample MGYA00375123_ERZ795031 | MGnify/ENA primary metagenome ERZ795031 (study PRJEB30166, sample SAMN05720159) | activated sludge metagenome | isolation source: anaerobic digester from wastewater treatment plant | place: USA | collected 2015-04-21 ... | reverse complement strand
TCTAGCGGGTGATGTTGAAGGCCAATGTGAAACAAGATTCGCTGGATATAAAACAACAGTGTTAGGTTTTGATACAGCAGAGTCAGCGAAACTACAAAATGGCACTGATGCAAACATTGTTTCCGCTAAAGCTCGCTACGAAGCTTGGGCCGCTCACCTAGGAGAGAACCCATATACTGATGGATCATCTGGCTCTCTTGCCGAAACTACCTCAAACAACAACAGCCTTCCATTCGCAATCATTGTTTCAATTCTAGGGCTTACTGTTGTCGCCGGTTTATATTTACAGCGCTCTAAACGCAAAGAAGAAAACGATTAATAAAAATTAGATTATTTATTTAGTTTTCAATAGAAGGATCGAAGGCAAAAATTCTAGTCACATTAAGGGCGATTGATTCGCCCTTTTTGTTTACTGATGATGGCGATGTGTTAGGATTATTAATGCTTATGGAAATCTTTTTTGCCTTATTTCTTTCCTTGCTTCTGACCCTCGTCATTGAGGTTCCGCTTTATTTTATCTTTAATCGAAAGTCGCTTAATTACTTACTTGTAATCTATGCGATGAACATAGCGTTAAATCTTGTCATGAACCTCTTGCTCGTTTATGTTTTTACTTATCGCTATATCGTCGCCTTGGCGATCATGGAAGTAATTGTCGTTCTGATCGAAGGCTTCGCTATCTTCTGGTTTAAAAATATCCGTTACAAGGGCTTTTTAATCGCTCTGGGGGCGAATTCGGTCAGTTTAGGCATCGGACTACTCTTTAATCAATTCCACCTCTTAGCGAGGTTTCCTATCATCATGATGATATTATTAGTCCCTCTCTTCTTAATCGAGTTTGCATTCATCTTCGTAAAGTGTATGAACGACACCAAACAAAAAGAAAAGTAGGATTATATTTTTTCATTTATAACGCAAAGACTTTACGCCTGATTTTTACGTTTGTTTTTAACGACGCTGATGATGACGATGGTGGTGATGGCGACGACGGGAGCAAGAACTATCAGGGCACCGACGACGATCAAGATGATCATCAAAGTTTGAAAGAACGCGGAGCCAAAGAAGTTCCAGCCGTAGCTTTCATAGGCGCGGCGAATGAAGAATAACTGAATGTTTTCTATTTCCGGTTCTGAAGCGGTAATATCACCATCAAAAGAGATATTGATATCAGAGTGGCCGGATTCTTCTTTGCCGATGTTTTCCCACTCGTAATAGACGTATTCTTCTTCGCCCATCGCAAAGGAGATAAAGATGGTTTCCGCGGATACCTCCCCGGTATTTTCCCAATTGAAGGAAATGGTGTAGATGGTCATGTCATAACTAGACTGATATTCGCCGCTTGAGGCGAGGAGATTAGAGACGACAATAGTCGTAATAATATCTTCTTCGACATAGGCAAGAAAGGATGCCGATGTGGTGGAGTATGTAATATCTCCTACAGGAGCGCTTCCGGGATACGAGAATTTGTCCGCGAAGGAATACGATTTTCCGGGCAACAGACCCTGAACGGGACTATTTTCGTTGTAATCATAATCGAAAACATTATAGTAATCGCCCTCGAAACGATAGGTTAAATTGCTGTGCCGGAAGCTGATGATGCCATCGCCGGTGTTTCGTAATTCGCCATAAAAAGTAATGTATTTGTCTGTTCCTTCTTGACTGATAAAGGCGCTTTCGTCTACCAGTTCATAATCATTGTAGTTAATGGGATAACGCTCCGGAGAGGGCGAATTGGCCATCAGAAAAGGAACAAGCAAGACAAATAGCGACAGCACCGAGCGTTTTTTCATGTGTGAATTATAGCATTTTACCTTTGATTAGTGAACGCATATTTGTTGGACAATATAACAAGGAAAAATATCAAAATTCGCCATATGGAATATAAGCAGAAGGTAAATCTCACAATGCCATAAAGCCAGTTAATGGCAATTACCCTTCTCAATCAAATCTTAAATTTCCAATTGCATCATAACTATTCATAGAATAGAGACATTTGCTTCTATCAGTTGTGTTTTTTGATGGTTTTTTGACATGGTTATTCTTGTTATAATGAAAACATAAAATGAGTGACGTTTGTAACAACGCCCACCTTCGGAAAGGATCACCATGAATCATCAAAAGCAGTTCGCGTTTATTTTAGCGCTTGGCGTTTTGTCAGTCGGAGTCGCCTTAAGCGCCTATGTCGCGAATGTCAGGGAAGTCAAAGCCGATGACCAGACATATGTTTATGTTAAAGGCGACGGAACTTGGATAACAGAAGGAAGTGTTCGTTCATATGACGCGGGCGACTTTACGTTAATTCAAAGAAAGAACGGCTATTATTCGCCGATTCCCACGACTTATGATCATATGCGCATTTATGAAGACCATTCTCTTGAGATTTTTCCTGATCCGGGATTAACAAGAATGATGACGCGCATAGAGGTTAGCGCCTATACGAGCGGACATGCATCAGCTTTCGCTAACGCCGCTATCGTCGCCGGAACAAGCCCGGAGACCGCGTTTGCTCTAACAAATATCGCAAGTGTTAATGAAAGTGTCGTATCTTATGATTTATCGAATGTTGGCGACTGCCAGTTTTTTAAATTCACGGTCTCTTCAAGCGCCTATCTCGCCAGCCTTAAAATTACATATTTCTGCCCGTCTACTGTTTATGAACACGATTTCGCCTCAGGCGAGCTCGGTGCGAGTGGCGAAAGCAATGACGGACTCGTAACCGCTTTATCCTCCATAGAGTGGAAGATAACTTCGGAATGGAATAACACCAATTCTTCCTATCCGTTCAGCTATGGCGAAACAAGCGGAATTCAAGTTGGCGAAGAGGGCGATTCGGTGAGCGCCTTATCACTTCGTTCGGCAATTCCCGACTTTTCGATTTTGCATATCGAAGTCGATGTCTATGGGCAAGGCGGTATTGACGGACTCATCTCGGTGCTCGTTAACGGACAAGCCGTTTCTGAAGCGCAGGCCATCAGCGCGTTCAGCGAAGAAAATTCTCATCGCTTTGCTTTAGCAAACGAAACATGCGGGCACATTGAAATATTGATCACTCAAAACACGAGTATGCCTCTTTATATAAGTCGTCTTTCGGTCTATGGTTATGACTTACCCGATATCAGCGCGGCGATGGCTTTTGGACGGGCTCTGGAAGCCTTTGATTCATGCGGTGACGGCAGCGGTTATGCAACGCTACAAAGCATGGCAAATAGCCTTAGCGAACAATCGCTTAGTTATTTAGAAGAACTGACTCTCGATGACTATAACAATATTGGGCAAAGCGCGAACGCATCTATTCGAAAGAATGTCGTTCTCGCCACTGATAAATGGGCATACATTTCAAACGCTTTTGCGAGTCCTTCGGGTATTGGCATAATCAGCAACCAGAAAACGGCATCGCTTTTGTTTATCGTTAGCCTTTCAATCGTCGCTTTATCATGTTTTGTATTCTTGCCGCTTCGCAAACTTAAATATTAGTAGAAGACAAGAAAGAAGAGATGTCGAAAAATTGTGTTTTTGTTTGCAGTTAAGTTACGCAAATGCCACCATATATAGTGTCAGTATCAGCATTTATGAGCAAAAGGATAAAATACTAGAAAAAGTATTAAAAACGCCAACTCCGTCAGATATTACGATTGAGCAACTTATTACCGTCCTAAAGATTTACGGAATCCAAGTTGTAAGAAGAAAAAGCAGTCACGTAATTTTTGAAAAGATTGGAGGAGAACAATGGCAGCAATTAGTGATACCAATCTCAGGGAAACACATTAAAACAATTTGTATTAAACAAGTTCGCGAAGTAATAATGCGAATGATTGAAGAGGAGAAAAAATGACCGTGCAAGAAAAAATAGCAAAACCACAAATCGATCTATATCCTTTTGAAGTGCGAATCGAACAAGATAATAATGCCGCCGAATACGCTGTTCGTTTTCTCGACGTTCCCAACATCATCGGTTCAGGCGCATCTATTGATGAAGCAATCGTTGAGGCACGCGGGAATTTAAAAGAATATTTAGACTATCTGATTGACACAAATCGCGATATACCATTACCTTCAACAGATAAAAGTTTTTATGATTTAAGCGGGAAAATGACACTTAGAGTATCAAAAACGACGCACTGGAAAATTCTTCAAAGAGCAAATCTCGAAGGAGTCAGCGTCAACTCTTTACTCAATGAAGCAATTATTAGTTATCTTAACGATATTATCTATGCTAAGAATAGTTCAGCTTCTTCAAATTCTGTTGACAAAGAAGATGGTTTTGCCGATCGATTCAGAAGGCCAATATCCAAATAAATGTTGATAACGTCTCGTTGCACCTTCTAAATGCTTACCGATTAGGCACCAATAATTCTTTATTATGATTTATGACAAGATATACTATTTATAGTATAAATATTCAATCATTTGCATTTCATTAGTTCAAATAAACATACAATATTTCAAAACACCTAATAAAAACGTTTCAAAACACCTAATAAAATCGTTTCAAAACACCGAATTTTGTTCATTTTTGCACAGCCTTTTTATATAATGATGATGTGAGGTAACAGGTATGATATATAAACAGAGAATTATGGATCAGGTATTGGAATATCGGCTATCCTCTAAGGGTGCAGTTTTGATTACCGGTCCTAAATGGTGTGGAAAGACGACCACGGCGAAAAGACACGCCGTCAGTTTTCTTAATATGCAAGATCCGATTAGCAAACAACAATATCTCGCCCTTGCTAAAATTAACCCGCTTGAAATGCTTAAAGGCGGTACTCCGCGGCTAATTGACGAATGGCAAATTTCACCAAATATTTGGGATGCAGTTAGGCAGGAAGTTGATCGTCGCGGCGAATTTGGTCAATTCATTTTAACCGGGTCAAGCGTTCCGGCAAAGATGGACGCGAGCAGCCATAGTGGTATCGGCAGAATTGTCGCCGTTAAAATGCGTCCGATGAGTTTATTTGAATCCTCGGAGTCAAATGGCGAAATATCTTTATCCGATCTTTTCAATAACCCTGAATATAAAAAAACCTCCGAATCAAACTTATCGATTGAAGACCTCGCCTTTTTAGTTTGTCGTGGTGGATGGCCTTTGGCCACCCTCAACAAAGGTGATATCGCCCTCCAGCAGGCCATCGACTATCATGAGGCGATCATCTCGCAAGACATCCGCATGGTCGACGATGTAAAAAGGTCGCCGATCAAGGCCGCGAGTCTTCTTAAATCTTACGCCCGCCACATTTCAACGCGCACAGCGACCACCAGCATTTTGTCAGACGTTAATCAAGGCGAACAAGCCACTCTTTTTTCGATGGATACTTTAAATGATTATATCGAGGCCTTTAAAAAACTCTTTGTCATTGAAGAACTTGAAGCATGGAATCCAAATTTCCGCAGCAAAGCGACGGCGCGAGTATCTCCGACGAGGCATTTTGTCGACCCCTCGATTGCCACCTCCGCTTTAAACATGTCGCCCCAAGACTTAATCAATGATATAAAAACCTTTGGTTTGCTATTTGAATCCTTATGCATTCGGGACCTGCACGTTTATACTGACGTTTTAAAAGGAAAAGTCTATCACTACCGTGATAACACTAATCTTGAAATTGATGCCATCATTCACCTAGATAACGGAAAATGGGGTGCCATCGAAGTAAAATTAGGCGATTATGAAATCCCCAAAGCAGTAAATAATCTGCAGAAACTAAAAGATAAAATAGACACCGAAAAAATGAATAAACCATCGTTTTTAATGGTTCTGACCGGCACCAAATATGCCTACAAAGATGAAAGTGGCGTTTGGATTGTTCCGATCGGCTGCCTCAAGTATTAATTGGCGGCAGTGAATCAATCACATTGTCAAAAACAACTACATCAAGCGTTATGCTAAAATTAAGCTATGGAAAAAAGATATTTTAAAGAAAACATCGTCTATCAAATTTATCCGCGCAGTTTTTGCGATGCAAACGGCGATGGTATCGGTGACCTTCCGGGCATCACTTCCAAGCTTGATTATCTTAAAGATTTAGGAGTGGGTATCATCTGGCTTTCGCCCGTCTACAAATCACCGAATCAGGATATGGGCTATGACGTCAGCGACTATCTCGACATCAACCCTGAATATGGCACGCTTGAAGATATGGATCATCTCATCAGCGAAGCCAAGAAGCGCGGCTTACGCATCATCATGGATCTCGTCGTCAATCACACGAGCGATGAACACAAGTGGTTTATCGAAAGCAAAAAGCCGAATTCGCCTTACCGCGATTATTACTATTGGCGTGAGGGCAGAAAAAACAATAAGAAACCACCCAATAACTGGCAGTCGATGTTTTCCGGTTCGGCCTGGAAATACGACGATGAAGTCGGCCTTTGGTATCTGCATCTATACGGTGACAAACAAGTCGACCTTAACTTTCATAACCAAAAGGTTATCGAAGAAGTTAAAACCATCCTCCGCTTCTGGCTCGACCGCGGCATCTACGGCTTTCGCTGCGACGTCATCAATCAGATTTATAAGACGACTTTAAAAAACGGCAAGCAGCGGCTCAGCCAGACCGGCCGCGAACACTATTTAAACCAAGAGGGCAATCACAAAATCCTTCGCGAACTTCACGATGAAGTATTTTCCAAATATGACTGCATGACGGTCGGGGAAACCTACATGGTTGACTATCAAAACGCCCGGAGATTTATCGACGGCGAACTCGACATGGTCTTTCAGTTTGATCACGTCAATGTCGACCGTCGCAAGGTGCCCATCTTTGCCCGCAAATACCAGCCGCGGCGAATGAAAAAAATCCTCTTTGGCTGGCAGAACAATGTCGCGTGGAATACAAACTATCTCGAGAACCACGATCAGCTAAGAAGCATCCCTCGTTTCGGCGATGAAAAAGATTATTACCTCGAATCCGGAAAGATGCTGGCGATGATGGTGATGTTCCTAAAAGGAACAAGCTTCGTCTACCAGGGCCAGGAAATCGGCATGACGAACATCGGCACACACGATATGTCGCTTGTCAAAGACATCTCGGCCCTCAATGTTTATAGCCTTCTTAGAGAGATGAAATTTTCGCATCGCACGGCTTTAAAACTCGTCGACAACATCAACCGCGATAACGCTCGGACGCCGATGCAGTGGAACGGCTCAAAAAACGCTGGTTTTACCAGTGGCGAACCATGGCTGATGCTCAATCCTAATTACCCGCAAATCAATGTCGAAAAGAGTCAGAAAGACGATAAATCAATCTACCATTTTTACAAGAAAATCATCGCCCTAAAAAAAGAGACTCCCGCCTTGTGTTACGGCGAATTTATTCCGCTGGTGACAGGCGGTAACCTTATGGCTTTTTTAAGAACCTTTGGAAATGATGAATACACCGTCATCCTCAATCTATCTAAGAAGAGAATAAAAAATCCCCTCTTTTTAAGAGGTCAAGTAATCGTCGCTAACTACGAAGGTAGCGATAAATACGAAGGCAAAGTCTGGCTCGAACCATTCGAAGGCGCTTTAATCAAAACCCGATAATAATTTTTAATCTTCTCAATCATTTTTTTAAGACATTTTGATCATAATCTATTATTGTCCCCTTATTCTTATTGACAGAGGGCTTATTTCAATATAATGTATAAATGTCCTATTAAATAGGATAGAAAGGTGGAGCACTTATTAATGATTATAAATATGAATTAATTGATGATCCTGATGAAATTACGCAAATTATTGATATCGCATATTCGCCGTTTAACTTAAAAAAAGATCTCAAAAATATTAGAGATGGAGTTCGGCAGAGAATGCGCCTTGATATCGTCAACGAAGTCATTCAAGGTCCGGGCCGCGCGAGCTGCGCCATGATATGCGGTCAGGATAAAAAAGACGTCTGCATTCTAAAAATTAGAATCGCTTGCGATAATAGAGGCAAAAGCGGTGGCATCAGAGCCTATTGTCTGGTGATTAAGAATTATCGAAAAATACTACTTCTCGGCGTGACATCACATCAGCGGGGTCAAAATGATCTGACCGATTCAGCCAAAAAAATGCTGCGAGAATTATGCGAATTAGTCGCAGAAGATATAGAAAAAGTGAGGGAGAACAATGATTAATTTAAAAGCTTTACGAAGCGCCAAGTCGACCAAGATTGCCTTCGTTGATGTCAATCGCATCGTCAATAAAGAAATGGTGAAAAATCTTCGCTCGAGATTAAATGTCTCGCAGGCTGTTTTTGCGACGATTATGAATGTGTCGAAGAAGACGATTGAAGCGTGGGAAGAAGGGCTTAATCCGATTAAGGGAGGGGCCGCTGTGGCTATCTACCTTCTGGATAAACACATCGGCTTGTCACGCGATTTAATTGAGATGGAAGTAAGCGAACACGAAACGGCAAGCCTCTTTCCCTTTACAACTAGCAAAAAGTACTTTTATTTATCTCTTTCGGGTGAATCAAGTAACTATGATGACATGACTTCTCAAGTCAAATACGTTATCAAACAAAAAGAACAAACTGATAGTTGCGATTTCAAGACGTCAAAAGGGGCCATCATATAATGAAAAAGAACAATCCTATTTATGAGTATTTAGGTTTTCATTTACTATCCGCTCAGATAAGACGAGAAAGATCATTTGTTCCAAAGGAAATTGACATAGCGATTGATAAAATTAAACACGACGCCGATGACTTCTCATTTAATACGACCATTAAGGCAAGCGAAGATGAAAATGCATCTTTTTCCTTTGTTTTTTCGGCCCGCTTTAAACTTCTGGACGAGGAATGGAATAAAACGATCGGAGATGACGAAACGTTGGCTGGTATTTTGTTTCCGGTTGCCTTCCCCTACTTTCGGCAAAGTATCTTTGCAGCGACCAACGACAGCCTCGGAGCCATCGCTCTACCGATTATCGACCTGCGCGGCATTAAAATTGGCGGCGGTTTAAAGCTCATTCGCAAAACCAATAGCAAGGTTAAATAAAAATCAGATCCCTATCATTTCCGGCGGTATTTTATTGATAGTCAATAATCTATCGCTTTTTTTGTCTTTCGTTAATATAATTTGTACGCGCGATGGTATAATTATTAAAGTTTTATAAGGAGTAAGTTATGAGCACGAGAACACCGATCAGCTGGGACGAATACTTTATGGGCATCGCCGTCTTTTCCTCCCTGCGCAGCAAAGACCCCAATACTCAAGTCGGAGCCTGCATCGTCGATAAAGACCACAAAGTCGTATCCATCGGCTATAACGGCATGCCGCGCGGCATCGATGAAAGCCAAGTCTCGTGGGAAAAAGGCGAAGGTCTCGACTCAAAATATCTCTATGTTTGCCACGCCGAGTTTAACGCCATCCTCAACACTCGTAACGGTTCGGCTTTAGACGGCTGTACTTTGTACGTCACTCTCTTTCCGTGCAATGAATGTGCGAAAGCCATCATTCAGACCGGCATCAAAGAAGTCGTTTACGCCGAGAACAAATACGAAGACACGACGATGACCAAGGCCAGCATTCATCTCCTTCATCTAGCCGGCGTCAAAATCCGCAAGTATATCGGCCGAATACCGCATATCGAAATGGTCTAAATATGAAAGCAGAAACCCGTTTGCTCTTAAAAAGAATCTTCATCGGATCGATGGCCTTATTGCTTTTTTTAATCGTCGTCTTTTCCTCTTTGATGCATTCTTTTCCCGACGTTGTCAAACTATGGGTTTTCTTTTTGGTCGCCGGCATTGTCATCCTCATCTTTGTCGGCGTGATGATCTTTCTTGAATTTTATGCCCGGAGAAAAAAATAATGCGGGCTCTGGAAGTTAAAAACCTCTTCTTTTCCTACGATGGAAAACACGATGCCGTCAACGACGTTTCCTTTGCTGTCGAACGCGGCAAATACGTGTCGATCATCGGTCATAACGGCTCCGGAAAATCGACGCTGGCGAAACTCATCATGGGTTTGCTCGCTTTTAAAAAAGGCGAAGTGAAAGTCTTTGATGAAGTTCTTAGTACAGCTTCCTTACATGCGATTCGCTCTCGAATCGGCATCGTCTTTCAAAACCCCGACAATCAGTTCATCGGAGCGACGGTCAAAGACGATATCGCCTTTGGCTTAGAAAACCGCCTCGTTCCCCACGAGGAGATGGAAGATATCATTTTGAAATTTGCCGATAAGGTTCATATGAGCGACTTTCTCGAAAGCGAACCATCAAACCTCTCGGGCGGTCAGAAGCAGCGCGTGGCCATCGCCGGTATTTTAGCGATGTCGCCCGATCTCGTCATCCTCGACGAAGCGACTTCAATGCTCGACCCCAAAGGTAAGCGCGAGGTCAAGGAAACCCTCTTTGTCATGCGCGAAGAAAATCCCAATCTGACGATTCTTTCCATCACTCACGATATCGAAGAAGCCGCTCTCAGCGATGAAGTCATCGTCATGCACCAAGGTAAAGTCATCCTCAGCGGAAACCCTAAAGAAGTGTTTGCCCAAGAAGATAAATTAAAAGCAATCGACCTCGATTTACCCTTTATTCAGAAACTCAAAAAAGCCCTCAAAAAGCAGGGAATTGATGTCGATAACTTTGCAAATCTCGGCGAAATGGCGGAATTTTTATGCCGATAAAATACGAGAACGTATCGTTTACATACAACGCCAAAACCCCGTTTAGTTACGAGGCTCTTTCAAGCGTAAACCTCGAAATTCTCGACGGATCATTTACCGCTATCGTCGGCAAAACCGGCTGCGGCAAATCGACGCTTATCCAGCAGTTAAACGGCCTCCTCGTTCCGACTTCCGGCGAAGTCATCATCAATGATTACGTCGTCGCTAAAAGCCGTAAAAGAAGAACAAAGAAAATTAAAGAGCTTCGCAAACTCGTCGGCCTCGTCTTTCAGTTTCCGGAATATCAGCTCTTTGAAGAGACGGTCGAAAAAGATGTCGCCTTTGGACCGAAAAATTTTGGCGCGAGCAATGAAGGAGCCCTCAAAAGCGCCCATGAAGCCCTACGCCTGGTCGGCCTCGACGAGAGTTTTTATAAGCGTTCGCCCTTTGATTTATCCGGAGGCGAAAGAAGACGCGTGGCCATCGCCGGCATTTTAGCGCTTAATCCGAACATCCTCGTCCTCGACGAACCGACCGCCGGCCTTGACCCTCGCGGAGCGCGTGAGATGATGGCCCTCTTTAAAGGCCTTCACGATAATGGCACGACCGTCATCCTCGTCACCCATGATATGAATATCGTTTTGGAGTATAGCGATACCGTCATCGTCATGGAAGACGGCGAAGTTCGCGAAATTACCACACCTCTGGAACTTTTCAACAAAGAAAATGACCGTTACTCGCTGGAGACGCCGCTTCTTTATAAATTTGTTAAGTCCCTTTCCGATAAAGGAATGGCCCTTGATATCAGGATGATCAAAGACATCGACTCGCTTGCCGCGGCCATCGCTCTTGCCCCGGGGAATAAACGATGAAGAGTTTATCATTGGGCCGCTACGCCCCGTTTAACAGCCTTGTCCATCGCCTCGATCCGCGCAGCAAACTTTTAATTCTGGTCTTGATGATGGTCGCCGTTTTCTATGGCTATTCGAGCCAGGTCATGACATTTGTCATGGGTGGTATTCTATTACTCATCATCTTTGTTATGTTGCTCGTTTCGCGCGTCAGCCTTCGTCAGCTCTTTTCCTCACTCAAAGCCCTCTGGATAATGATAATTATTTTGCTGTTAATTAATGTTCTCGTACCGCCTCTAGGCGCCTCCAGAATCGCCTTCAGCGTCGGCACTTATCACATCTTCTGGGAGTCGATTCTGCAAAGCGCAAAGATAATTCTCCGCTTGGTGATGATGATCTCCTTAACTCTTATTTTGACGGCGACGACCAAACCACTGGATTTGACTTATGCCCTGGAATGGTACATGTATCCTCTAAAACTGATCAAATTTCCGACCCACGAAATCGCGATGACGATTTCTATCGCCCTGCGCTTTATTCCGACCCTCCTCGACGAGACGATGCGCATCATGAATGCCCAAGCTTCAAGAGGTGTCGATTTCGAACACGGCAAAGTCAAAGAGAAGATTAAGGCGATCTTGTCCTTGATCGTCCCTTTATTCATGTCGGCCTTTCAAAGGAGCGAAGAACTCGCTAATGCGATGGAAGCTCGTGGCTACAATCCGCGGGCCAAGCGGACGCGTTACCGCAATCTCCACTGGGGTGGCGGCGATACTTTCTCTTTGCTATTAGCGACGATTTTGACCGCGGGAGTAATCCTCACCTCGGTCATGAACTGGAATTACGTCGAGATGATTTTTAATATCACGACGTGGAGTGTCGGCCTATGAGATATTTAGCCACAGTCAAGTATAACGGAACAAAGTATTTAGGCTGGCAAAGACAACCCGGTGTAGCGACGATACAAGGATCAATCGAAACCGTGATCTCTAAATTATTGGATAAGGAAACGGCTATCTACGGTTCCGGACGAACCGATGCCGGCGTTCACGCCCTCGGTCAGACTTTTCATTTTGATACCGAAAAGGAAATCGCGGATCTTGAAAAATTTCGCTATGCGATGAACCGGCTTTTAAACCGCGATATCCATATCGACGGCATTAGAGTCGTCGCCGAAGATTTTCACGCCCGCTTATCGGCAAAATACAAAGTATACCAATACATTATCAATACCGGCGAAGATGACCCTTTTAATGTCGATTTCAAGCATTTTTACCCTCGAAATTTAGATGTTGAAGAGATGACGAAGGCCGCGCGTTTCTTTTATGGCAAACACGATTTTCGCAACTACACGAGCAAAGAAGAAGATGAAGATCACTTTGTCCGCGAAATCACCGGTATTCATCTCTATACAGACGATAAGCAAATTGTCATCGAAATTGCCGCGACGGGTTTTATGCGTTACATGGTCCGCATGATCGTCGGCACCTTAATCGAGATCGGCATGGGCCGCTTCACCACCGCGGAAGCCGCAATGTTAATCGACAATCCGAATCGCAGTTATGTTAACTATAAGGCCCCTCCTAACGGTTTGTATTTAGTCAGAGTCGAATACTAAAATGAAAGAAAGAATAAATTAGGAGAATAATTATGGGAAGACATTTTGAAGTAAGAGCCGCGGCGATGGCCAAAAGCGGCGCGCGTAAATCGGCCTTGTACGCCAGAGCCTCACGCGAAATATATATGGCGGCGAAATCCGGTTTGCCGGATCCAAAAAACAATTTGGCGCTGCGCTCGGCCATCGATAAGTTTAAAGGTCAGTCGATTCCCCGCGATGTCATCGACCGGGCGATTAAAAAAGCCGTCGGCGGCGATGTCGAAACTTACACGGCGGGACGCTATGAGGCCTTTGGCCCGGGCAACAGCTTTTTAATTATCGATAGCTTGACGGATAACGCCAATCGGGCCTTCGTCGAAATTCGCACGGCGGTCACCAAAAAAGGCGGCCATATGGGCACGGTCAACTACAACTTCACGGAAACCGGCATCCTCGTCTTTAATTTCGATAGCAAAGATTTGGTCGAAGAGACGCTCGTCTTAGGTGATGTCGATGTCCGCGCGATCACCAGCGAAGAAGGGGTCATCGAAGTTCTCGTCGAACCTTCGAGTTTTGGACAAGCCAAAGATTTGCTAAATTCTTTAGGAATCGAGGATTTTAAGGTCGCCGAGATTCAGATGCTGGCCAATGAAACGATTACTTTGGGCGATGAAGACAAAGCCCTTTTTCAGGAATTGGTCGATGCTCTCGATGAACTGCAAGACGTCCAAAATGTGTTTCACAACGTCGATTTGTAATGATGGCGAAAGGTTTTAAACAGCCAGGAAATAATCATTGACAATTCTATATATAATATATAGTATTTAATACGGCGCAAATTGCGAAAACTACGGTCCCGGTAAGATTATAGTTTGAGTAAGGAGAATATTATGCAACGTCAAACAACGATAGCTAAAGCGCAGGAAATCTCCCGTAAGTGGTATGTCATCGATGCAACCGACAAACCCTTAGGTAGACTTGCTTCGGAAGTCGCGGTGGTCCTGATCGGCAAACACAAGCCAATCTTCACCCCCAATGTCGACTGCGGTGATTTTGTCATCATCGTCAATGCCGAAAAAGTCGGATTATCCGGCGATAAAGAACACAAGAAGAATTATTTTAACGTCTCGATGCAACCCGGCGGACTCAGAACGAGATCCTCTGGCGAAATGCTCAAGAACTATCCGGAAGAAATGCTCGAAAGAGCGGTGTGGGGCATGCTCCCCAAAGGCCGTCTCGGCCGCCAGATTTACAAGAAATTGTTCGTCTACAAAGGTCCGGAACACAAACACGAAGCTCAGAAGCCCGAAACGCTCGAGCTCAAGTACTAGGAGGACAGTCAATGGCCACATCTAAGAAATCCGCCCAATATTATGGAACCGGACGCCGCAAATCATCAATTGCCCGCGTCTATTTAGTTCCCGGCAAAGGCAAAATCACCGTCAACGGCTTTGACGTCAACGCCTACATGCCCTATGAAACGCTCGTCATGGATTTAAAACAGCCCCTTGTTTTAACAAACAACGCCGATAAATTCGATGTCAACGCCACCGTTAAAGGCGGCGGTTTCACCGGTCAGTCCGGCGCGATCCGCCTCGGTATTACCAGAGCCTTATTAGAGGCCGGTGCCGATCGCACCACGCTCAAGGTCGCCGGTTTCATCACTCGTGATGCCCGCACCAAAGAACGGAAGAAATACGGTCTTAAAGGCGCTCGTCGCGCTCCGCAGTTCTCGAAGCGTTAAGCGGCTGCGAAAATACGTTCAAACAAGCCCGGGATTAGGTCTCGGGCTTTCTTCTTCTTTTATAAAGAAAGCGGATGGTTTTTGTAGTTGCAATTTTAGAGTGCCTATTGTATATTAGTTAAGCGCAAATTGGCGCGATGGACCTGTAGCTCAGTTGGTTAGAGCGCGCCCCTGATAAGGGCGAGGTCCCTGGTTCAACT
>ERZ795031.3144-NODE-3144-length-14970-cov-5.922561_pt1 | contig 14970 bp, 11 predicted proteins | sample MGYA00375123_ERZ795031 | MGnify/ENA primary metagenome ERZ795031 (study PRJEB30166, sample SAMN05720159) | activated sludge metagenome | isolation source: anaerobic digester from wastewater treatment plant | place: USA | collected 2015-04-21 ... | reverse complement strand
AGGCGATCGTCAGCGGTTTCAGCGACGGCGAGATCCGGGTGCAGATCCAGGAGCATATCCGCGGGCGGGACGTTTTCCTGGTCAACAGCACGTCTCCGCCGGTGAACCAGCACCTGATGGAGCTGCTTATCCTGATTGACGCCGTGAAGCGCGCCTCGGCGGAGCGGATCACGGCGGTCATCCCCTATTTCGGGTATGCCCGGCAGGACCGCAAGGACAAGGCGCGGGTGCCGATCACGGCCAAACTGGTGGCGAACCTGATCACGGCGGCGGGGGCGGACCGCGTGCTGACGGTGGACCTGCACAGCGGCCAGATTCAGGGCTTTTTCGACATCCCGCTGGACCATCTGGCGGCGGACATCGTTTTTTGCGAGTGCCTCTGGAAGGAGAAGCTTCAGGAGAACACGATTGTGATCTCGCCGGACATGGGCAGCGTGCGCCGGGCGCGCGAGTTTGCGAACCGCCTGGGCATCCCGCTGGCCATTGTGGACAAGCGGCGCCCCCGCGAGAACGAGTCCGAGGTGATGAACGTCATCGGGTCGGTCGAGGGCAAGCACGCGCTGATTCTGGACGACATGATTGACACCGGCGGCACGCTGGTCAAGGCGGCGAAGGCCATCAAGGACCACGGCGCCCTGAGCGTGCGGGCCTGCGCCACGCACCCGGTTTTCAGCGGCCCCGCGCTGGACAACATAGAGAATTCGGTCATCGAGGAGCTTCTGGTGTGCGACTCGGTGCCCCTGTGCGCGCGGGCGGCGGCGAATCCCCGGTTCCGGGTTCTTTCGCTGGCCCCCCTTATCGGGGAGGCCATCCGCCGTATCCACCGCAACGAGTCCGTGAGCAGTCTTTTTCAGGTCTGAAAACGAGAACATGTTCTGGGAGAATTGAACGATGGAACTGAAGAGTTTGAATGTAAGCAGCCGTGCCACGGGGACGAAGGGCATGGCCCATGCGGTCAGGCGGACGGGCGGCGTTCCCGGCGTGCTGTACGGCGGCGGAAAAGAGACCGTGGCCCTGGAGGTGGACGGCAAGGAGTTTGACCGCCTGCTGCATTCGGCCGCCGGCACGCATCCGATTGTGACCCTGGTCTGCGAGGACCAGCCGGAGGTCAACACCGCCGCAATCGTCAAGTCGGTGCAGCGCCACCCGCTGAAGTATCACCCCATCCATGTGGACCTTGTCCGGATCAGTCTGGACGAGACGATCCGCACCACGGTGCCCGTCGAGCTGACGGGGCGGTGCAAGGGCGTCGCCGAGGGCGGCCTGCTCGAGCACCAGATCCGCGAGATCGAGATCGAGTGCCTGGCCACCCAGGTTCCCGAGATGGTCACGCTGGACATCACCGAGCTTAAAATCGGCGCGGCGTACCACGTCGCGATGCTTGAGGTTCCGGCGGGCGTGACGGTGCTGACGGACTCCGAGCTCCCCGTGGCCTCGGTGCACATGCCCCGTATCAGCGCTTCCGAGGCTGCGGCGGCCGCTGCGGCCGAGGGCGAGTCCGCGCCGGAGGAAGCCAAGGAAAAGGCGGAGGAGGGGAAGTAGTTCCCCTCCCCTCCGCCGAGCGGCGTGAGCCGCCGAGGTGAACGGCTTTGTGCGGTTCCAGACTGGTGGTAGGATTGGGCAATCCCGGCGCGCAGTACCGGGACACGCGCCACAATCTGGGTTTCCGCGTTGCGGACCGGGTTGCGGCCGGGTGTTGCGCGTCCTTTGACCGGGAAAAGCATGAGGGACTCTGGGCGGAGGGCGCGCACGCCGGACACCGGGTGTACCTGCTGAAGCCGCTGACTTTCATGAACCTGAGCGGGAACAGCGTGGCCAGGGCCGCCAGAAGCCGGGGGGTCGCGGCCGCGGACATCCTGGTGGTCGCCGACGACGTGAACCTCCCCCTCGGCGCGGTGCGCCTTCGGGGCGGCGGCGGCGCCGGCGGGCACAACGGGCTCAAGTCCGTGATCGAGCGGCTTGGCACGAACGAGTTCCACAGGGTAAGATTGGGGGTCGGCGGCGGCGCGGCGGGCGGCGAGCTTTCCGGCCATGTGCTGGGAGCGTTCCGTCCGGATGAGCGGGCCGCCGTGGACGCCATGGTGGAGGATGCGGCGGCGGCGGTGCTGCTTTGGGTGGAGATGGGCATTGAGGCGGCCATGAACCGGCACAACCGGCGCCCCCGCGCCGAGGAAGGATGACGTCATGCCGATGAACAAGAAGCACACGATCTGCGTGCTGGTGGACAACCAGTTCGGCGTGCTCGCGCGCGTCTCGGGGATGTTCAGCGCGCGCGGCTACAACATCATCAGCCTCTGCGTGGGCGAGACGGAGAACCCGGCCATCTCGCGGATGACCGTCACCGTCCGGGGCGACGACACGGTGCTGGCGCAGATCATGCAGCAGCTGAACAAGCTGGTGGACGTGGTGGCGGTGGAGGATCTGACGAACACCTCCTTCGTGGAGCGCGAACTGGTCATGGTCAAGGTCGCCGCGGGCGCCAAGAAGCGCGGCGAGATCATCGAACTGGCAAGCGTCTTCCGCGCGAAGATTGTGGACCTGGACCAGCGCACGATGACCGTGGAGGTCACGGGCGCGCAGGGCAAGGTGAACGCCTGCATCGAGATGCTGCGCCCCTACGGCATCGAGGAACTGGTCCGGACAGGCACGGTCGCGCTGGCGCGCTCTTCGAAGAACGGCGCCGCAGCCGGCGGGGAGGAGTGAAGGGTGTTTTTTGTCTCTGAAACGCGGCGTTCTCCGCACGGCCGGGTTCCCGGGGTCTCGGGACACCGCCTGGGCGGTGCCGGGCTTCCCGAAAACGGGACGCCGGACGCCGTGTTCTCGCTTCTTGCGGGCGCACACAGGGCGCGGTCATCACGACCGCGCCTTTTTCCTTTAAGGGCACATGGGGCGGCGGCCCCCGGAGGTACCGTACATTGAGAGCTTTGTTGGAACTGCAGCAGCTAGACTTGAAGATTGAGGCGTTTCGGGCCCGCGAAAAGGAGATCCCCCGCCAGAAGGAGGCCTTCAACATCCAGCGGAAGCGGCTGACGGAGGAGCTGAAGGAGAGCGAGGGCCGCGTCAAGAAGCTCAAGGTTGAGCAGAAGGAGTGCGAGGTCGACATCGACCAGAAGAACACCCAGATTGGGAAGTTCGAGGCCCAGCTCCTCCAGGTCAAGAAGAACGAGGAGTACCGCGCGCTACTGCATGAGATCGAACTGCAGCGCAAGCAGATCGCCCTTAAGGAGGAGCGCATCCTCGGGATCATGCTGGAGATCGACGACGCGCAGATGCGCTTCCATGAGGACCGGAAGCGGATTGACGGCGAGGTCGCCAAACTGGACGAGGAGTGCGCCCGCATCGACGCCGAGCTCGCCGAGGCCGTCAAGGAGCGCAAGGAGCTGGAGAGCAGGCGGGCGCCCCTCGCCGCCGCGGTCTCCCCTCCCCTGCTCAAGCGGTACGAGCGCATCCGGACGGCGCGCAAGCCCGCCGTGGTGCCCCTCAACGACGAGTCCTGCGGCGGCTGTTTCATGACGGTGCGCGCCCAGATCGTGAACGAGATCATGGCGGAAAAGGAGCACCACTCCTGCCAGCACTGCGGGCGGCTGCTGTATTTCCCGGGGAACATCGTGAAATCCGAGCCGTCCGAATGACCATAGTGCCGGCCTGCGGCGCCGTGCCGCGGGCCGGGGGGAATGGCGCGTCATGCAGCACATGGACCTGGTTTCCGACGGCACCCCCTGGCGGGAGTACCTTTCCGACCTGATTCTGCACGGCGTAAAGCTCGGGCTCGACAACACCCGGGCGCTGCTGCAGGGCGCGGACAATCCCGAGAGGGCCTGCCCCTCCGTGCACATTGCCGGAACCAACGGCAAGGGGAGCGTGGCCGCCTTCCTGGACACCATCCTGAGAACCGCGGGCCTGCGCTCGGGCAAGTTCACCAGCCCCCACCTGCTGGACATCCGGGAGCGGTTTCAGGTGGACGGAGTGCCCATCCCGGAAGAGGCCCTCCGCGACCAGATATTCCGTTTCCGGGAAATCGCGTCGCGCATGCCCGCCCCGCCGACTTTTTTCGAGTTGAACACCGCCGTGGCTTTTGGGTGGTTCCGCGAGATGCGCGTGGATGTGGCGGTGGTGGAAACGGGGATGGGCGGCCGCCACGACGCCACAAACGTGCTTTGTCCTGCCCTTTGCGCCATCACCAACATCGCCCTGGACCACACCCAGTACCTCGGAGACACGCTGGAGGCCATCGCCTTTGAGAAGGCGGGCATTCTGAAGCCGGGGGTTCCCTGCGTCACCGGTCCCCTCGTCCCCGGGCCCGCAGGGGTGATCCAGGAAAGGGCCCTTGCGGTCGGGGCGCCTCTCTTGATGGCGGGCCGGGATTACGACTTTTCCGTTTCCGGCACGCCGATGGCACCCCTCTTGTCCCTGCGCCATGACGCCCTTTCATTGGAGCACGTTCCCGTCGGGCTTCCCGGGGCGCATCAGGGGGCAAATGCCGCCCTCGCCGCGTTGGCCGCCGCGCTTCTCCCCCCTCCCCTGGGCCCTGTGCCCCGGGAGGCCATTGTGCGGGGGCTGGCCGGGACGCGGTGGCCCGGCCGCATGGAGAAAGTGCTGGAGAGCCCCCCGGTCTATCTCGACATCGCCCACAATCCGGACGGGATGCGGACCCTTGCGGCCTCCTTTCCGCGCGCGGTGGTGGTGTTTGCCGTTTCCTCCGACAAGGCGGCCGCCGAGATGCTGGAGATCATCCGGCCAGCGGCCTCCCCCCTCCTGCTGACCGGCTACGCAGGGGCGCGTTCCCTTTCAGTCGGGGAGCTGTCCCGAATGGCGGCGGGAATCCCCCACCTTGCCTGTGCCAACCTCTCAGAGGCCCTGGCGGCGGGCATGCCGCTTGCGACGGAGGAATCCCCCCTGCTGGTGTGCGGGTCCGTCTATGCGGCGGGCGAAGCCCGCCGGATACTGATGGTCCGGCACGGCGTCAACGAGCCGGTGTTCTGACGGCCCGGCCTATTCGGCCGTTTTCGCCCAGATTTCCTTCAGCAGGGCGGATCCCTTGTCCACAAGATCCCCGCAGGCCCGGGAAACGGAGGTGCCGTATCCCCTGCGCAGCCGCAGCCGGAGCTGGGTCAGACCCTTGGCCAGGGGTTCCGCCTTGATGCCGAGCTCGTGGGCGTGGTCTTTCCTGCCGGCGCCGTACAGGGCGCTTAGGGCCTCGTCGCAGCCGCAGACGATCGAACTCGCCTTGATGAGCATGCTGCGCGCCTCGGTGAGGGTCGGCGTGGCGTAGATGAGGTTCGTCAGCCGGTCGCGCGCGGCATGCACCTGGATCAGCGCCTCCAGGGGCGCGCCCGGCGCGGGGTCCAGAATGGTTGACTCGATTTCCGCAATGTCCAGCCGGTATTTCCGCGCAAGGTCCAGGTCCACCATGACCTGGCGGCGGTCCTCCTGAAGAATGCGCCCGGCGATGATGTCGCGCCAGATGCTGCTGCATTCCGGCCTCCCCACCAGCAGAAGCTGTCCCTGCCCCGGGAACATCTCCAGATGACGGGTCCGCTCCGCCGGGGCCCAGACCCGGCTTCTTGCGAAGGCGGTGACGTCGTAAATCTCCATGCCGTCGGGAAGAAAAGCCGGGAACTCCAAGTTCACCGACACGGACTGGTCGGCGTCGTTGCTGACGAGATAACACAGATGAAAATCCTCGCCGCGCATCCACAGCACCTGGACCAAAGGCAGGCCCTCCGGCACCTTGGAGCGGGGATTCGCCCGGGAGACCAGCCCGAGCTTGAAGGGGGGCTCCTCCCCGTTGGGCACGGCGTTGAGAAACAGGGGGGCCATGGCGGTGAAGCGCTCCACGCGGTTCCCCAGTTCGGCCCACAGGTCGCTGAACGTGAGGAAGGGGCCGGTGAGGGACCGTTCGCAATGGCCGCCGTCCCAGATCGGGCTGTTGTGGTAGGCGTAGGAGAAGAACCCCCGGGCCCCGTTCGCAAGCGCCTGGTTGAGCATGAGGCGCATTTCCGGCCCGGAGCTCCATTCGGGCGCGCCGCTGGCGTCCACGAAGGCGGGAGCGGTCACCCAGAGGGCTTTGCCCCCCCCCAGGCCGAGATGGGCGTGGACCGCCTCGCCGATTTTCCAGGGACAGAACGACTTGAAGAAGTGAATCCAGTTCACGTCCATGCAGGACGAGAAGGCGGGCAGGGTGCCCGGATGCCGGAAGGGCGCCGTCAGGGGGTGGGAGGTGTCGGCGCGCCTGAAGGCGTTGCAGAAACGCCTCCACTGGTCGAGGTCGCTTTCATCGGGGGCCTCGCCCATTCCCCAGGCGAGGACATCCTTGGACGCGGAGAAATCCGTGACCAGCGTGTCAGCCAACCGCTTCCAAAGACGCTCCGGGGAGTTGAGGGGCATGCCGAACAGCGGGACCACTTTGACGTTGAAGCTTTGGGCCAGCCCCTCCAGCTCCTTGCCGTGGTCGCGCCCGAGCGCCTCCGCCTTTTCCACGACCACGCAGTTGTGGTGGTGGCGGGCGATGTCCTCCAGGGCCAGCCGCCAGTAGTCGCCGAAGGAAATCTCCATGAGATCCGCCAGCTTGGCGGCGGTGGCGGCGTTGAGAAACACCCCAAAGGGGAGGAAGTCCGAGGGGGCCGCCACCGGGGGGGAGGCCTTTCGCCGCGCCTCGGCGGCGCAGGTGCCCCCCATGCCTCAGCCTCGGCCCCGGTCATCGCCCGAAACCGGACGGACTCAATCTCGATGGACTCCTCGGTGCGTTTGTGGGCGTAGAGGCGGACCGCGACGCCGGTGACCTGCTCGGGGAACCCCCGGTGATGCAGCAGGACGGCGGCGGTGGTCCATTCCGTGGTGTGGTCCAGCCGGTGGACGCATTCCCCCCCGTTGTAGAAGCAGACGAGCTCGGCGTGTGAACGGGAACTCAGGAACTTGTAGGTGATTTCCAGGATCGGGAAACGGCCGGTGTCCAGGGGAAACGGCCCCTGGTCGGCCGCCTCCAGCGAACTCATGGCCGCCCAGAAGCCCGGCCTTTCCTCGTCCAGATTGTCAATCCGGCGGATTCCGGTGAAATCCCCGCACAACACGACGCCGCGGGCGCCTGTTTCCTTGTACGCGACTACATCGCGCCAGGCCTTCTCCGATGGATCATCCGAAAGCGGCCAGTTCGCCAGCGACTGGGCGTCTATTGTTGTGCCGTCGGCGCCCTCACTCGAAAGAGGGGCGGGGGACAGCCTGAGTCTCTTCAAGCACCCGAGGTATCTGCAGCGCATCCGCGATGTCCTCCAGATTGCGCGGCTTCTCCGTCTTCTCGACGAGAAGTCCCGCGGAATAACACCGGTTTTCGGGAAGGTCGGGTGGCGTTTCGCCGCGGGCCAGCGCGGCGAGGGCGCCCGTGAGCTTCTTCGAGAGGTCCGAAAGGTCCGGCCGGACCACGGCAAAGATGCCGCCGGTGGCGAGTCCGTCCCGGACTTCCGGGGTGTTCCCGTAGGCGATGACACTCACCAGACGCTCGCGCTTTTCCGCGCGCACGGCGGACAGAAGCACGCCCGCATGATAGGGCATGGTGCCGAAGTAGCCGCCCACCTCGGGGTGTTTTTTCAGTGCCTCCGCCGCGCGCGCGCCCGCGACGCTCCGGTCGCCCTTGTCGGCCAGCGCGTCAAGAAGGAAATACTTTCCCTCTTCCAGGGCGGCCTTAAGTCCTTCCAGCCGGGCAGCCTCCTCCGGGGACTCCTGCCCCGACGTGAAAATAAGCACCCGGATCATGGGCGGCAGGGTCTCCCTTGTCACCTCGCCCATGAGGCGGCCCGCCTCGCGATGGTCGGTTCCGAGGAAGCATGCGCGGCCCGACCCGGGGGCGTCACGCTCCAGCAGCATGAGGGGAACTTTCGCGGCCAGCGCCTTCAACATCCCCTCCTGGGCTGTGGGGTCAATGGGGGCCACCGCAAGCGCCTTGACGCCGTCCTGCACCATCTTCTCGGCGATCGCGTTTTGCTGCTCAATGGTGGCGGGCGAGGGCATGCGGAAGTCGAACACCAGGCCCTTTTCCGCGGCTGCCCCGCCGCAGAGGAGGCGCAGGGCGTTCCAGTCCTCCGTGATGCCGTCGGACAGGACGCCCACCCGGATTTCCTCCGCGAACGCCGGCAGCGCCGACAGGGCGCATGTCAGTAAAAACGCGGTCATGTAACGCTTCATCGTGCCGTCTCCCGTGGTTGCCGCGCCGTGCGGGGCGCGGTGGTATTGTCCTGTCGGGGGCGTCATGCGGCCGCCGCCGATGCGCGCGCGCAGATCCACCCGGTCACTTCCCGAAGGAAAGCCTCCTGGTCGGTGTCGTTCCAAAGTTCATGGTATCCGCCGGGAAAGAGGCGGAGGGTTTTGTCGCCGGATCCCATGCCCTCGAAGAGGCGCACCCCGCCGGCGCAGGGCACCACCCTGTCCGCCTCCCCGTGCAGCACCAGCGATGGGAGCGAGATGGCCCCGTAGTCCTTCTCCGCGGCCTGGATGGTGGCGTAAAACTGCGCGCCCGTTCTGGCGGCGACCCGGCCGTGAAATGTGAGGGGGTCGGCGTCGGCGGCAGCGACCACGTCGGGCAGGCGCGAAAGGCCCCGGTTGTCCACGCCGCCCACCGGAAGGCCGGGGAAGACGGCGGAAAGAATGCCGGCGAGCTTGAGAAGGATCTGGGGCACATCATCGGTGAACCCCAGGAAGGGGCTGCTGAAAACAAGGCCGGCCGCGCCGATGGCGCGGGTCTGGGCGTAGCGGGTGAGCACCATCCCCCCCATGCTGTGCCCCATCAGGAAAAGGGGCGCCCCCGCGAGGCTGTCCCCGGACCAGGCAAGAAAGGCGTCCAAGTCCGCGAGCAGGTCGTCGAAACGGGAAACGTAGGCGCGCCGTCCGGGGGACTTTCCATGCCCCCTCTGGTCGTAAGCGTGCACGGCGATGCCGGCCCGGTTGAAATGGGCGGCCACGTGCGCATACCGGCTGCTGTGGTCGCCGAAGCCGTGGACAAGCACCAGCCGCGCCCGGATTCCAGACTCTGGAACCCATTGCTGCGCGTAAAGTTCCATCCCGTCCCCGGTCTTGAAGGCGTTTTCGCTGTGCATGCGGCGAACACTCCGTTTGCAACGCCCCCATCATACCAGAAACATGGCGGCTGCGGCACTTGCCCTGCGAGGCGCCCTGAGGGTGTGAATTTCCGGCGCACGAAACACCCGCAGCCCGGATGCCTGTCACAGGCTGGATGATCGGGGGGGGCACGGTCTGCTATCATTACCGCCGGGGTGGGTGTGTTTCAGACTTTTTTTTCGGGAGAGACGGTGTCATGCGGGTTCCCCTGTTGGATCTTAAGGCGCAATACGCGGAAATCCGCGGAGAGGTTGAGGCCGCGGTGCTGGAGGTGATGGAGTCGCAGCTTTTCCGCGGCGGCCCGCAGGTGGAGGGGTTTGAAAGGGAGATGGCGGGCTACACGGGCTGTGCCCACGCCGCCGGGGTCGCCTCGGGCACGGACGCCCTGTACCTGCTCTTTCGCGCCCTCGAACTGAAGCCGGGGGATGAGGTGATCACGACGCCCTTCACCTTCTTCGCGACGGCGGGCGCCATCGTGAACGCCGGCGGGGTGCCGGTGTTCGCCGATGTGCGCCCGGACACGCTGACGCTGGATCCGGCGGCCGTGGAGGAGCGCATCACCCCGCGCACGCGGGCCATCGTGCCGGTGCACCTCTTCGGTCACTGCGCGGACATGGACGCCTTTCTGGACCTGGGCGGGCGGCACGGCATTCCCGTGATAGAGGACGCCGCCCAGGCGCTGGGCGCCTCGCACAACGGCCGCATGGCGGGGTCCATGGGCAGAGCCGCGGCCGTCAGCTTCTACCCGACAAAGAATCTTGGCGCCGCCGGGGAGGGCGGCATGGTGCTCACGAGCGACCCCGCGCTGGACGAGAAGGTCCGGCTGCTCCGTTGCCACGGCGCGCGCGCCGCGTACCTGCACGACATGGTGGGGGTCAACAGCCACCTCCCCGCCCTGCAGGCCGCCGTGCTGCGGGTGAAATTGCGTCACCTGGACCGGTGGAATGACCTGCGCCGGCGCCATGCCCTCCGGTACGCGGAGGCGCTGGGCGGCGCGGAGGGTGTGTCGCTGCCCGTCGAGCTTCCGGGATACCGGCACATTTACCACCAGTATGTGGTGCGCATCCCCCGGCGCGACGAGGCCAAGGCGCTTTTCCAGGCGGAGGGGGTCGGATGCGGCGTGTTCTATCCCGTTCCCCTGCACCGTCAGGCGTGTTTTGCCGCGTACAGCGGGGACGCCTCCTGCCCGGTGGCGGACAAGGCCTGCGGGGAAGTGCTGGCGCTGCCCGTGTATCCCGAACTGACGGACGGCCAGATTGACACCGTGGCCGACCTGCTCAGGCGGCACGTTGGCGTTTCCGACTGAGGGGTCAGGACTCGGGAACAATCTCGCAGGCGCCGGCGGTGGACCGGTTGACCACCACCGCGGCGGCGAGTTCCGAGGGGGTGAGTGGTGCCTCCCGCCCTCCCCTTTCCCGGTAGTCGGCGGAGGCCAGCCGGTTTCTGAGCGCTTCGGCAATGCGCCCCTCTTCCTTTTCGCGGCAGAGCACGAGCACGGCCCCCGCGATCCCCGCGCCGGTGAGGCAGGCTCCTAGCGCGCCCGCCTCGATCGCGCCGTCCACGAGAAAGTCGAGCACAGGGCTGCTGGCGCCATAGGCTCCGGGGCATTCGCTGAGGGGGGTTTCCGTTTCCGCCAGGCGCGCCAAAGCCCCGTCGGAAAGGTCGCAGGTGTACGGGCCGCCGTGGGCGTCGCAGACCCGGTCGCCGTCGTGCCCGGTGGACATGAGATGTCCGGCCCCCTCCGCGTCGTCCCTCTCCAGGAACCCGGGAAAAACACGCGCCCTTTCGGACTCCGCGAGCCCGAAGGCCAGCGGGCCCCGCAGTCGGATGCGGCGCGGGCGGAGGGCCGGGTCCACGGCGCCGAAATACTTCTCATAGGTCTCGGTCATGGCGGGCGGGTCGTAGCGCTCCGCCAACTCGTCGAGGGAGATTTCCTCGGGCACCGCGGCCAGCAGCGCGCAGAGGCCCGGAACGCCGCCGAAGGCTCCGGGGGTGATGCGTGAAAGCCGGTCCATTGCCAGGACACGTTCCGGCGGGACGCCCGTTTCCAGCATCGCGCGCCGGAGTACGTGCATCGCCATGGAGTAGGCGAAGCGGTTGCGCGTGTAGTCGACAAGCTGCGCTCCGCTCAACGCCCGGCGGGTGTGCGAGTTCACCACCAGCACGCGCCAGCCTTCCGGCCAGTCATGGTGGGCGGCGTCTTTCAGGCTGAAGTCCTCGGCGAAGAGGGCCGCGTTCAGGAGGCTTCCCCTGCGTCCGAGGATCATGGCCCCCTGGTCGCTCATGCCGACGCGGGCACCGGCGAACCATTCGGCGTCCTGTTCGGCGCGGATCAGCGCCTCGGCCTGTGCGGGCAGGCCGTTGAGCGCGTGCACCGCCAGCAAGACGGAGACGCACAGGGCGGCGGAGGAGCTCAGGGCTGCGCCACGGGGCAGGTCGCTGCCGACCGCCGCGAGGACGCCCCGCGCGGATTCGGGGGGAAACCCGCAGACGGTGCGGAGACTGGCCCCCTCCAGATAGTTCGCCCAGTCCTCTCCTGGCAGGGCCCGGCGTTCCCTGACGCGGTTCGCTACCTTGGACGAGCCGATAAACGCGGTCCAGGAGTCTCCCGAGAGTTCGCTCAGACCATCGGCGAGGTCAAAACGGGCCTCGCGGTAGGCCGGTTCGAGGTTGACGAAATGGCACAGGGAGTCCCCGGAGGGGGCGGCGGCCACCACGGTTTCCCGGTGGTGCGTCATGAGGTTCAGCCGGCCGCCGTGGGTGTCAACGTGCATGCCGCGGAGATTGATACGGCCCGGCGACCGGAAAACGCGCAGGGGGCGGTTTCCATGGGTCTCGAGGAAACGGCGAACGACGGCGCGCACCAGGGCGGCCCGCTCGTCCAGCAGGCCGCTGCCATAGATGTTCGTCATGGCGCGGGGGAGAGATCCCGGCGTGTCCAGCAGACGCAGCCAGACCTCAGCGGTCGGAGGAAGGGGCGGGGCGGTCACCCGCGGAGACTCCCGGTTCCGGAGGTGCGCGACACGATACGGGGCGGCCTACTGGTCGTAGGAGGTGCGGACATTGTACTTCCTTGACAGTTCCCGGAGCTGGTTTAGGAGTTCGGGGGTTTCCCCCTTCTCCGACATCTCGCTGATAAGGGCGTAGGATTTGGCAAACGCCCAGTTGCCGGGGATGGAGGAGCCTCCCTTTCCGGCCTTGTCCAGTTCGGCGCGGAACACCACCTCCTTCTTCCGGTCGCCCGCCCATCCGGTCATGCGCATGACGAACTGGCGGTTCTTGGCGGGGTCAAAACGCCCGTAGAGGGCCACGCCGCTGTTGGTGAAGAAGTCGGGAATGTGCGCCGGATAGATTTCTTCCTCGTCGATCCGGCTGAAATTGACCTGAATGCCCGTGAGCACGGGATCGCTGAATTCCTGGTAGAACGCCTCCAGTTCGGGCGGGGCCTTCTCGATGTCGGGCGTGATCCGCGCGCGGCCCTTGTTGCGGTAGGCCAGAAATTCCATGGTGTAGCGGTTCACCGTGTTGCCCACGCCGAAGGCGTAGATGCTGTTGCGCAGGGCGTTGTCCCGGCTGAGCCCGTTGATGATTTCGCGGCCGTTCTGCACCCCGGTGGTGGGGCGGAAGTCGGAGGAGATGAAGATCATCCCGGGAATGCCGGGGCGCGGTGCCTCCATTACCACCGGGTTCAGGGCTTTGTAGACGTCGGTCTGGCTCTTGGATTCCAGCCCTTTCAGGAGGCCGACGGCCGCGGCCTTGTTGGCCTCGGTGGCGGGGACGCGCTGCGGCTGGAAAGGCACCGGGTTGTCGCGGAAAATGACCAGATTAAAATAGTCCTCGGGGCGCAGGCGCATGATCACTCCGCCCAGTCCCCGGCACACGAGGTCGAGCTTGCGTTGCATGACGCTTTGGGAGGCGTCCACGACGAAGGTGATGTCCTTGGGAATGACCTCGACCGCCTTGCCCTGCTTGGGGGAGACCACCAACTCGAAGAAACCCAGCGGCTCGCCGGGCTGCGTGTAGGTGTTCACGCGGATGTCGAGCATGTCGTCCAGAAAGACGTAGTCGCTTTCGGCCTTGGCCTCCCTCACCTCGTTTTCAATGGGCAGGTCGGCCAGGGGGGCTTCGATGGCTTTCTGGACGGGTTCGGGCACGGGAACGGGCGGCGTGACCGGCGCCACGGGCGGGGGACCGGCCAGCGCCTCGCCGGGTGCCGGGGCGAGTCCGATGCCCGCAGGCACGGGCTCCAGGGGGATGTCGCCGGGCGCGAACCCCTCGCTGCGGAGGGCGGGAAACACGCCCGGTTCCAGAATCCGGTCGGGACTGGGGCGCACCAGTCTGCGGGGCACCTCCACCTCGTTGCGGGCCGTGTCGCGGTCAATTTCGATGATCTTGGCGTCGGCTCGCTCCAGGGACGCGGGGTCGAAAGCGAGCTCGTGCTCCCTCGCGATGGGCTCCCCGGCCACACGTCCGGCGAGATCGGGGATTTCCGCGGGGGCGGCGTTTTGGCCGGCGGGCGCTTCGACGGGCGCCTCGCCGGGCTGGGAAAGGAGCTCCTCAATGCTTCCGGGCCGCGAGGGGGCCGCCACGGGGTTCTCCTCCACCGGGGGGGGCGTCACCTCCGGGGTGTCCTCGCGCAGGGAGATGCTTACCAGATTCATGGCAACGGCGGCGGAGCGGTTCGCCTCCATGAGGGTCACATAGGGTGCGGCCAGCAGCATCGCGATGTAGACCAGCGCGCTGACGAGAAAGGAGACCCCCATCATGGTGCGCCGGCTGGTCATGCGGCGGGCTCCTTCGCCGGGGCGGCGGCGGTCCCCGCCTGCCGCAGACGGTCCGCGGCCTCGCGGGCCTTGGGCGCGGGCTCGGACTCGGGATAGTCCTTCAGCAGTTCCTCGTAGGCGCCCAGCGCCTGCGCGGCGAGGCCCGCCTGTTCGTAGCACTGCCCGGCCCGGGCCAGGGCCTGGGGTGACAGGGTTTCGTGGAGGAAGAGAATGGCGACGCGCATGAAGTTGCGGGCGGCACGCTCGTGCTCTCCCCGGGCCTCGAAGATTTCGCCGAGGCGGAACCGGGCCTGGGCCGCCACCTCGCCCGTGTTGGCGGAGGAGGCCTCCTCGTAAAGGGAAAGGGCCTTGTCCTCCTCCCCCGCCTTTTCATGCAGGCGGGCCATGCGGTACTTCGCCTCCACCGCCTTGGCGCCGGTCGGGTTGGCATCCACGGTCGCCTGGTACCTCGCAAGGGCGTCGGCGTCGTTTCCGGACTTTTCCGAACACTCCGCCGCGGTGAAGCGGACCTTGTCGGCGTAGGGGTATTCAGGCAGGGCCTTGAGGAGCGCGTCCAGCACGGCGGTTGCCTCGGCCCACTTTCCGGCGTCGAAGAACCACTGCCCGCACCAGGTGTACACCTCCTCGGGGAGCACGGTCTGGGGGTACTCGCGGATCAGCCGCAGGAACTGGTCGGCGGCCATCTCGTAGTCCTTGCGCTCGTAGCGGGCCAGGGCGAGCCCCCTGAGTGCCAGGGCGGCGAGTTCGGGGGCCGGGGCTTTGTCCAGGGACGCCTGGTACGACTCGATGGCCTTCAGGGCGTCCTTTTGCTCCCGGAGCTGGTACTCCCCGAGGTGGAACAGCGCCTGCGCGGCATGGCGGGACGCGGGAAACTTGTCCAGCAGGGCCTGATACTGCTCCGCGGCCTTCGCCCGCTCTTTCATGTTGTGGTAGGTGATGGCGAGCCGGTAGCGGGCGTTTTCCTCGGCTTCGGGGGTCACCGGGCTGGCCAGCAGGGCCGTGTACTTCTCCACGGCCTTCGCGAAGTCCTGGGAGTTGAACTGGGCGTCGCCCGCGCGCAGGATCGCCTCGGCCGCGA
>ERZ795031.3143-NODE-3143-length-14980-cov-6.406298_pt1 | contig 14980 bp, 10 predicted proteins | sample MGYA00375123_ERZ795031 | MGnify/ENA primary metagenome ERZ795031 (study PRJEB30166, sample SAMN05720159) | activated sludge metagenome | isolation source: anaerobic digester from wastewater treatment plant | place: USA | collected 2015-04-21 ... | reverse complement strand
CCCCTGCGCCCGCGAGGCCAGCCGCCCCCAGCCGTCATAGGTCCGCGTCTCCGCCGTGCCGCCGTTCAGCGTCATCCCCGTCTGCTCGTTCGCGTCGTTGTAGGACATATTTAAAGGCACCTGCCCCCTGTTCATTCTATTCGTTTCGATTCGTTACCCAAAGAAGCTCTTTTTAACTGGACAATAAGAATCACAATAACCATCAGCCAGTACATAACGCATGGAAACAACTCTCTGTATAGAATGCTATCCCATGTTGAGGAAAGATCAACCCCAAGGCTACTCATTGCTTTATACGATACTGTGTTGAGCTGATATGCCCGTATCAAGACAACCGATATGTTCAGAACCCCCGAAGCAATACAGATGATTATTGTTCGCAAAATGGACTGAATCGCAATCCACAGAAGTGGAACGAAAACAAGTCCAAATGGAGGCGCGATTAACCGTTCATGCTGATGAATGTTGCCATGAAAAAAGTCGGCATTACCCGAAATCATATCTGTGAGAAGGTAGTATACGCCATAGCAAGAAACAAGCAAGAACACTACCCTCCATGACCTTTCATGCGGGTTAATGGATTTTAGAAAATATTCTTTCATTAGCTGATTTCATCCTGTAGTATGCCGAGAAGCATGTCTGTTACCTCCATCGCGGCATCTCCACAAAGCCCTACACATTCAGATCCTGGTTGGGCAGTCAAAACCCATTTATATAGTTGCTCGGGATCCTTTAGCGATGCAACTGCTTTGCTCGCTGTGTCTATGGCATTGCTCATGCACTGTGCGCATTGGGCACCCTTGCATGCAATCGTTGCCCACCCTGAGTAAGTACTCCACGCGGCTAAAACAGCAAGCACAAGCGCGGCCCAACCTAGCGGTGATACCAATCCGCTGGCATCGGGAAACTCAATGCACTTCCCCCCCACATATCCATACATGTTCGGCCCGTCAATCATGCCGAGGGGGTCGCGGGTGGTCCAGCGGGTCATGGTGGGGGAGTAGTTCCGGTAGGGGGCGCGGTAGACGGCGAGGGCGGGGTCCCATTCGTGGAGGGCGTAGTCCCGCGGCGCGAGAACGGCCCCGATGGCGTAGGCCTCGCCGTAGGGCTCAAACTCATTCGCGCCCCAGTTCCCCTTCGACGGCGTGCGCCACCGCCGCACCGACCCAAGCTGGTCATGGCAGGCGTACATCACCGTCCCCGTCGCCAGGTCGCCATAGGCATACGCCAGCCGCTCGCCCACCGCCGTCCCCGGCGCATAGACGCTCGTCGTGGCCAGCGTACCGTTGGCGTACTCCATGTTCACGGGGTTCCACCCGGCGTCATACCGGTAGGTGAAGGTGTCCGCGCCGACCGTCCGCTGGTACAGTCGCCCGTCGCCCCGGTACTGCAGCGTGGCCCCGGCCTCACCGGGGAAGTTGCTCGTGAACGCGTGCAGCCGCCCGCCGTAGCGGTACCCATACGACGCGGCATAGCTCCCCTGCGCCCGCGAGGCCAGCCGCCCCCAGCCGTCATAGGTCCGCGTCTCCGCCGTGCCGCCGTTAAGCGTCATCCCCGTCTGCTCGTTCGCGTCGTTGTAGGCGAAAACCCATGTGTCCGTGGTGGCGCTGGAGGCGGTGTACTTGGTCCGCTGGGTCACATTGTTCGCTGCGTCGTGGGTGTAGGTGTACGAGTGGAGGAGCTGCCCGGAAGGGTCCCGCCGTTCGGCGCCGGCGATGCGGTCGCGCCCGTCATAGGTGTAGTCCCAGCGGCTGCTGTCCGCGTGGGCGACGCGGGTGATGTTTCCGCCCGCATCAAGGGTGAACGTAAACGAGTCGAGGACGGCGTTGTTCGCCGTGTTCCGGTGGATGATGGAGGTGAGCCGGTGGCGCGTGTCGTAGCCGTACTCCGTCCGGATGCCGTTGGGATGGGTGTACTGCGTGCGCTGGCCGAGGCTGTTGTACTGGAAATTCCAGACCTTGCCCCCCGGCGCGGAGAGGGAGGCGAGCCGCCCGGCGTCGGTGTAGGTGTACGAGGTGGTCTGGCCGTTGGGATCGGTCATGGACGCGATGCGGCCCGCCGCGTCATAGGTGTACGACAGCACCTTGGACGTTGAATACTCCTTCTTCTGGGAAAGGCGGCCCAGGTCGTCGTAGACATACTGGAGGCCGAAGGTGGCGTCCACCCAGTCGGCGGTCTTGGTGACGCGCCCGGCGGCGTCATAGGTGAAGTCCGCATCGTGGTAGGCGGCGCCGCTGTAGAACCGCGCCTTGGTCACCAGGCCGGTCGTGGCGCTGTAGGTGTACTCCGTCGGGTCCACGGTGCCCCCCGAGCCCGCGCCGGTCTTTGTCAGCCGGCCCGCGCTGTCGTAATAATGCCGGATCCATTTTGACGCGGGGTTGAGCATATACGACATCCAGCCTCCCTGGAGGTAGCCGTAATAGGTGACCTTTCCGCGCTCATCCGTGACGGAGGTCGCGTTCCCCATGGTATCATAGGCGGTGGAGACCGTGCCCACGGCGTCCGTGCGCGTGACGACCCGGCCGAGGTGGTCGTAGGTGAAGGAGACGGTCTTTCCCCCGAAATCCGTCGAGGAGAGCACCCTGCCCAGCGTGTCCAGCGTGAAGGTGGTCCAGTTGGTGGTGCCCGAGGGGGAGATGACCTTCACCAGACGGCCGAGGTTGTCGTACTGGTAGTCGGTGGCGTAGTTGGACGGGTCCGTCACCCGGGTCATGTTTCCTGTAGCGTCGTATTGGAACGAGGTGGTGCGGTTTTCCGGGTCCGTGACCGTGGACAGTTTGCCCACGCCGCCGCAGTCGCAGCCCTGGGCGATATAGGTGTAGGAGGTGGTCTTGCCGAGGGGGTTGGTGCTCTGGACAAGCCGCCCCAGGTCGTCGTAGGTCATCGTCGTTGTCTGGTTAAGGGCGTTAGTGGCGGAGGTTCGGTTTCCCTGCGCGTCATAGCCGTAGGTGGTTGTCTTGCCCAAGGGGTCCGTCACGGTGGACAGCAGGCCTGCCGTGTTGTAGGCGTACTGGACGCCGTTGGCTCCCCAGGAAGGGTGCTTCATCTGGATGAGACGGCCCGCCGTGTCGTAGACATACTCCGTCGTGAGGCCGTTGGGGTCCGTCCGGCTGACGGGCAGCAGGCCCGAGGCGTCGTACTGGTACGACGTCACCATGTTGTTGCCGTTCGGCCCCTTCTCCGTCTCCGTGAGCGTCCGCCCCTGGCCGTTGTAGGTGTAGGTCATGTAGTCGGTGGTGCTGCCGCTGTTGTTCGTGGGGCGCTTGACCTTTGTCAGGAAATGGTCGGCGTTGTACTCGTAGGACCATTGCTGATAGTTGGAGCCGCCGGGGGTGGTGTAGAACCGCACCCAGGCGATGGTGGTGGCGTACCAGTCGGGACAGTACACCGTCTTGGAGACGGGATTGTCCTGCTGGTCGTAGTTGATCGCGGTCACATAACCCGTTGCCGCATTGTTTGTGAACGTAGTCTTCTGGATGCCGCCCTTCGTGACCGTGACACTCATTGGCTGGTCGGTCCACGGGGGGCTCGCCCCCCACGTGTAGCTGATGCTGGCGGTGAAGCCACCTTTGCCGTGGGACGAGAGCATGAAGGAGCCCGGATAATTGGCGTCGGAACTGTATCCGTAGGTTATGATGGGCCAGTTCATTGAGTCGTTGTCATTGTCCACAGCGACGAGGGTTTCGTTGGTGCCGTAGCCGTAGTACACCACATGGACGGGGGTGGTTCCGTCCTTGAGGGTGATGCCCATGATCCGGTTGGATGTCCCGGAATACTGGAAGTCCAGATAGCGGCCGTCGCCGGAGGGCGCGTTCACCGTGTCTATGCGGCCGTAGGCGTCGTAACTGAGGGTGACCTGCGCGCCCGAACGTCCCTGAATGTACTCGAGCCGGGCATAGTGCTCGTCCCAGGCGGTCTCGGGAGCAAACCCGTAGACGGTGCCGTTGGGCATGGACAGGCTCCACCCGCTGGTCTGTCCGCCGCTGAGGTGGCGCGTGAGAACCACCCCCTCCTCCCACAGCTCGCCCTTGTACCCCTCGCCGTGAGCCTCCCAGTCCGGCGGTGTGTTGCGGACGTAATAGTCCGCGTTGGCGTTGTAGGGAAAACTGTCGGCGGTGGTGCAGATGCAGCCCGTGGCGGGGGTGCAGCTTCCGCCCTGCGGGGTTTCGCAGTGGCGGGTGTAGGTCGTCGGATTACCCATCTCATCGTAGACAACGACAAACCCGTATTCCTGGGAGACCCGCAGGTGCATGTTGAGGTTGTGCGACCAGCTCATGCCGATGCTGTTGCGGTAGGGGAGGTCGAGAAATGTCGTCTGCTGGGTGTCCTCATCGTAGAACCAGTTGGAATAGTCGTTGCGGGGATACCCGAACTGGTTGGCGAAGTGACGGGAGAAGGTCAGGCGCATGCCTCCGGCCACCGGCACGGAGAAGTCCGTTTCCTTGTCATAGAAAGTTCCTTGGAAGAGCATGTATTGCGGGTTGTACCCGTTCGCCGTCCGGCCTGTGGCCGTCTGTGCGCCCGGGGGCAGTCCCGGGTCACTGGGCAGATCTTCAGTATTCCTTCCGTTGCACGGGTCTCCGCCGCCCCCGGGGCGACCGGATCCGCCCGAATCCGAGGCAAGAAAGCCCATGCTCGTCCCACCACCGGGGCCACCCACACCGCCGCTGCCACCGCCTCCGCAATTGCCGGGGGGTGGAGGGGGCGGAGGGGGCGGGGGACATTCGTCACACCCACCGTCGCACGGCGGCACATGCCCATTTCTGCACTCGGTATTCGTGTTGCTGGGCTGGCTATCCCCCCCCCTACGGTCGCGCAGGGTGTCTGCCTCAAGAAGGGCTGCCACCTGCTGCCGGCCTGCCGGAACGAGGGCGGCGCCGTCCCATCCGAAGCGGAAGACGGCATCCTCCTGCCAGGCCATGGAACCGTCCACATCCTCCACCAGATAGCCCCGGTCGCCCTTTTCCCGCACCAGCACGAAGTGGTTTCCGTTGACGAAGGCAATGAAGGGGGGCTCCACCGCCGCGCCCCGGGCGATCTGGACGCCCGCCAGGGGAAGCCCCTTGCTGGTCGCCGCGTCCACGAGGCCCTGCATGCTTGTGCCGGTCCCGTCGGTGCCCGCCAGCCGGGCCAGCTCGTCCACCGTCGCGGGGATTCCCTCGGCGGCCAGCAGCTTCATCAGGGCGACGGGTCCGCACTCCTGGGGTCCGGCGGCGGCCGCATTCCGGGCGAGCTCGGTCCGGTCCGCCGTCTGCGCGCCGGCGAGCATGGCGCGCGCCATGTCCGCCTCCTTCCCGTCCGGCTTCCCGCGCAGCACCTCCTCCGCGAACACGTTTCCGCTGTCGTAGTCCTCGAAATGGTAGTAGATGCGGGCAAGCTGAAGCAGCGCCTGGGCGGCCATCTCCCCGTGTGGATGGGCGGCAAGCTGGGCCTGGTAGGCCTCCACGGCGGCGTCCATGCCCGTCGTGTACCAGCCGATGGAGGCGAGCGCGTAGGCCCGGGCGTACAGGGCGTATTCGCGGATGACGTCGGAGCAGGGATAGGTCAGCGCCTCGTCGAAGCAGCGGACCGCCGAATGCTCCCATCCGCTGTTGAAGTAGGCGAGGCCCTGGTAGTACGCGATGCGCGCCTTGTCCCGGGGGTCCGTGGCCTGGTCCGCCATGGCGCCGTCCAGCGCGCCGTGGGCCGCCAAGTCCATCTGGTTGGCCTTCTGGAACGAGGCCTCCCCCCACGCGTGGGCGCCGGAGACCATCTCATCGTAAAGCACCCCGCGGACCATCCACGCAGCCACGCCCGTCGGGGCGGCGTTGACCTCGCGCATCAGCCCCATGACCTCCGGGGCGCGCTCCGCGCGGGGAAGCTCCTTGAGAGCGTCGGCGTACAGCGGCGCGATTCGCGCCTGCACCGCGCTCTGGGGGAAATCCCAGAAAGAGCGGCGGGAAACCGAAAGCACCAGTCGGCCCGCAGCCTTCGCATCATCGCAGGCGACCCGCCCCTTGGCGCGGTCGCTCTGGGCGCGAACGAGGCCGTACCGGGCCTCCGCGCTGGCCAATTCCTCCAAGGGCGGTTCGGCCCCCGTGAGAAGGGCGGCGCACCGCCAGGCCGCAAGGGTTCCCGGAAGGTCTGCGGTGATGCGCTTCGCCGCCGCCTGGGAGTCCTCGTTTCCGGAGGCCATCAGATAGCCGGGAAAGTCGTAGGACTCGGGGGCGTTGGGATAGGCCCGCATGGCCGACACCGCCGTGTCAGCCAGCAGACTCTCCATTTCCCCGTCCCCGCCAAGCGCAGACAGCACCGCCTCACACGCCGCCTTGCGCGCGGGTGCCGAGGCCTGCTCCGCCATCGTCGCCATCTCCCGGGCCGCCGTCGCACCGGCCGCACCATCCCCGAGTGTTTCCCGAAGCTCGGCAGCCGCCAAATGCGCCTCGTAAGCATCGGGATAGCGGTCAAGCACCTGGAAATACCCCTGGGCGGCTTCTGCAATGTTGCCACTCTTGGCAGCGTCTCTGGCGTCAGACAACCGCTCCGTCGCCCCCCCCCGCTGTTTCATTTTGGAGCGCCTGCGCCAGAACAATCCGGCCCTCGGGCAGATTGGCACGCTGGTCGGGGGCATCGCCTTCTCCCGCAGGGCCACCCGTGAAGACCTTCAGCATCTCAGGGTTCAGCAGGGACAGCGGTGCCGGTGATGAAGCCTGTGGCTGCTCCCCGGCCCAGGCCACCGCGTCCACAATGTGCCAGTATTCCACCGATACGGGCAGGAAGAACGCAAGCGTGAACACACAGAAGAACCTGCACACCCCACGATGCCGCGTGTACATCAACATCCTGACATCCTCCCTCGTTTTCGCCTCAGCAGAGGCTATCAGCAGCACTTCTCAATATGCTGTTTGACCCATGCCAAACGCTACACCTGACATTTATCACAAGTGGTATGGGAAGTCAAGACCTTTTTTTCGCCGGGCTCGACACTGCTGGCGGAGTTCACGCCGGAGTGGGTGCTTGAGATGGACAAAAACAAGGCGGTCGGCGCGGTCTATGCGAAGGACACGCGCACCCTGACCGTTGCCTGGACCGCCAAATTTACCCTGCACCGTGTCTATGCGCGCACTCTTCTCCTCCCATAGACTACTCATCCAGCGGCCGGAAATTGACCCCCGCGTTTTCCAGACGCCTGAGGTGCTCGGCCAGGCGGGCGGTGAAGTCTTCGTAGTCGCGGTCGGCCTGCGGGGTCCAGACGGCCTCGGCGAGGGCGCAGGCGCGCGGGAAGGCCATGTACTCGCAGTGCTCCGGCGTGGGGATGTACTCGCTCCAGAGCTGGGCCTGCGCGCCGAGGACGCGCGCGGCGGCGGCCGCGTCGAGTTCGCCGGGGACGGGGTCGAAGCTGTAGGCCTTCTTGAGGGGGAGGAACCCGCCGATGCCCAGGGGCTCGCCCTTCGCCGGGGCCTGGTAGTAGTCGAAGTAGGTGAAGGCCGTGGGGGCCATCACCACGTCGTGGCCCGCCTTGGCCGCCGTGATGCCCTTGTCCACGCTGCGCCACGCCATGACCGTGGCGTCGGCGCCGAGGCCTCCGTCCATGATCTCGTCCCACCCGACCAGCTTCTTCCCGCGGGCCTTGAGGAAGTCGTTCATCCGCGAGATGAAGTAACTCTGCATCCGGTCCTCGTCCTCCAGCCCCAGCTCGGCCATGCGCTTCTGGACCGCCGGGCTCTTCTCCCACTGCTCCTTGACGGCCTCGTCGCCGCCGATGTGGACGTAGGTGCCCGGGAAGAGGTCCGCCACCTCGGCGAGCACGCCCTGGAGGAAGAGGATGGTGGACTCCTCCGGGTTGAAGATGTTCGGGTTCACGCCCCAGTAGGTGAGCACCTGGAGTGGCTCGGCAACGTTGCCCAGTTGCGGATAGGCGGCGATGGCCGCCTGCGCGTGGCCGGGCATCTCGATCTCCGGCATGATCGTCACATGGCGCGCGGCGGCGTAGGCCACCAGGTCGCGGATTTCGTCCTGCGTGTAGAAGCCGCCGTGGCGCGTCCCGTCAAAGGTCCGGGGCTTCTCCGTGTAATGGCCCACGAGCGTCTCGGCGCGCCACGCGCCCACCTCCGTGAGTTTCGGGTATTTTTTGATCTCGATCCGCCAGCCCTGGTCGTCCGTCAGGTGCAGCTGCAGGCGGTTCATCTTGTGCAGCGCCAGCGTGTCCACGAACTTCTTCACGAAGGCCAGGGGCATGAAATGCCGCGCCGGGTCCAGCAGCATGCCCCGCCACGCGAAGCGCGGCCGGTCCTCCACCCGCACGCAGGGCGCCGCCCACACCGTCCCCTCCGCCCGCGCCGCACCAAAGACCGCCGCGGGCAGAAGCTGCCGCAATGTCTGCACGCCGTAGAACAGCCCCGGCCCCGCCGCGCCCGTGATGAGCGCGCGGTCCCCCGCCACCTCCAGCCGGTACCCCTCCGGCCCCAGCCCCGTCTCCTCCGTGCGCAGATGGAGGATGTTCGGCCCCTCCGACCCCGGCCCCGCCGCCAGCGGCAGGCCCGTCGCCGGACGGAGCGCCTCCCCCAGCATTCCGGCCGCCGCCTCCGCCGCGGCGTCGCCCGCGGGAAACGTCACCCGTGTCGCGTCGTCCAGCGTGAACGCGCCCGCCCGCCGCTCCAGGCTCACGGGCTTTGGCACCACCGCCGGCGCCGCCTCCACCGCCGCAAAAGCCACCACATTCAGCAACGCCACGGAAAGCATCATCAGAAGTCTCCCTGCGTCCGCGCCCGACCCGTTCCATCCGCAACCTACCACGTTCGCGGGGGAAAGTCAACGGAGCCGGTGGACGGGGTGGACAAAGAAAGGCGCCCCCCTTTCCCTTCGCGATTGGGCCGCCCTGTTCCCGCCTGCTATACTTCGAGGCGTCCTTCATCCTTGGAACCCGATCATGCTGAAATTCGCCTTGCTTGGCAGCGGGAGCAGCGGCAACGCCACGGTGGTCACCGACGGCCGCTCGACCGTGCTGATAGACAACGGACTGAGCTATGTGCGCCTGGCGGAGCGTCTGGGCCGCGTGGGGCTGTCGCCGGACCGTCTGGACGCGGTGTTCATCACCCATGAGCACTCGGACCATGTGCTGGGGCTGGGGGTGCTCTCGCGGAAGGTGCGGGTACCCATTTTCGCCAGCGCGGGCACCTGCGACGCCCTGCCGAAGAGCCTGGAAGGCCTGCCGAACCTGGTGCCCTTCGAGTCGGGGGACACGGTGCCCGTGGGCAACCTGAGCGTGGGCAGTTTCTCCGTTTCCCACGACGCGGCGGACCCGGTGAGCTACACCGTGACGAATTCCGGCACGAAGCTGGGCTTCGCGACGGACTTCGGCCATGTGTCGCAGCTGGTCCAGACGCGCCTGAGCGGCGCGCACGCCCTCGTGCTGGAGTCGAACTACTGCCCGGACATGCTGCGGCTGGGCTCGTACCCGCCGGCGGTCCGCCAGCGCATCAGCAGCCGCGTCGGCCACCTGAGCAACCACGACGCCATGCGGCTCCTGAAGGACCTCGCGCACGACGGCCTGAAGGTCATCGTGCTGGTCCATCTCAGCCGGGAGAACAACCTGCCGGACCTGCCGCTCCAGCTCGCCCGGAAGACGCTCCGGGGCCACCCCGCCGAGATCGTCATCGCGCCGCCGGACGGGGAGTCGCGGCTCTTCGAGGTGTCGGCATGACGGACGCCCCCGGACTGCCTTCCGCCCACGCGAAGGTGCTCGAGCGCGCCGCGCGGGTCGCGGGCGTGCCCGTGGCGGTGCACCGCGTGCGCGGCGCGTCGGAGACCCTCGCGGCCGGGTGGGGCGGGTGCGCGGCCTGCCGCGCGGCCTGCGCGTCGGGCGCCGGAAAGGCCGCCTGCGCGCGGTCCCGCGCGTCGGCGCATCCGCTGGCGCGCACCCTGGGCGGCCCCGTCACGCTGGTGTGCCATCTCGGGCTGGGCTGCGTCGCCGCGGCGTGGCCCGGCGTTCCCGAACTGATGCTCACCTTCGGCCCCTATGTGCCCGCCGGAGAGGACCGGGGGCTGGCGGCGGAACTGCGGCGGGCCCTGGCCGCCCTGCCCGGCGGCCGCGTGCCCGGGGCGGAGGACTTGGCCGCGCTGGCCGCCGGGATTCCGCGCGCGCCCTACGGCGCCGTTCCCGCCGCCGTGGAGTGGACCCTGGAGGAGCTGTCCCGGCTGCCGTCGCCCGCCGCCCCGCCGTCGGAGGCGGTGGAAGCGCCGGAACCGCCGCCGCCCGCCGCGCGCCCGCCGCGCGGGGCCGCCAAGTCGAAACCGGCGGGCGCGGACTTCGACGCCGCCCGCATCGCCCTCGCCGCCTCGGGGGGAAAATGGGCCGAGGTGCGGGCCATGTTGGCCGAGGCCGCGGCCGCCCGTCCGGGCACCCGCCGCGCCCGCAACGCCGCCTTTCTGCGGCGTCTGGCGGAGGCGCTGGCCGCCGCGCGCGAGGCCGGCGGCGACGCGGCGGGCGCGTGGTCCGTCCTGGCCGAACTCTCGGCGGAGGTGGAGGCCGGCGCGCCGGATGAGGACGCCCTGGCCGAAGGCGGCGCGCGCGTGCTGCGGGCGGTGAAATGGCCGCGGCGGCGCCCGCAGGGCCCCCGGCCGCGGCTCCAGTACGCCCCGCTCAACGCCATCCTGTTCGCGCGGTACACGGAGAAGGTGAAACTGTCCGAGGTGGCCGCCGAGCTGGGCGAAAGCCCCGCGGCGATCACCCACCGGCTCCAGCGAAATTTCGGCCTCAGTTTCTCGGAGTACCTCGCCTGCGTGCGCGCCGAGAAGGCCAAGCCGCTGCTGCGCCGCACGAAGGCGTCCCTGGCCGAGGTGGGCCGCCGGGTCGGCTTCCCCGACGCGAGCAATTTCGCGCGCGCCTTCCTCCGGGTCACGGGCATGCGCCCCGGCGAATACCGCGCCCTGCACGCGCGCCCCGAAAGGAGACGGAAATGAGGCTCTTCAAGCGGCTGCGGGAATGGTGGCTGCGCCTGCGCTGCCCCACGGAGTTCCTCTGCGACAACTGCCGCTACGACTACGGGCAGGCCTGCACCCGGCGCGAGCGCCCCAACGCCCTGAAATGCCCCGACTACACCCCGCGCGGCTGAGCGCCGGTCAGCCGCCCGACGGCGCGAGCAGCAGCTGAAGCGCCGCCGCGAGGGCGTCCCCGGGCGCCTCCCCGCCGAGCGCCCGCCGCGCCGCGTCCCCCAGCGTCTCCGGTCCGTCGAAGGGCACCGTCCGCGCCACCGTGCCACGGAATCCCGGCGGCAGCCCGGCGGTGTTTGTGGCGGCGATCCACGCGGCGAGGGAGGGGGAGAGGGTCACCGAGGCGGGGTCGTTGGCCAGGGCGAAGCGGACCCGCGCCTCCAGGCCGCGCCGCCATTCAGTCCATTCCCTGGGCGCGGCGGCGGCCAGGTCCCCCGCGGCGCCAATGCCCAGCAGGCCCGCGAGCAGCGACTCAAACGAGGCTGCGGGGCGCAGGGCGCGCCAGTCGAAATCCGGCAGGGGCTCGCCGGTGTTCAGGTCCGCCCAGCGCACCAGGAAATCGCCCATCACGGCCGCCTTGTCCCGGTGTTTCGCCAGGAAGGCGTCCCGCCGGGCTTCGGGCCACAGGGCGGTTGCGTCGCGCAGGGCGAGCAGGCACCACGCGGCGTCCGACGCGTTGACCACCGCCTCCGGAAAGGCGCGGGCGCCGTCAGCGTGCGCGAGCACCGGCAGCGACCCGGCGGGGGCGGTCGCCGTCTCCTTTGTCCGCGCCAGCCCCATGAGGAAATCCAGCTGGCGTTCGGCCCGGTCCGTGAGGCCCGTCTTGGAAAGGGCCAGGGCGGCGCAGGCCGCCAGCTGCGGCGTGACCACGGCGAGGGGAGGGGTTCCGCACGGCGCAAAGACCACCGTGTCCCGAAGGTCGTCCCAGGACAGGAGCAGGCGGTCTACGGCACGGCGCGCGGCCTCCGGAAGGGGTTGCGGCGGTTCCCCGGCGGTTTCGGCCGCGGCGGCCCACTCGCTGAACGGGCGGTCCAGCAGCGCGCGCAGCGTCTCCGTCGCCGAGCTCCGGCTGCCGCCGAAGGCGACGGCCGCCACGGCCCTCCAAGCCTCCCCGTCGCGCACGGGGGAGACGCGGAGTTCCAGCCGCGCGGACGCCGCGCCCGCCGCCGCCTGGCCCGGCGGCGGCGCGTCTGGAAACCGGGCCGTCATGCGGCCCGTGGCGCCCGTGGCAATCCAGGTGCCACCCTCAAAGATGTCCCAGCCCGCCCGGTTGGCGTCCTCCTCCGCCAGACGGCGGGCCCGCTCGCGGTCCTCCGGGGCCGGTTCGCCGGGGCGGAACACGAACGCGCCGCGTCCGTCCCCGAACACCGCGCCGGCGAACCCCCGCGCGGCGGCGAAGGGCGGGGCGGCCAGCGGCACCCCCCGGGGCCGGTCCGTGGCGGGGAGCAGGGCCTGCTCCCACACCAGCGCGCGCGGCGCCGCGCCGCCGCGCCCGGAAAGCTCCATCACAAACCCGTCCATCCCCGGCGGGACGGCGACCCGCTGACGGATTTCGCCCGCCTGCGTCTGCCAGGCCGTCTCCACCTGCGCGCCCCCGGTGTTTTCCGTCGAAACCCGGATTTCCGGGGTGTCCATCCAGACGATTTCGTTTCCGGTGTCCACGCCCCAGCGCGCGGCGCGGGGCTTCGGCGCGCCGGGAAGCCGGCCCGCCTGCTCGACGCCCCCCGCGCCGGGCCACAGCGCCGACACCAGTCCTCCGGCGGCATCGAAGGACAGCGCCAGGCGCCCGTTGGCGGCCGTGGCGGCGGGCTCCGCCGCCTCCGGCATCGTCTGGCGCAGGAAGGCCGTCACATCGCCGCCCGGCGCGGCCCCCGCGCACAGGGCCAGACAGGCCGCCAGCAGCGGCGCCAGTGTTCCGCGCGGGGGATTCATGGCGTGTTTCCCGGCGGGCCGGCCGGGGAGGCCGCCACCTCCTCCGCCCGCCACGAGAGGCCGTCGGCGGTCCTGTCCGCCACCAACTCCACGCACTCTACCTCGTCCACCACCCGCAGCAGCGGCAGAACCGTCCGCTCCAGTTCCCGCGGCGTGGTGCCGGGGAGCCATCCCTCCGCCGCGGCGTGGGTGAGGGTTTCCCGGAGCAGCGCGGCGAGCGCGGGCCCGTGGGCGCGCACACGGCACACGCCGGGCCCGGCGCCCCGCCATGCCGGGGGGGCGGCCGCCAGGCGCGCCATCACCGGCTCGTTGGACGCCGCAAAGGTTTCCCCCCCTTCGGCGGGCATCAGGCAGAGGGACAGTGCCCCGCCCAGCAGGGGCAGCATGACCCCTCCGGTCCCGTTCCATTCCATCACGCGGCGCGCCGGGTCCGGAAGGCTCCGCTGCAAAGCGCCATAGTCCGGCAGGATGCCCCGCCAGGCCCCCGCCGCCTCCGGCAGCGGCGCGGCGCCGTCCCAGCGCAGGCCGTACAGCGCCGCCGCCGCAAAGGGGGAACCGGCCCCCTCCGCCGGGGCTTCCTGGTCAGGCAGGCCGGCGAGGGACGCGCCCCAGCGCGTTCCCGCCGCCGCCAGCACGCCCCGCAGGGGGGAGTCCGCCAGCAGCGCGTCCAAACCCCGCCGCAGGAGGGCGAGCGCCTCGCCGCAGGCTGCCGCGTCCGCCGCGCAGAAGGTGACCGCGGGCGCTTCCGGCCATTCCAGGAGCGGGACCGTCGCGGCGGTTTTCGGCTGGTCGGACGGGTCGGACGTGTCGGACCGGTCCGACAGATTCGCCGTGCCGTCCAGGATCAGGTCGCTGCCCGAATCGCCGTTCACCACCGTGGCGCGCGCCCACCCCTTGGGAAAGGTCAGAAAAACCGAAGAGGTCCTGAGTTTTGTCTCGATGTCCGGAGGTGGGGCGGGAGTCTCTCGCAGTTCCGTGGCCCATTCCGCACTGTCGGAGAGCACCAGTAGTCCGTCGCGCCACTGGTAGTGCATGCCGCGGAACCTGCCGGCGTCCCCCACCATGCCCCCGGCCAAGATAGCGACACGTGCGGCCACGCCGGGACGGGTCACGAGGCACCAGTGGCCGATCCCTCCGGACAGCACCGCCGGGGATCCCAGCCAGAAGTCCCACCTGCCCGCCGTTGGGCGGATTCCCGTGAGAAGACGTGCGCGCAGGGCCAGCATGGCTTCTCCCTGCGGATAGTGCTTTTGAAAGTATTCCCCGGGGGGGCGATACATGAAGTCCACCCAAAACCCGGGAAGGTCGGGCGAGCTGACCACCCAGGCGGCGTCCGGCGGCGCAAGCCGGGGCACGCCGCCCGCCTTCAGGGCGGCGTCCAGCCGGACGAACAGCACCATCCCCGCCGCAAGCAGGAGCGCCGCCGCAATCAGCGTGCGGCGCGCGCGGCGTCCGGAAGGGGGAGGGGGGGTCACCGGCCAAACTCGTCGTCGAGGACCGACGCGATGAACCGCTCGACGGAGATCTGGTAATAGCGGCTTTCCGGCGTGAGGATCACCCCCGTGGTGATGTCCTCCTGCCGCTCCATTTCGTCCAGCTTCCGGCTGAGCAGCTCGTCCACCGTGATGTCCACATGCTCGACATGGAGATGCTCGGAACTGCACTCCACGGGCTTGCCGCGAAAGCCCAGAAACCCGAAAAGGCGGCCCGACAGCTCATGGTCCACGCCGTCCTCGCCGAAAATCTCGCCGTAGCTGGGGTTGAGATGGGCGGGCCGGATCACGAAGCGGGGCGACACCTGCACCCTGCCGCGCACCATGAACGCGCCGCGCGACGGCTCCAGCGGCTGGCCCAGGCAGAAATAGGGCAGCTCGTGGTAACCGCTCACAATGCCGTAGGTCGGCTTGCGGACCACCACCGTCCGGTTGAAGATGTCGCGCATTTCATCAGAACCCAGGGGCATGAAGACCGTCCTCGCTGGTTTCCCGCAGTGTACCCGCACCGCACGCCGCCGCGCAATCGGGGCCGCCGGGCGCGCCCTTTCGGCGCGCATGCTATAATCGCGTTTCACGGAAAC